>Ga0310696_10003013_pt1 | contig 21482 bp, 18 predicted proteins | sample AusTroGonzalo_MG_4_FD_203885 | JGI IMG/M metagenome (GOLD analysis project Ga0310696, IMG submission 203885) | Bovine rumen microbial communities from tropical cattle in Woodstock, Queensland, Australia - Gonzalo_02 (v2) (version 2) | ecosystem: Host-associated > Mammals > Digestive system >...
CCGCCGCTAACGCGCGGGGGCGCCGGTGATGCCGGCGCCCCGGCTCTTTCGCATAATCCTATAACCAAGCGTCAAAGGTATATTTCGCGAAGACCTTTCGGAAGTTTAACCGTAACGATCGCGGCTTCGATGTCTACCGAAAGCACCACGTTCTCGAGGACGGGGATCAGTATGTTTTTGCCCTCGCCGCAATCCACGTCATATATGTCGCTTCCGGCTCCGGGTATCACGTCCGTGATGGTTCCGAGCCTGTCTCCGTTGTCCTCAACTACAAGGCAGCCGATGAGGTCGCCGATGAAGTACCGGCCCTCGGGCAGCTTAATGGCGTCCTTTCGCTCAACCTGAAGCTCGATGCCTCTCATCTTGTCGGCAGTGTCGCGGTCGTCGATGCCGTCAAACTTTAAAATCACGAATTTATTCGAGAATTTAACGCCTTTGACTTCGACCTCGCGGCGGACGCCGCCTGAGAAGAGCAGCACCTTTTTGAGCTTGCGGAAGCGGTTCACATCGTCGGTGTCAGGTATGACCTTGACCTCGCCGCGGACGCCGTGGACGTTGACTATTGTTCCGATGGTCAGATAATCGAGCATGCGGGACACTCCTTGGGATCATTCAATATCAACGTAGACTTGCTTGCCGCGGTTCTTTGCGCCCGATCTGATGATGGTGCGGATCGCCTTGGCAATTCTTCCGTCCTTGCCGATTACTCTGCCGGTTTCTTCCTCAGCTACCGAAAGTCTGAGGTAGATGCCGTCGTCGGTCTCCTCTTCGGTGACTCTGACTGCATCCTTGTTGTCGACGAGCATCTTGGCAATGTTTTCAAGAAACTCTTTCATGGTTTAATTTCCTTTCAGCAGGCGTCGTCAAGCTTTAGCTTTCTCGATGATAGCCTTAACTTTGTCAGTGGGCTGTGCGCCTTTTTTGATCCAGTCCTCAGCTTTTGCGAGATCGATCGTGAACTCTGCGGGATCCTTAAGGGGATTGTATGTTCCGATTTCCTCAACGAAACGTCCGTCTCTTGCAAATCTTGACTCTGCAACTACTATTCTGTAAAAAGGAGCCTTCTTTGCGCCGATTCTTCTTAATCTGATTTTAAGCATTTGTTTTTACCTCCAAATTTATGAGCTTTTATTTGAAAAGCGGTTGCGGACTTTGCCGCGTGCTCGCTCTTTTCAACTGTTAAATGTCTTCCGGACCTTGGTTACCGCCAATGCGCCCCGCCCGTCAGAACTTGATTCCGCCTTTTCCGAAACCGCCAAGCTTTCCGAGACCCCTTGGCCCCTTCCCGCCCGACATCTTCTTCATCATGTCGCGCATCATTTCGAACTGGCGCATGAGTTTATTGACGTCCTGGACCGTCGTTCCGCTGCCGTCCGCGATTCTCTTTCGCCTGCTTGCGTTGAGAAGTCCCGGATTTCTGCGCTCTTTCATGGTCATCGAGCAGATTATCGCCTCGGTCTTGACCATTCCCTTCTCGTCAATGTCCTCCTCGCGGATTCTGCCCGCTACGCCCGGCATCATTCCCAGAAGCTTTGTGATACCGCCAAGCTTTTTGATCTGCCGAAGCTGCTGCAGGAAGTCGTCAAGCGTGAACGTCTGCTGCCTGATCTTTTTCTCAAGCTCGCGCGCCTCTTTTTCGGAGTACATCTGCTCGGCCTGCTCGATGAGTGTGAGCACGTCGCCCATTCCGAGGATTCGGCTTGCCATTCTGTCGGGTTTGAACGATTCGAATTCGTTCATTTTCTCGCCGACGGAGGCGAACTTGATGGGTTTGTTTGTCATCTGTGCGACTGAGAGCGCCGCACCGCCCCTCGTATCCGAGTCGAGCTTTGAGAGGATTACGCCCGTGATGTCGAGCCTGTCGTTGAAGGCCACGGCCACATTGGCGGCATTCTGACCCGTCATCGAGTCGACAACGAGAAGAATTTCGGAAGGATTCGTGGCTTTTTTGATCTCCTCGAGCTCCTCCATGAGCCTGTCGTCAATTTCAAGACGGCCCGCGGTATCGATGATGATGACGTCGTTGAGCTGTCTGACGGCTTTTTCCTTGGCGGATTTGGCGATCTGGACGGGTTTTGTGCCCTCGGGCATCGAGAAAACCGGAACCTGAATCTGTCCGCCGAGAACCTCGAGCTGCTTGATGGCTGCAGGCCTGTAGATGTCGGCCGCAACGAGCATCGGGTTCTTGCCCTGTTTCTTGAGCATGAGAGCGAGCTTGGCGGATGCGGTTGTTTTACCTGCACCCTGAAGACCTGCCATCATGATGACGTTCGGGGGAGTCTTTCCGAGGTCGAGCTTGGCTTCATTGCCGCCAAGGAGATTGATGAGCTCCTCGTTCACGATCTTCACGACCTGATGTCCCGGGTTCAGACCCTCGAGCACGTGAGCGCCCACAGCCTTCTCCGAAACCGACTTTGTGAAGTCCTTGACCACTTTATAGTTTACGTCCGCCTCGAGAAGCGCAAGCCTGACTTCGCGCATGAGTTCCTTCACGTCACTCTCGGTGACTTTGGACTTGCCGCGGAATTTGCGCATAACTTCCGAAAGCTTAGACGCCAGATTTCCAAAAATCATAATTTTTCTCCGATAGTTAATTTCTCAGATGGTATCGCCAAGGTCATCCGCCGCGCTCCTGAGCTCCTCGCAAAGCTCCGAAATCTCGCCCGGTCCCGCGGTCTTGCCTATTTTCTCGGCAAGCCTTTTGACATCGGCAATCTTTTTCTCCGCCGCCCCGAAACGTCCGCAAAGCCCGAGCTTTTCTTCGAATATCTCAAGGTCGCCGCGCCCTTTTGCAACGCTCTGCTGCACGGCCTGCCTGGACACGCCAAGTTCCTGCGCGATCTCGCTGAGCGTCATGTCATCGGCAAAGTACATTTCGACTGTCTGCCTGTGCCTGTTGTCAAGCAGCGGCCCGTAGAAGTCAAGCAGCAGATTGATATCGATTTTTCCGTCCACCGCTCTCACTCTCCCGTGCTCTTCTGAGTCAAAATCATCGCCTGTCAAGCGAATCGGTTGACAGTATACATAAACATCTTTGAGTTGTCAACTGTTATTTTAATATTTTCCTGCAAGAACTTTCAGGAACTTTTCAACGCTCTCGATCACGTCCGCGTGCCTGTAGAGCGACACCTTCTCGGGGAGCGTGTACTCCGCGTAAATCCTCTTTTCGGAGGCCATCACGTTGAACCTGCCCCTGTAGTTTTCCGAGATCATCTTGTAGTTGTCCTTAATCCTCGTGTCAAAAAGATGCTCGTCGCAGACGTCCATGTCGATCTTGTTCTTGAGCTGCACGACGCTCTTTATGCCGCACTCCGCCGCGAGCGCTTTTATATATGAAAGGTGCATCAGGTTGATGATGTTCTGCGGAATCTCGCCCGGGAACCTCTCGAGGAGCTCGTCCTGAAGGTCCAGAATGTCGTTGTCGCTTGAGACGGCCGCAATCTTCCTGTGAATCTCCATTCTCGCGTCCGGCTGCGAAATGTAGTCGCCCGGGATGTACGAGCTTACCGTGAAGTCGATTGTGACCGTGACGTCCTCCTTGGCGGGTCCTCCTGTCACCTCGGTGATCATGTCGCTCAGCATGCGGTTGTAGAGGTCATAGCCAATGGTAACCACGTCGCCCGACTGCCTCTCACCGAAGACCGAGCCCGCACCCCTGATTTCGAGGTCGCGCATTGCAACCTTGATGCCCGAGCCGAATTCGGTGAACTCCTTTATGGCTTTGAGCCTCTGCCAGGCATCGTTCGTCAGCGTCTCCTCGTCCGGGTAAGTGATGTAGGCGTAGGCTCTCGTGTCGGAGCGGCCCACCCTGCCCCTTATCTGGTACATCTGGGCAAGTCCGAGGCGCTCGCCGTGCTCGACTATAATCGTGTTTGCATTGGCGATGTCAAGTCCCGACTCAATGATCGTGGAGCAGAGCATCACGTCGTATTTTCTCGCGATGAAGTCGCGCATCACGCGCTCAAGTTCGTGCTCCGGCATCTGTCCGTGGGCTACGCAGATTCTCGCCTCCGGCACAAGCTTTCCGAGCCACTCGAGCCTGTCGCCAATGCTCTTCACCCGGTTGTACAGGTAGAACACCTGCCCGTTGCGCGCCATCTCCCTCAAAATCGCGTTCCTTATAACGTCGTCGCTTATCTTGATGACGTAGGTCTGCACGGGGTTGCGGTTTCTCGGCGCCTCCGTGATGACGCTGATGTCGCGGATTTTTGAAAGTGACATATTGAGCGTGCGCGGGATTGGCGTTGCGCTCATGTAAAGCGTGTCCGCAAACGGGTAGAGAAGGTTCAGCCTCTCCTTCTGCATGACGCCAAAGCGCTGCTCCTCGTCAACGATAACGAGGCCGAGGTCCTTGAAGGTGATATCCTTGCCTTTAACGAGAGCGTGCGTTCCGATTATGATGTCGATGCTGCCGTCCGCGAGCCCTTCCTTGATCTTTTTGACGTCGGAGCCGCTTCTGAATCTGCAGATATAGTCTATATTTACGGGAAAATCGGCAAAGCGCTCAACCGCCGTGAAGTAGTGCTGCTGGCAGAGGACCGTTGTCGGTGCGAGTATTGCGACCTGTTTTCCGGCAGCCACGGCCTTGAATGCGGCCCTGAATGCGACCTCTGTCTTGCCGAATCCGACGTCTCCGCAGAGGAGCCTGTCCATCGGCTTTGTCATCTCCATGTCGGTCTTGATTTCCTCGGTGCAGACAAGCTGGTCGGAGGTGGGCTCAAACTCAAATTTGCGCTCAAACTCGGCCTGCAGCTCGTCGTCCTTGGGGAACGCAAAGCCCTTCAGCTCGCGGCGCCTTGCATACAACTCGGCAAGCTCCTCGACGTACTCGCGCAGAGCCCTCTTGACCTTTTCTTTCTCGTGCTGCCAGTCCTTGTTTCCGAGCGTACTGATTCTCGGGAGGTTGTCGTCGCTTCCGACGTATCTGTGCACCGTGCCGAGCTCAAGTGACGGAAGAAACAGCTTGCCGCCGCCCGCGTACTCGATCACGACGTAGTCCTTGGTGACACCCGAGACCTCTCGAGCCTCTATGCCCCTGAACACGCCAATGCCGTGAATGTCGTGCACAATATAGTCCCCGGGGTGTATGTCGTTGAAGAAATCCTCGTCCTTGGACTTTTTGGTTTTCTTGGCGGTACCAGAAGAAGCCATCGCAAAGAATGACTTTTCGGAGACGAGCGCAAGACCCGCGTCAAAGAGTTCAAAGCCGTCCTCAAGGCCCGGCATGTCCACGCACTCGATCTCCGGGATGTCGCGCGTAATCTTTTCAAGGTCGCCGACAAGGCGCTGAAACCTGTCCTGCTTGTTTGACGCGACGTAAACGTTAACGCCCTTCTCAAACCACTCGGAAAGGTAGCTCTTTATGGTCAGCTCGTTTCCCGCAGCGCTTGAGATGCGCCTGCTCTTAAGCTTAAACGTGTATGCGCCTGACTCGTCAGGGTATTCCGGCGGCGCCTCTTCCGGCCTCAGTCCCTTAGGCACCAGCTTTTTCGAAAAAGTCCTTTGCGTGAGGCCCGCCTCGGCAATCTTTTTCTCCGCAAGTATTGCCTCGGCTTCTTCGTCGAAGGTTTCGAGCTTGATTGCCTTGGCGTCAATGATCGCCGCAATCTCGTTTGTCGAAAGGAACCAGTCGTAGAGCTCGTCCGGCGTAAAATTCACGCGCGAAACTGTCTCGCAGATGCGCCTGTGCTCGTCAAGCAGCACGTCCGCGGTCTTGAGAACCGAAACCCGGTCCTCGCAGAAAAAGAGAGCCCCTTTGCAGTAGTCAAGCACCGTGTGCTCCCTGCCGATGATGAACGGGATGTACCTGTCCATGCCCTGAAACTCCGCGCCCTCCTTGATGAGTTTTGCGGCGCTTGCGGCCTCGTTTCTGAACTTTGCCGCCAATGACCCTTCCGCGACAAGCCTTCTGCAGGTCTCGCCAAGGGACCTCTCGATGCGATACTTGATTTCAGCCGCGTCTCTGCCGGAAATCCTGACCTCGCTCTCAGGCGAAATCGAGATGCTGTCAACGCGCTCAACGCCCCTCTGTGTCACGGGGTCGAACATGTTGATGACGTCGATAGTATCACCGTAAAAATAGGCTCTGTAAGGCATTTCTGACGACGTCGGGAACACGTCGAAAATGTCGCCGCGTATCGAAAACTGACGCGGGCCGTCAACCATTCCGACGCGCACATAGCCCATTGCCGAGAGCTTGTCGGCAAGCGAGCTCAGCTCGTAATCGTCGCCCTCTTTAAGGCAAAAGTCGCAGTCGCCGAACCTTTCGGGGGCGACGGTTGGCTGCATAAGCGCCGCGGGTGAAAGCACAAGGCACTTCCAGTCACCCGCGGCAAGCCTTTTGAGCGTCTGAACCCTCTTGTACTCCCTGTCGCGGTTTCTCGCAAACGCGTTGAAGAACATGAAATCCGAAGGCTCGAGCCTGAGCGCGCCGTCGCCAATGAAGCTTGCGAAATCCTCCGCGGCGTTCCTGGCGGCAAACTCGTTCGGGGCAATGTAGACGAACCTTTTTACCTTCGTTGACACGGCAAAAGCGGCTGCGAAGTACCTTGCCGCGCAGCCCGAAATGCCTTCAATCCTGCAGGGCTCCCCGAAATCGACGCGATGCGCAAGGCGCGGGTAACCCTCCCAGTTTTTTATAAGGTTGAGAAAATCTTTTGAACTTATCAATGTTTCAGTCTTTATCCTGTGTGGTTTTTTCCTTGGCGTCTGCCGCAGCTTCCGGTTTGGCCTGCTTTGAGTTGAACTCTGTCATGGCCTTCTCGACGCCTTTTTTGATGATCGCGAGGGATGCATTGGCGGCAAAACCGAGGGCCTCTTTTACGAGTTTTTCCTTGTCGGGAGAGAAGCCGGAGAGGACGAACTTGACCATGTCCTCGTTGGGCATGCGCCTTCCGATTCCGACCCTGATGCGCGGGAACTTTTCGGTGCCGAGGCACGATACAACAGACTCCATACCGTTGTGTGTGCCGGCGCTTCCAAATCCTCTGACCCTGATGCGGCCGGGCTCGACGTCGCAGTCGTCGTAGATGACGATGATGTTCTCCGCAGGCACCTTGTAGAATGCCGCAGCGGCCTCGATCGCGTCACCGCTGTTGTTCATGTACGTTTCGGGCTTCATGAGGATTACTCTGACCTCATCGCCGCCCTTCTTAATCTTGCAGTCGCAGTAGAGCGAATTGAACTTGCGCTTCGTGAAACTGATTCCGAGCTTGTCGGCAACGATATCCGCCGCCCTGTACCCGCAGTTGTGCTTCGTCATCTCGTACTCCGGCCCGGGGTTTCCGAGGCCCGCGATTATATATGTTTCAATCCCGCCGTCCTTGCGAAACAGCCTGTCAAAAATCGACATAGTGAAATCTCCAATGTAACCTTTAGCTCATCTGCAAAATGCGTAAAGAGCCTTATATTTTTAGCCACGAAGCTTATTTTAGAGCTATTTTTTCGTGCGATCCGCTCACGGAAAGCTTTTTGCAAAATGCGTAAAGAGCCTCAAATAAGCTTCGTGCCGAAGCAAGTGTGGTGTGTCGAGCATGTCAGTCCCTTTGAGAAGATAAGGGAGTACTTGGCGTCTTCGTTAAGCCTTGTGAGCCTGAGGACTATCCTGTTCTCGCCCTTTCTGAGCCTTACGCCCTCGAAATGAGCGTTTTCAGCGTCGAAAGTTGTCGCCTCGTGCCTCTCGCCAATGAGCTCGCCGTTCACAAAGAACTTGAACGGGCCCGTGCAGCCGAGCATCGCAAAGACCGTCATGTCTTCGGGCGAGACGAGAATCTGTGAAAGGTAGATGACGCAGGGGCCTTTGAAGCCGAAAAAGTCGCTGAACCTGAACGAATCCTCACTCGTTTCGACGTCGGACACCCTGTAGGGCCTTGAGATGACGCCCGTGCCGCCGCTTCTGTAGTTAACACCGCGCGGAAGCTCCTCAAAAAGCTCCCTCATCGTGAAAATGTCAGACTGTGTGTTCCTTGCGAAGTTGAGGTGGAACTCTCTTACGTTGTCGATGCTCTCAGCCTCGGTCTTTGCCTGAGGGAAGACGTGCCAGTAGCCCTTGCCGCGTGAAAGGATTTCGTCGTCCGTCGGCGGCGTGGTGCTCCAGACGGGGCCTGTGAGGCGCCAGATTTTATTGCCGGAAATGCCGAACGTGAAAAGCGCGCTGACGTCGCCGCCGACTTTGACCTTGACAATGTTTTTCTCGTAAAGCACGCCGGTTTTGTCCTTCATGCCGAGCACGAACACCTCTTCGGTCCTGTCGCCGGGGAGTATGGTGCGGCCGTAGCTTGAAAGCATCTCGTCGCGCTTCTTGATTGTCGTATTGGCGGGCATGTCGAGCGCATAGTCGATGTAAACCGTGCGGTCGGTCGTGTTCTCGAAAGTGAGTTTCACGGTGACATCCTTGGCGGTACCGAACGAGGGGTCGCCGTTTTCGTACTCAACGCCGAAAAGAATCGGGTCGTCGGGCTCAAACTTTCTGACGCCAGCAAGGGGCGCCTCAAGTATCTCGACGTCGCTCTCACCGCTCCTCGAAAGTGCCACGGCAAGCATCGCAACGTCCTCGGCAAGATCGCTCACCTTATCGCTTCGCCTTGTCGCGTTGACGCCAAGGACAAACTTCACGTCACTCCAGCCGTAAGCCTCCTCAAGCTTCTCCGCGCCTATAATTGCGCCCAAAATGGCTCCGGCGGTCGCGCACGTGCAGTCCGTGTCAAAGCCGCAGTTGAGCGCCAGCATGCCCGTTTTTATGATATCGCCTTCGCCCTTAAGAAGCGCGGCGATAGTAATTGCAAAGTTCTGGATCATGTTGGTGCAGTCAAGGTGACCGTACCTTGCCAGTATCTCGCAGAGGACCTCTTTTATATCGCCAAGCCTGCCGCAGAGCTCCGTGACAAAGCCCACAGCCTCTTTTATTTCAGAGTCCCTCGGAACGTAGCGGAGGCAGTCTGAAAAGAGCTTGGCAAGGTCCTCAAAGCTTCCCGTGCCGCCCTTTCCGCAGAGCGCGAGCGACTCAACGGCCGCAAAGAAAAGCTCCGCGTCTATACTTATGCCCTCGTGGTCAATGACACCGTCCCTGCCGGAAAGTGCCGCAGCCTGAACGGGATTTCCGGGGCTTAAGCAGGCCCAGATTTCGGACCTTATGGGGCAGCCGTTTCCGCAGCGGTAGAAGTCGTTGCAGAACGAGCCCGAGTAAGGCGGCATGATGCCCTTTTCGTGGTTTTTGCGCATTATCGCATACTCGCCGGGCGAGTAGTCGCAGTTGCTGCAGAACGAGTCGAGAAGGTCCTTCGACGTGAAGCGGAAGCCCTTTTTCTCAACCACCTCAAGCCAGAGCACCTGAAGGTCAAGGTCGTCGTTCGGAAGCATCGTGTCGATCATCTCAGGCTTAAACTGAAGATTCATCGGCATCTTGACGCCTTCGTACGGCGCTCCGAGCGTTCCGATGACCGTCTTGCCGAGGAAGCAGCCCTTCACTCTGTCAACAAATTCATTGTAGCTTACTTGCATGTTTTTTCTCCTTTTTGAGAACGCCTTGCGTATTGGCGGTTAGTTTTTTGCGGGTTGACCTTTTCAGTACGCCGGTGCGTCGTCTTCAATCCTTGCGCTGACGTGGTCTTCGGAAAGACGCTCATTGGCGGCAAAATCTTTGTGAGCCGTGAACTTTTCGCGGATATCGCCAATGCTTCCCGTCGTGATGAGGTAGCTGTACTCAATCGGCTTCATCGAGATGATTCTGACCCTTGCGAGGGGCGCGACGTAGTTGGTCGAGCTGTCCTCGGGCCTCTTCGAACCGTCGTAGGAGAACTTGCCGGCTTTGAGCACGTCAATGTTCGGGACGTAAAGGCCGATCCCGTAGTCATCCTCGGGGCTCACCCAGGCGCACCAGGTCTCGGTCGACGATTTTCTGATGCGGAAAGTGCAGGACTCGGAATATTCCGGCAGGCCCCAGAAGTTGAGGTCGTCGCGCACCGCAAGCGGCTTTCCCTGCCAGGACTCGACGCCGTCGTACCACGTAAACCGCCTCAGGTAGCTCACTGTGTAAAACGCGGGCAGCTCCTGTGTGTTGCAGCCGTGCGTCCAGCACGAAAAATCGACGAACCTGTTGTCGACTCTTATCATCTCACCGCCAAGGATATACGTGTTCTCCATGTAGCTTGGCGTGTCCCAGCCGACCTTGCCCCAGTCCTTGGGCTGAGCCTTGATATATATGCTGTCGGCCGTCTTTTTAAAGTCGATCAGCCTTGAGCGTTTGTTGCCCCTGTCGCCGCCCTGCACGGGATTGTAGCACCAGTTGTGCCCCATGAACTCGCCAAAGCGAAAGTCCGGATTCTCCGCACATTCGCCCGTGCCGTAGTATGACTGCTGAATGAGGCGCCCCGTGTCGTATTGGTTAACGAGGTTTTTGAGGCCCTCCACGGGGCACTTCTTATCCTCAATGTAATTCACACCGCCGCCCCAGATGAGCCTGACACCGACCTTGAGAAAATCGTTTTCGATGAAGGAAGTGTCGCCCGAGGGCGCCGGAACGTTTTCAAAATCAAGAGAGACTATCTTAAGCTCCGCCGGCTTGTCCTCAAGCGTGACGTACTTAATCTTCTCGATTCCGGTCCTTGAGGCGCCGTCAACGTAGCCCGGCACGAACCAGCAGAACGTATTGGCGTCTTTTTCAAGGTAAAGGACGTCCTCGTCGCCCTCCGTGTAGCTCACGATGATCCTCGCCGCAGCCTTCGCCTCGTACTCCATGACGACGCGCGTAAACGGGCCGCACGCACGCTTTGAAACGTCTGTTATACCGTCAATCTGACTGAGATCTTTCATGTAAAAAGTCTCTCCTTTTAGTTCAAAATCTCTCTTTTATGTATTTCTCCACAGTCTCGGGAGGCATGTTTTCGAAAATGAATGCGCCGAAATGCCTGCCTTTGGACTTAAGTTCCTCTTCGCTCCTGAACGTCCAGCCCGCCTGGAAACCGCCAAGGAGACCCGACAGCCTCCTGAATATGTTTCCGCCGAAGCGCAGGTCGTACGATATGAAGTCCGGCCTTGTCGCAACGTTTGATACGAGCGTGCCGAGAAGGAGCCTGGCGATGCCGCCGTTTATGATGACCGTGGAAAGCTGGCCGCGCATCCTGTCGGGCCTGTTCTTTTTGTACCACGAAAGAACGCCCGGGTAGAACGACTGCACAACGTAGTCGCCCCCGTAATCTGAGAGTACCTTCTCCGCAGCCTCGCAGAGAGCCTCAGAATTACCCCCGCTCACCTTGAACTCTATAAGCAGCGGAACCCTGCCCGCGACCTCGTCAAGGCACTCCTTAAGCGTCGGAATCGTCTCGTCCGTACCGCCAAGGCGAAGCTTCTTAAGCTCCTCAAGCGTCATGTCCTCCGGCCTGCCGTCAACGCCGCACATCCTTTTCAGCGTGTCGTCGTGAAAGACGATCACATTGGCGTCAGCCGTAAGATGCACGTCGTTTTCAATCATGAGCCCCGCGTCGGCCGCCCTTCTGAAGGCGCCGAGCGAATTCTCCGGCACCCCTTCAGAGGCGTTGTGAAGACCCCTGTGGGCGATTGCCTTGCCCTGCATGAGCCTCCTGTCTTTGTGCCTGCGCGTGCCCGGACACACGAGAAAAACTATCAACGCGGCAATGAAAATCACCGCTCCTGTAGGTATGATCACGTAAAGCATCGCGCGTCAGTCGCTGTCAACGTCGAAATTCTCGATAACGGAGGCTTTCCTTGGCGGTTTGTTGTCGCCGTGCTTCACAAATATCATGGTTACGAAAGCGAGTGCCGAGAAGACCGCCGCGTAAGGGAAAAGAAGGAGGTAGCCCGTTTTCCCGAAGGGCTGAATCTTTTCGATTATGATGCCTGAGAGCAGAGGCGTTGCGATTTGAGCGGCCATCGAGAACGTGTAGTAGATGCCTGTGTACTTGCCGACGTCGCTTCCCTTGCACATCTCAACAACCATCGGGAACGAGTTGACGTTGATGGCAGCCCAGCCGATTCCGACGAGGCCGAAAAGCACGTACATGATCGGGCTTGCCTTTGTCATCGCGAAACCGCCAATGTAGCACGCCGTCATGAGCACGATGCCTCCCATGATCGTCTTTTTGCGCCCGAGTTTGCTCGAAAGGAATCCGAGCGGTACAAACGATGCGATCGCGGCAAGTGTGCCTACGAGAAGGTAGGACGACGAGGCGCTGAGGTCCTTCTGCCAAACTTCAACACAATACCTCGAGAAAGCCGTCGAAACCGCGTTGTAGGCCATGAACCAGAAGAAAACCGAAAGAAGTATCATCGCAAGGCTGACCTTGACGGATTTGTCGACCTTCTTGCCCTTGTTTGCGTCTTCCTCGACCGGCGCGTCCACGATGTGCGGCAGCTTGTTTTCCTTCACCGTAAGCACCATCACGATCACCGAGACAAGCATGAAAGCGACCAGAATCAGGAAAACCGGCATGAACGACGTGCCCTCAACGTACTTTGTGCTTCCGTCGGCCTGCTTTTCGGTCTTGAGGAGCACCATCATGAGGACTGTCGCAAAGATACCGCCAATGTACCCCACGAGGTTTATAATCGCATTAGCTTTGCTGCGGAGCGGCTTCTCCGTCACGTCAGGCATGTACGCGACAGCCGGCGAACGGTAGATTGACATTATAACGAGCACCACGAGGAGCGAAACCATGAACGCCGCGAACTTGTGGAGGCTCTGCGACACCGCCAATAAAACTATGAAGCCCGACACGGCAAGGGTTCCGAACAGTATGTAGGGAGTCCTCTTTCCGAGTCTCGTATTGGTCCTGTCCGAGATCGCGCCGAAGAGCGGCAGCATGAATATCGCGAGTATATTGTCGATAGCCATGACCGCGTTGGTCCAGAATGTCGAGAGCTTGAAATCTTTTTCAAGTATGTAAGGAATGACCTGGTCGTACACCTGCCAGAAAGCAAGTATCGACATGAATGCAAACCCTATAAGAATCGTCCGCTTGTAATTGAGTTTCATGTCTCCTCCAAAAAATGTATATTGCGAGCCGGAGCCTAAAAAGCCGACTCAATAATATCTATCCTAAGCTCGCCTGTCTTCCGGGGTCCGGAAGGATCTCCGAAATACACCTCGGCAACGTCAAACCTCACGTAAAAGTCGTTAAGCCACGGTCTTTCGAGAAGGTAAAGCTGCGCAAGCTTCCTTATCCTCAGCCTCTTTCTGAAATCCACAGCCTCACCGGCGCTTGCAAAGCGGCTGTCCTTTCTGGTCTTGACCTCGCAGAAGCAGATGACCGATTTTTCCCTGTTTTCGGCAATAATATCGATTTCACCGATCTTGCCTCTCCGCCAGTTTCTCGCGCAGATTTCGTAGCCTCTTTTTTCGTATTCCCTTGCGCAGGCGTCCTCGCCAATGCGTCCCTTGGCGATATTGTCATTCGCGGCAGCTGTTTGTCTGTCCATAAAAACCCCTTTAGTAATTGGTCTTTCGATGATGCCGCGAAGCTTGATTTTTCAGTGAAGCGTCTTCAGAAATGATTTTCTGTGAATGGGTGAAATGCCGAGCTCCCTTATTGCGGCATAGTGCGCCGCAGTGCCGTAGCCCTTGTGTTTGGCGAAGCCGTAGCCCGGATAGACGCTGTCCATCTCGACCATGAGGCGGTCCCTTGTGACCTTGGCGAGTATGGAAGCCGCGCCGATTGAAAGCGAAAGCGCGTCGCCGTGTGTTATCGAAATCTGCTCAACGCCCCTCGGAAGGTCCGGAATGTGCACGTGGTCGACAAGGATGTGCTTCGGGACGCCGCCAAGCTTCTCAGCCGCCTCCATGATAGCCGCCCTCATCGCCTCGTACGTGGCGCGCAGTATGTTAATCTCGTCAATGCGCTCGTTGCCGACAATGCCAATGCCGTAAGCAATCGACGCATCCCTTATCCCGTCAAAAAGCTTCTCGCGCTGCTTTTCGCTGAGCTTCTTGGAGTCATTCGCCTCCGGAAAAGGGTTCTTCATGTCAAACACCGCGCACGCGGCAACGACAGGCCCCGCGAGAGGACCTCTCCCCGCCTCGTCGACCCCGGCAACAATGCCGAAGCCCTGCGCCTGAAGCATCTTTTCAAACCTCAGAAGGTCAACCTCTTCACCTTTTGGCATTTTTCCTGCTCCTGTAGTTCTGTCTGCGCTCGGCCTGCTTCTCTTTTTTGCGGGTCGCCGCCTCTTCGTTCTTTATCGAAATATCGATTTCCTCGTCAAGAACCTCCGGGAAATCGAGGCTGATTTTGCCTATTTTTCCGGCCCTGAAGTCGTCAAGCACCAGCGCGGCCGCCCTGCCCAGGTCCACGCTGCCGCCCTTAATCAGGCAGCCGCGCGCTTTGCCGCACGCCTCGAGGATGGCAAGGCCCTTCTCAAGCCTCTCGGCGCCGATAACAGTCTCAGTCACGTAGTCGCGCTCTTCGCCGCTTGCGTCTGGAACCGTTATCCCGTACCTTGCCTCGAGCGCTCCCGGGTAGTGGCTGTCGATAAACGTCAGCAGGAACGCGCAGAGCTCGCCCGTGTCCACGACCTCGTCCTTGACGGCACCGCTTGCCGCGAGTCTCAGGGCCGCGAGCTGGTTGTCGATTCTCGGCCAGAGCAGTCCGGGCGTGTCGAGGAGGTAAATATCCTCGCCCATGCTGAGCCACTGTTTGTCTCTCGTGACACCGGGCTTGTCGCCCGTCTTGGCGGTAGCTTTGCCGGCAACCTTATTCACAAAGGACGACTTGCCGACGTTGGGTATGCCCACGACCATCGCGTAAAGAGTTGTCGCAATCCTGCCCCTCTCGAGAGACCGGCTAACCTTCTCCTCCATCGCCTTTTTGACCGCGGCAATGACCTTTTTCACACCGTCGCCCTGCTTCGCATCCGTAAAAACGACCGTGAACCCCTGCTTTTTGTAGTAGTCCATCCAGTAGTCGCTCTGCGCCTGATCGGCAAGGTCCGCCTTGTTGAACACGAGAACCCTTGGCTTCTTCCCGATTATGCTGTCAATCGCGGGATTCCGGCTGCTGTAGGGGAGCCTCGCGTCGCAAAGCTCGATTACAATATTCACAAGTTTAAGGTTTTCCTCAAGCGTTCTTTTGGCCTTCGCCATGTGCCCCGGATACCATTGTACGTTCATGCTCTTCAGTCCTTTTTTACGCGCTTCAGTTCTTCTTAAAGCGCTTCAGCCTCTCTTCATGAGATTGCCTCCGGCGGAATCTATGCTCACCGTGACTGGTCCGAACTCCTCCGCTTCAAAAATCCACATCGCCTCAGGCATCCCGAGGTCCTCCCAGATGACGCCGTCAACCGATTTGATCTTCGAAGCCGCCGCAACTGCGCACCCGCCCGGAAAAATACCGTGCACGCAGCCGTACTCCCGGCAAGCCTCCGCCGTATTCTCACCCATGCCGCCTTTCCCTACAATAAGGGAAATTCCGGTCTTTTTTATAAAGTCCTTCTCGAACTTTTCAAGCCTCATGCTGGTCGTCGGCCCCGCCGAAACAACCCCGAAGCCGTCTGCTGTCTTTGTGATGATCGGGCCGCAGTGATAGAGCACCATACCCTTAAGATCGATGTCCGCGCCGCCCTCTTCAAGGAACCTCGCGTGCCCCTCGTCTCTCAGCGTGACCATCCTTCCCGTGACGTAAAGTATGTCGCCCGTCCTCAGTTTTCTGACCGTCTCTTCGTCGATCGGAGTTTTAAGATGATACTCCATACTGTCCCTCCGCCTCAAAAGTCCTCTGTAGTAATTTTCAGGTCGCTTCCGATTCTGAAAGTCGCACGCCTTGTGGCCCAGCATCCTGTCGCCAATGCAACCGCAAAAGTAGCAGGGTGCCTGACGCCAAACTCAACGTTCACGGCAAGCACGCTCTCGGCGCCTCCCATGCCGCTCGGACCGATTCTGAGCAAATTGACCTTTTCAAAAAGCTCTTTTTCAAGCGCCGCAGCGTGCTGATCCGCATTTACACTGCCTATTTTTCTCAGAAGAGCCTTTTTCGAAAGCTTTCCGGCAATGTCCGCCGACGCTCCTATACCCACGCCGAGTATAAGAGGCGGGCATGCGTTGACGCCTTTTTCAAGGACCTTGGCGATAATGAGCTCCTTGGCCTTTTCGATTCCCTCGCCGGGCGTCAGAACCAGTGCAAAACCCGGGAGCGAGCAGCCGCCGCCCGAAAGGTAAGCCGTTATCTCGACCTCGTCCCCGCCGACAATCTGCCAGTCTATGTAAGGCGCCAATGGGCCCTCGTTGTTCCCGGTATTTTTGGAAGTGAACGGGTCAACGGCATTCGGCCTCAGCGGCGCGTCCCTGAAAGCCCTTGCCGCAGCATTTTTAATGATGTTCTCAAGCGAGCCGAGCAGCGGGAAGTCCGCGCCTGCTTTTACATAAAAATTCGGTATGCCCGTGTCCTGGCAGAGCGGCCGCGCAAGGCTGTCGGCAAGGCTCATGTTCTCGAGCATACAGTCGTAAACTTTTTTTGCGGCCGCGTCGTTCTCGTTTTCCGCCATCTCTTCGATTCTTTTCTTTATATCTTTTGGGAGATGGGTCGCAAGAAGGCACAGCAAACGGGCAAGGTCCGACTCGATTTCCTTGCCGATTTTAACGTCATTTTCCAGACTTTCCATAGTATTTCGTTCCTTCGGGACTTTCATAAAAAGTCACCTCTTTTGAATTTGTATTTCTTCGCGGTCTGCTGCGTATTAGCCACGTTTTCGTTTTCACATCAGGTGATGTGTCTAAAATCTTTTGGCAAAATGCGTAAAGAGCCAAATAGCTTGATTTTTGAGCTATTTTTGCGTGCGCGACCCCGAAGATGTATGAAGATACTTCGAGCGGGGAGCTCGCGCAAAGCATTTTGCCGGCTGATTCTATTTTCCCTGTCTTCAAACTATCCCAAAGAACTCAGTGTATTAGAGTCCCTTGAAGAATCCCGTACAGTCTTTTGGCAAAATGCGTAAAGAGCCAAAAATCTGATTTTAGAAGAAAACGGCGCCGAAATAAGTTACTGTATTTGGGCCGCTGTTGTACGGCATTCCCGCGGCGCCGGCAAGCCTGTTCACGAAGATGCCGTAGCCCTCAAGGGATCCCGACAGTTTTTCCGGAAATCTGCATGGGGCGTCCGGATAAGTGCATTTACCACACTTTGAGCAGCCTTCGACCGAGAGCATCAGAAACTTTCCCTCGATCATCTTTCTAAGCTCCTCCGAGGCCTCGGAGAACTGCTCGTGGCCCTCCATCATGCCCTCGAAGTCAAAACTGTCCTCGAGCTGATAAGCCCTTGAGAAGACCGCGCAGTTTTCGAACACCCTGCAGCGCGCCATGCACTCTTCAAGCGTTCCGATGCCGGGCGGGCAGGCCCAGGTGGTGTTGTACCTGCCGCAGCGGTTTACCTCGCACATCTGCCTGACCTCAGGAGAGAATGTGACCTCGGACGTTTTGATGACCGCAAAACGGTCAAAGCCAAGGGCCCTCAGGTCATCCGCCTTGATATTCAGAAACAGGTTTCCGTTTTCTTCCACAGCGGGCCTCGCAATGTGTTTCCGGGTCGGGAGCGTCAGCTCGCCGATTTTCGCATTTTTACCGCAATGTGTTACTTTCGCAGCTTCGTTTGCCGCACTGCCATTATAGCAAAATGCGGCGCCCTTATCAATTCAAAAGAGGGGCGCCGCGCCTTGTTTTTTATTCTCCGGAAATAATCCAGGCCGTCATTCTTTTGCCGTTCCGCCAATCCTGCCCGCACGACGCGTAGTCGCACACCTTTATCGGGCCGGTCTTTGTTTCGATGCAGGCTGTGAGCCTTGCAGGGGGGATATTGGCGGTTTCCTTTTCGGCCGCAAAGCCGTCCTTTTCGATAATGCTGAGGGGCGTTTCGAGGTCGTGCCCCATTGCCTCGTCCCTTGCGAGAACCAGCGGGCCTTTGAGGAGCGCGACGTGGTTTGCCGAGTTTTTGTCTGCGTCAGGGTCAATGTCTGTCGCGTGAACCACCCTTGTCCTCATGTCGAGCTTAAGCGTGATTTTGTCGCATTTTTGCCACTTTCTGACGATCGCAGCGTAGCCGTTTTCAACGCCGAAAGCCGTCTTCACACCGTTTATGTAAATCTCCGCGGAAGCGCTCCACGAGGGGATTCTCAGGAACATGCCGAACGCCTCGTCCGTTTTCGGGTCAGCCGTAATCGTCACCGTATCCTCGTAGGGGTACGACGTTCTGACGTCAAGCTCCGCAAAGTCTGTCTTAACCCTGCCGCCAATGTAAAAGTTTACCGCAACGCCGCGGCTGTTTTTCATCACCGCATAGCGCGGGAAAAGCCCCGTCCCCGCGGCGCCTATCGCGACGCAGCAGCCCCAGTGTTTTGAAGTTCCCGCGAGCGTCTTGTAGCCGCCGACGGCAAGGCCGCGCACCGAGTTCAGCAGCGGGCTGTAGCTGTCAAAGGCGAACACCTCGCCCTCGTAAGGGTTTTCGTTAAAGTTTACCGCGCCGAGAAGCGCGTTGTAGGCTGAGATTTCGATTCGGTCGGCGTACTTGGCGTCTCCCGTGAGCCTTAAAAGCTGCAGGCAGAACTTCATCCACGTCACAGTTACGCACGTCTCCTGCATGATGCCCCTGAACGCGGGGTTAAACTGCCGCACCGCCGAATGGTCGAACAGCTCGTGGGTCGTGCCGGCGCTTCCGATTACGGTAATGTCGGTTTTCTGCACAAGCTCGGCGAAGTTCAGAGCCATCGTCTTCAGGTCTTCGTTGCCGGTAACGCGGTAGAGCTCTATGATGCCCTCGAAGTTTGACATCATCTCGTAGGCCTTGGTCACGGGCATCTCGTACGGGGCAGTTTTGCCCTCAAGAGCCGCCTTGAACAGGTCAAACGAGCGCATGCCGCCGCAGGCGACGATCTTATTGGCGTATTCGAGATACTTTTCATCGCCCGTGAGCGCGTAGAGCTTCACGACGGGTTCGAGCACGGAGGACGCATTGAGACCCTCCCACCACTCCGAGGTGTAGGTAATGTCGATCTTGCCGACTTCGCGGCAGCCTGTCTTGGCGATAAGATAGTCGGCCTGCTTTTTCAAAGACGCCAATACCATATACGCCAGGTTGTTATCATCGCATATTTCCAGAAAATATTCGAGGCCGAGCATCACGTATTTTCTGCACCAGACGTCCCAGCCGTGGAATTCGGAAGTTATCGAGTACGTTGAAATGCGGCCGAAACGGTCTTCGGTCGTGAGAAGGTCGCGCACAGTCGCCTCAATCTGCCTGTAGAGAGCGGCATCCCGGTTGTACCCGTAGGTGATGCACGCGCCGCGGACCATCTTGCCCCAGTATTCGCCGCGCCAGCCGTAGTCAATATCGTCAACGCCGCCAAGCCTGAACTGCTGAACGAACAGCGCCCAGAGCTTCGGATCAAGAAGCGACTTTTTCTTCACAAAATCGAGCGCTTCGATCATCGGGCCGCCGAAAGCCGCACTCCCCGGGGGAAGCGCAAAGAGCCTGTCCGGCGATTTTTTGTCTGCGGGATTGCCTGAAGAAGTGTACTCCATGATTCATTCCTTTCAAACGGACGGCGCCTGCAGCTTGACGGCCTTCTTTTCCCCCGTCCAGTCGGCGAAGAAAAAGTAGAACGAAAGCACGATTGCGCACAGGGACCAGGTTATCGGATAGACCCAGTTTACGATGTGAATCGTCTTGGTTATAGGCACAAAAATGAAAAGAATCGAGACTCTCACGACGCACCAGAACGCGAGCATTGCGGCCATCGCGACCACAGGCCTCCCCGCGCCCCTCAGCACCGCCGCAAAACAGTGGCACAGCGCGCACAGGAAGAAGAACCCGCAGCATATCCTGGACTTTTCAATCCCGTACTGCAGCGCCTCCTCGCTCTCCGTGAACGCGTCAATGAGATACCTCGCAAACACTATCATGAGCACGCCAATGGTCTCCGCAATAATCACGGCCGTTATGACGCCGAACCGCGCGCCCTTCTTCGCCCTGTCATACTTGGCGGCACCGAGATTCTGGCTCACGAAAGTTGTGATGGCCATCGAGAAGCAGGTCACCGGCAGAAACGCAAAGCCCTCAATTTTTGAGAAGGCACCGCACCCCGCCATCGCCTCTGCTCCGAAGTAGTTTATGTGGCCCTGGACGACCACATTGGCGATAGATATCACCGAATTCTGAAGACCCGAAGGCAGGCCGTTTTTCACGATCTGTCCGAGCATTTTAAAGTCAATCTTAAGCTCCCTGACGCGCAGCCTGTAGTTTTCCTTGATTGTAAAAAGCCTCGCGAGGCAAAGGACAACGCTGATGAGCTGCGAAATTACAGTCGCAAGCGCCGCGGAGAACACGCCAAGCTTCAGCCATCCGATAAACAGATAGTCGAGCCCCACGTTCAGAACGGAGGAAATGATGAGGTAGATGAGGGGGTGCACCGAGTCGCCGACAGCCTGCATAATACCCATGCAGACATTGTACATGATCATGGTGAAAAGCCCCGCAAAGTATGTCCTCACATACGCCAATGCCTCTCCCATAACGTCCGAAGGCGTCTGCATCAGCTGCAGCATCGGTCTCGCCCCGAACGCGCCGATTATACTGAACGCAACCCCGCAGATTGCGAAAAAAACAAAGCTCGTGTGAATCGCGGAGCGCATTTTCTGAACGTCCTTGGCGCCATAATATTTCGAAATGACCACGCCCGCGCCCATCGCAAGCCCGCTGAAAAAGCCAACAAGAAGAAAGATAAGGCTGCCCGTCGAACTGACGCCCGCAAGCGCATCATCGCCAAGGAAATTTCCCACCACAAAGGCATCCGCCGTATTGTACAGCTGCTGGAAGAGATTTCCGAAAAACAGCGGCACCGCAAAAGCGACAATCTTGCTCGCAATCGGCCCTTCAGTCATATTCATTTCAGTTCTGACAAGCCTCACAGTTTTGTCTCCGCCCGGTGGTAATTAAAGCCATTCCGGCGCCCGCAGTCCCTCTGCGGAACACGCCAATACCGCTTCAGTATACTACCGGCACCCTTTATTTACAACAAAAATCAGGAGTAGTATTGCCTCCACAAAACACAGTACATTGATTTTTCTTTATGCTGTAATGTATAATCGCTGTAAAATAGGACGCTCATGATGCGTTGCATGAAGGCGCAAACAATAACCACCTTGAAGTCTATGTTTTTGAAAACGTATGGAGGAAACTTATGAACTCAAATATCAGGCATTTTAATATAAGCTTTAAAACAGTTGCAATCATCCTAGTTTTAGCAATATTTGCAACATTAATCCCTGCAGGCGGGCTGAATGTATCCTATGCCGAAGAGCCTTACTCAAGCTTCCTTGATCCTGATGTTTTTGATTTGTCTGACTATCCTGATACTTCCGAAGCAGGTGAAATGTTGCAGCCCGGCAGGGTCTCCGAATATGAACGTATTGCGCTGGAAAAACTCGGAAAACCTGCGACCGTTGAAAACATCAATCCGTACAGGCGCTCTGATGTCAGCTATCAGAGGAC
>Ga0310696_10003014_pt1 | contig 21472 bp, 20 predicted proteins | sample AusTroGonzalo_MG_4_FD_203885 | JGI IMG/M metagenome (GOLD analysis project Ga0310696, IMG submission 203885) | Bovine rumen microbial communities from tropical cattle in Woodstock, Queensland, Australia - Gonzalo_02 (v2) (version 2) | ecosystem: Host-associated > Mammals > Digestive system >...
ATCCGCGCAGTATCGCGAAGAAAACCGCGGCTTACCTCAAGGAACAGAAGATCGCCGATGACGCTAAAGTCCTCATCGAGCTTGAGTTCCACGCTTTCGACAGCGTCCGCTATTCAAGCGAATATTCCCACAGCTTCTACGAAGTCCAGAGTCAGGAAGGGATCGGCCCGGACTATGACGATTCTCCGCGTTTCGGCATCCAGCAGGGCTACCACAGACTTGCTCCGGCTGACAAGTACTTCGACATGAGAAACGATATCGTCGCTGCAATGGGCGAAGTCGGAATCCCTGTTAAATACCACCATCACGAAGTCAGCGCTTCCCAGCTTGAAATCGAGCTCAACTTCATCAGCCTTGCAGAAGCAGGCGACAAAGTTGCTCTCGCTAAATGGATAATCGTAAGTGTTGCCAGAGAGCACGGGATTTTCGTAACGTTCATGCCGAAACCTGTTTACAACATCGCAGGAAACGGAATGCACGTTCACCAGTTCCTTGTCAAAAAAGACGCTTCGATATTTGTCGGTGACGGTCTTCACGGCCTTTCGAAAGAGGCTCTTGCCTACACCGCAGGTGTTCTTGACCACAGCCTTACCGGCTCGCTCCTTGCTTTCTCGAACCCGAGCACAAACTCCTACAAACGCCTTGTTCCGGGCTTTGAAGCTCCTGTCAGCGCAACGTTCGCGAAAGGATCGCGTGAAGCTTCAATCAGAATTCCGGGCTACCTTGCGAAAGGCGAAGAGAGGATCGAATACAGGACCGGTGATGCTACCGCGAACATTTACTATTTCCTGAGCGCAATGATCCTTGCAGGCGTTGACGGCATCAAAAAAGGCCGCGATCCGCTTGAAAGCAACTATCACGACAAGGAAAACGGCAAAATGTTCCCGCTCAACCTCAACGCTGTCCTTGACGGTCTCGCTGCCGACAACGAATACTTGATGCCTGCATTCCCGAAGGCTTTGATCGACCTCTGGATCAAGGCGAAAAAGGCGGAAGCACGCTATGTCTACAACGCTCCGACACCTCAGGAATACGAACTTTATTTCAATATTTAAGATCTTTTGTCGTTGAAACAATTATAAAGATCCTATCGCCCAAAGCGGAATATTTACCATCCAACCTTGATCTTCGGCTTTTGCCATTGATGTCCGTACTGCGAATTCAGGATTGAACTTGTCGCAGTAGAATCTCAGGCTTTTTGATTTAAGATTTTCCTCGGCTTTTACTTCAATCGGAATAACGTCGCTGCCGCGCTGAATGACGAAGTCGGTTTCGTAAGTCGATTTTTCGCCGGAATAGTAATAAGGCGTATGTTTTTCACCGGCAATAAGTTCCTGAAGTACATACTGCTCGGCGAGAGCTCCTTTAAATTCGGTAAAAACGGTATTCCCTGTAAGAATGCTGGCACTGTCAAGCTCGCTCAACGCGCCCAAAAGACCGATATCAATCAAAAAAAGCTTAAAGGCAGCAAAGTCGATGTAGGATTTCAGCGGTATTCCGGGTTTTGTGATTTTGTGGACTTTGTAAATCAGCCCTGAATCCTGCAGCCACTGGATTGCCATTTCAAAATCTTTCATTCTGCCGCCCTCCTTAACCTGCCCGAAGAAAAATTTGCGGTTTTCTTTCGCAAGCTGCAGCGGAATCGCATTCCATGTCATATTGATGCGCGGAAGCTGTGACGACTGGATGTGCTTTCCGAAATCACCTTCATACTGGCTTATGATCGAAAGCTGAATCTCCCGTGCTTCGGCAAGATTTCGATTCTCGGCATAACGGCTTACAACTTCCGGCATTCCGCCCAAATAAAAGTAAAGTCTCAATAAATCCGAATATTTTGTATGAAAAGAGGAAACTTCTGGATTTTTCCAGTCATCCAGAAATCCTGCAAGTTCAGGTTCATCCATGGCAAGTAGAAATTCTTTGAAATTCATAGGATGAAGCCGCAGCTCGTCAACTTTTCCGACCGGAAACGAAATTCCTTCGTGCCGCGCGACACCGAGAAGCGATCCTGCCGCAACGACAGCGTATTCACGCGCCTCTTCGCAGAAGTATTTCAGAGATTCCACAACTTTCATCGCGGACTGTACTTCATCGAAAATTATGAGTGTTTTTTCAGGCTCGATTTTTGTGTGGAGTTCTATCGAAATCCTCTGCAGAATGCGGGATGGATTGTAGTCTTCATCGAAAATCTCAGCCATTCTTTTATTGTTGTAAAAGGAAATGTAGACACAGTTTTTAAAATATTTCTCACCGAAATCTTTCATCAGCCAGGTCTTTCCTACTTGTCTTGCGCCCCATAAAATCAAAGGTTTCCGGTATCTGCTGTTTTTCCACTCAACCAATTTTTCTGTCAAAAGCCTCTGCATGAGCATTCCCTCCGGATTTTAAACCGCAATTCTGAAAGCGGATGAATTTTATATTTTTTTTATCGAAAATCAATGTTGTCTCGGAAAAAGTGTAAGCGAAACACATTTTTTCGTCGGAAAAAGTGTTATTGAGATACATTTTTTCGTTGATGGTATCTTCTCGCTCGATTATTCAAGAAGATGATGTTTTTACAGGATTTTTGTATTTTCCTGCCAACTCTTTGTATTTTAAAACCCTGATCTGGGTAAGGATTTCAGAGCTTTTTTTCCCTGCGTTCCAGTATTTTTCGGGAAGTTTTACGTCAAGGACGGGAAGCATTTTTCTGATGAAGGCGCGAGCTTCGTCGTTCTGGCGGCCGTTGTCGGCTTTGACTGCGTCCATGAAGCCGTCGAGTCCGCACGAGCATTTGAGGATATTCTGGATTATTGTGATCGCTTTTTTGGGGGTGATTTTGTCGATTTCACGGACGATCATGTGGTATTTTGCGACGGTTTTTGCCGCAAAACTGTATCTTTGAGGGACGTTTTTTATTCTTCGGCAGAAGTTTTCGATCAATGGAACTCCCGCTTTGTCGTGGCCGTAGTGGTGTGGGTAGTTGTCAGGCGATGAAGTGGCCTTTCCCCAGTCGTGGCAAAGCGCGGCGAACATGGCAACAGGATCGCTGTTGCCTGAATCTTTAAGCCTGTCCATCGTTTCTACGGTGTGGATGAAGGCGTCTCCTTCGGGGTGATACTGGATCGGGCCTGCCGGAACACCGACAAGATTTGCGACTTCCGGAAAGTGGAATTTCAGCAAATCCGCCTCTTTCAAAACCTCGAAAAAACGGCTCGGACGAGGGTAGGAGAGAGCTTTTTCAAGTTCGTTCCAGACTCGTTCGGTTGAAAGCGCCAGAAGTTCTTCTCCTATTGAGTTCATGAGCTTTATCGTCTCTGGATCGACCGAAAAATCGGGAAATTTCGCGGCAAAACGCGCTACTCTGTAAACACGCAGCGGGTCTTCGGCAAAAGCTTCCGAAACGTGGACTATCCTTTTGTTTTTTATGTCTTCGATCCCGCCGAAAGGGTCAATGAATTTATCAGGAAAATCGAGATCTTTTGCAATCGCGTTTATCGTGATGTCGCGCCGCTTCAAGTCTTCTTCCAAAGTTATGTCAGGCGAAAACTCGACATCGAAACCGGTGTAGCCGCGGCCGTTTTTGCGCTCTTTTCTGGCAAATGCGTATTCGCAGCCGTTTACGATAAAAACGGGGAACGATTTTCCCACTTTTTCAGCTTTCGGAAATTTTGCCAGAAACTCGGCTTCGGTCGCTCCGACAACGACAAAATCCTTGTCGTTTGCTTCAATTCCCAAGATTTCATCGCGGACATAACCGCCGACAGCATAAATTTTCATGATTTAGATTCTATTTGTAGAAAATTGTCCGTCTGTCACCGATTACATCATTGAAATCGTTGAGTTTTTTATTTCTTGAAAGTTTTGTGTCGATTTCTGCCGTGAAAACGCCTGTTTTATCACTCGGGGCATCGACAAGATAGTTGCCGAGCGGATCAACGATTACGCTTTCGCCTGTGTAAACAAGTTTTTCGCCGTCGCGTTCCTCTGTTCCGATGCGGTTGGAAGTCGCGATGTAGACTTTGTTTTCAATCGCTCTCGCAAATGCAGCGCGCTGGAAGTAGGGCATTACGATATTTGTGCAGTGCGCGATTAAATCTGCTCCCAAAAGCGCCAGAGTTCTGAAACTTTCTGAAAAATACCAGTCAAAGCAAATTGCCTGACCAATTTTGACTCCGTGCCATTCTTTTACAAAAAATCCTGTGTTTCCTGGAGCATAGAAGATTTTCTCTTTGTAAAAAAGGTGCGATTTGCGGTAAATGTGTCTCTCACCTTCAGGAGTTATGAAAACCGAAGAATTGTAGATTTTTCCGTCTTCAGCCGCTTCCGGAAAACCGAGAATTACCGCGCTTCCGTGAGCTTTAGACCATTCGGCAAAACGCATGATGTTGTCTGAATCGACCTTATCGGCAAGTGCCGCCGCTTCTTCTTTTGAGACAAGCTGATAACCCGAATACGACATTTCTGGAAGAATATAGAGCTCAGCCTCAGTAGAATCCATCATTTTAATCAAGTTATTGATATTTTTATCTTTTTCGCCAAAAATAGGGCTGTTTTGAACTGTTGCGATTTTCATAAAAAACTCCTTGATTTATTGTAGGGAAAAACTATTTGTCAAACTCGAAATCTGTGGGTTCGTACTGCGGAGTCATACCTTCGGAACCGCTGTCGAAAGCACCCCAGTCGCCGCCGCCCGACATGCTTACACCTTTCATTCTGAGAACGAGGTCATCCGGACTTGTTGCATTTTCAAGAGCCTCTTTTTCAGAGATGTGGCCGTCCTGATAAAGCTGGAAAATCGACTGGTCGAAAGTCTGCATTCCGTAGCTTTGATGGCCTTTTTCGATAGCATCATGCAATTCCTGAAACCTTGTTCCGTCAAGTATTATCTCTTTTACGAGCTGTGAAGCGACGAGTATTTCGACTGCCGGAACACGCGCCTTTCCGTCTTTTTTCTTGATAAGTCTCTGGCTTACTGCCGCCGCAAGGACGCTGCCGAGCTGTTGACGGATCTGTCCTTGGTTGTTAGGCGGGAAAACGGCGATGATTCTGTTGATTGTTTCCGCCGCGTTCAGAGTGTGAAGCGTGCTGATTACCAAGTGTCCCGTTTCTGCTGCTGTGAGAGCGATTTCTATCGTTTCGAGGTCACGCATTTCGCCCACCATGATAACGTCAGGGTCTTCACGGAGAGATGCTCTGAGAGCGGTCGAGAAAGACTTGGTGTCGATACCGATTTCACGCTGGCTGACGATACTTTTTTTATCGCGGATGAGGAATTCTATCGGGTCTTCAATCGTTATGATGTTGCAGGCTCTTGTAGCGTTGATATAGTCTACAATAGAAGCCATCGTTGTCGATTTACCGCTTCCCGTTGTTCCCGTAACGAGAATAAGTCCGCGTTTATTGTCAGCGATTTTTTTGATTGCAGGCGGCAGAATGAGTTCGTCAATTGATTTTACGGAGAAGGGTATCGTTCTGAAAACCGCACCGAGCGAACTTCTCTGTTTGAAGACATTGACCCTGAATCTTCCGACACCGGAAACGCTGTGGGAAAGGTCGATTTCGGCATTTTCCTTGAGAGCACGGCGCTGTTCGTCGTTGAGGATTCCAGCTATCATCGGGTTGAGTTTTTCGGGTTTTAGAACCCCGTATTTTTCCATTTTTGTCAGAACGCCGTTGATTCTGAATACAGGCGCACTGTATGTTTTCAGGTGGATATCGGATGCGCCGAGACTTGCCGCGTCGTGGAGAAGTTCGTTCAAATACTGAATATATTCCTGAAAATTATCACTCATTATTTACTCCCCGCATTCTTTTTCTGTTTTTTATCTTCTTCGTTTTCTGCCGGTTTCTGCTCATTTTTCGGCTGTTCGTCGGCATCTTTGAGCAGATTATGTTTTTCTTTGATTTTGTTGACGATTTCTTTTGTGAGTTCAGGATTTTCCTTCAAAGTTTTGGCTGCATTGGATATGCCCTGGCCAAGTTTTTCGTCGTTGTAGGCATACCAGCTGCCGCTTTTTACGATGATCCCGTCGGTTTCCGCAACGTTGATCATGTCGGTGAGACGGTCGATGCCTTTGCCGTAGATTATGTCGAAGATCGCCTCTCTGAAGGGCGGGAACATCTTGTTTTTCTGGATCTTTACTTTGACCTGGTTGCCGATGACAACTTCTTTTTCCTTGATGCTTGCGATCTTTCTGATGTCGATTCTTATCGAAGCATAGAATTTAAGGGCGTTGCCGCCTGTCGTTGTTTCGGGGTTGCCGAACATCACGCCGATCTTGCTTCTGAGCTGGTTGATGAAAATGAGGCACGTCTTAGATTTGCTGACTGCAGCCGTGAGTTTGCGGAGCGCCTGTGACATAAGTCTTGCCTGGACGCCCATCTGGCTTTCGCCCATCTCGCCTTCGATCTCGCTTCTCGGAACAAGTGCCGCGACGGAGTCGATTACGAGAACGTCGATAACGTTGCTTCTGACCAGATCTTCCGCGATTTCAAGAGCCTGTTCAGCGTAATCGGGCTGCGAAACGACGAGAGAATCGACCTGGATGCCGAGCCTTTTGGCATAGTTGAGGTCAAAAGCGTGTTCCGCATCGATGAATGCTGCCGCACCGCCTTTTTTCTGGGCTTCTGCGATCGCGTGAAGAGCAAGAGTTGTTTTTCCCGAAGATTCCGGACCGTAGATCTCGATTATCCTTCCTCTCGGATAGCCGCCGATACCCATTGCGATATCAAGGCTCATCGAACCCGAAGGAATGACGGGGATGTCAACATTCGTCTCGTCTCCCAAAATCATGATGGACCCTTTTCCGAACTGTTTTTCAACGTTTTTGATGACGTTTTCAAGCATCTCTTTTCTGTTTTCTGCCATTTTTTTCTCCTTTGACAAATATTACATTAAAACTTATTGTAAAATTATGGTAAAGTCAACTTTTTTAAATGTCGTATTAGAATCATTTTTCTTCATTATCTTTCTGACCTTTGAAAACGATGAATTTTTCCAGCGCGAATTCAAGCTCTCCGACACTTTTTTCCGCGGCGTAAGTAAGGTATCTGTAAATTATGAGGCTCGGGATCGCAACGGTAAGTCCAGCTGCGGTCGTGATGAGAGCTTCCCAAATGCCGCCGGCAAGGATCATCGGGTTCCCGCCCGCTTCCGTGAATTTGTTGAAGATCCTTATCATGCCGAGGACCGTTCCCAAAAGGCCGAGAAGGGGAGAAAGAGTCGCCATGACGCCGGGGATCGAAGTGTGGCTGTAGATCTCCTCAGTCACTTTTTTTGCATAGATCTCGGTGATTTTCTGTGTGTCTGTTTCGGACGAAGGGTCGCTTAAAGTCATGTAGATCACCCTTGAAAAGAGGTCGTCGCCTTTTTTTGCCGTTTCTTTGAGTTCGTCCCAGGAATGTTTTTCCGCAAGGTGCATAAGGAGTTCGCTGTTCGAGATTATTCTGCTTTTTCTGAGTGCGAAAAGACGTTCAAAAAGTATTGCCACACTGACTATCGAGCAGAAAAGGATGGGATACATGACGACTCCGCCCTTTGTGAAAATGGTGAAAATATCCATTCTTTACCTCATTATCATTGCCTTATACGGCACTGGTGATCTTTGTAAGTTCCTAATTTCTTTGCCAATTTTTCAAAATCTACAAGCTCGCCGTCAAACTCTGGGCCGTCGACACACGCAAATTTTATGTGACCGCCGATATTGACTCTGCATCCGCCGCACATTCCGGTGCCGTCTATCATGAGCGGATTGAGGCTGACAGTCGATTTTATGCCGAATTTCGCCGCTTCGGCGACGGTGTACTGCATCATTCTGACTGGTCCTGCGATATATACATGATCGAATTTTCCCCATTTTTCCATTGCCGGAGCTATGAGGTCGAGCGCAAGCCCTTTTTCGCCCAGTGTGCCGTCATCTGAAGCAATCATGATATTGGTTGCAACTTCTTTGACTTCCGAATCAAGAATGAGGTTTTTAGCTGTTCTGAACCCCATAAGCACAGTTGTCTGAATTCCAAGTTCATGGTATCTCTGGATCAGTGGGTAGAGCGGCGTGATGCCGATACCGCCTGAAACAAAAAGGACGCTCTTGAAGTTTGCGTCTATGTCGCTCGGCATTCCCAAAGGTCCTAAAACATCGCGGACCTCAGTTCCTGCCTGGCTTCCGCAGATTTCACGCGTGCTTTCGCCGATAGCCTGAACAATGAGAGTCAGTTCACCTTTTTCGATGTCACGTTTGCATATCGTGAGCGGAATTCTTTCGCTGTCTTCATTGAGATGGATAATAAGAAACTGTCCCGGCTGCCACATTTTTGCTATCTGCGGAGCCGTAATGACGATCTTGTGAATTCTCGGAGCTATCTCAACGCTTGAAATTATCTTTTCCATATTTCCTCTGTCAGTCTGAAATGATGAAGAATTCGACTCTTCTGTTCTTAACCATATCAGGTTCGGTATCGCCATTCGAAACAGGTTCTGCGGAGCCTATTATTTTGACTTGTATTCTCTTGGCTTCGACACCGTTTTTGATGAGAACCGCTTTTACCGCGTTTGCTCGTTTCTGGGCGAAAGATGCGTTCTCGTGCCTGTCAGTGTGGGCTTCGATTCTGATTTTCAGCATGAAGTTCCTTGTCAGAATGAGAGCAACCTTTTCGATTTCGACAGGATCTGCAATGTAGTCGGATTCGTGCATGAAGTGAACTTCGTTCGACAGTTTTTCGCCTGTCTTTACTGGCTGCTGCGGCATGGATTCCTGCTGTTGTGGAGTTGCCTTCTTCGGAGCCTTCTTAGCTTTCTTTTCAGGCTTTTTCTCTTCTTTTTTCGGTTGCTCCTCGGTTTTCTTTTCCTCTCTCTTTCTGAGTTTTATCGCTTCACGCTCTTCTTCAGGCGGAAGAACGTTCATGTTCCACGAAATTCCGGCGTAAATGCGGTATTTCGGAACAGCTACGGCGTTGCCGAAACCGCCGAAGGCACCTGCAATGACATCAATGTTTGCAGGAGTTTTGAAACGGAGGCCGCCGCCGAACTCGATATTGTCCTGAGCATCGTTTTTAAACGGAGATTCGATTGAAGTTGCAGTGTGAAATTCTGCGTTTATGTCAAGCAGATTTTCAACTGCATGGACGTTGAGTCCGAGTTTGAGACCGAATTCGTCGTCGAATTTAGAAGTTGCGAAAGGCTGTTTCGGAAGAACATGATAGAAAAGGTTGAGAGCTGCATCAACCCATTTTGTCTGAGTTCCGAGGGCGATTGCCGGGCGGAAAGTGAACTGTTTGCTTCCCAAAGCCGAGTGAATCTGTTTTCCTGTCGGAGCGGTGACTTCGGTGATTACCGACATCGAGATTGCCTTATCAAAAAGGCTGAAAAGCTGGAATCGCGGAACAAGTCTGAGATCGCCGACACCTGCTTTCGCAAGAGAGTCGTCCTTGTTCCAGCCGTCGCCGTTTTCAAAAAGTATGACAGGAAGCGAAACGCCGAGGTCGAACCATTTCACAACGCTGTAGAAAATCGAAACATCTGCTGCGAGCTGGTTTCCGATGACTTTGTTCTTTTTACCTTTGCTGCCTGAAACGACGATCGGTTCCTGCTGGAAATTCATGATGAAATCAAGTCCGAGCAGGCCTTCCTCAAGACCTTCCGAGCCGTAAGCCGTCAGAAATCCGTCGGTAAAGGGATTCGTTTTGAAACGGTTGCCGTCAATCGCGAAATCAGAGGCAGAAAGAACCTGCGCGCAGAAAAGAAAAAGTGCTGAAAATATAAAAAGTTTTCTTAATTTCATCATTCTCTCCTAATAAATATTTCCGACAAGACCGATTGTTTTTTTGACTTCTTTTATTGTTTCGACCGCGGTTTCACGCGCTTTTGCGCTTCCCTCGGCGATAACCTTTCTGACATAATCCATATTTTTCTCAAGCTCGGCGCGTTTAGCCCTCATCGGGTCGAAAAATTCGTGGACCGCGGCAAGAAGTTCTTTTTTCGCGTGACCGTAACCGTATCCGCCTGCAGAAAGTCTGTCGGCCATCTCTTTGGCCTTTTCCGGCGGAACTATGAGTTTGTAGATGTTGTAGACATTGCATTTTTCGGGATCTTTCGGCTCTTCAAGCGGAGTGGAGTCGGTGACGATACCCATGATCTGTTTTTTCAGAACAGGGTCTGCTGCGAACATCTCGATTGTGTTGCCGTAGCTTTTCGACATCTTCTGTCCGTCGGTTCCGGGGACGATAGCGACACTTTCGGGAATGAACGGCTCCGGAATCACGAAAAGTTCTTTCTGATAGAAAAGATTGAACTTTTCAGCGATGTCTCTGGCTATTTCGACGTGCTGTTTCTGGTCTTTTCCGACCGGAACGATGTTCGATTTGTAAAGCAGGATGTCGGCTGTCATAAGAAGCGGATAGTAGAAAAGTCCGACGTTTATAAGTTCGCCTTTCGCCATTTTGTCCTTGTAGCTGTGGGCGCGCTGCATAAGTCCCATCGGCGTGTAGTTGCCGAGAATGAAGGCGAGTTCTGCTACTTCCGGAACAAGCGACTGCAGGAATATCACGCTTTTATTCGGATCAAGCCCGAAAGCGAGGTAGTCAAGAACGATATTCCAAGTGTTTTCAGTTAGTTTTGCAGGATCAGGAAGGGTATTCAGCGTGTGATAATCCGCTATGAAATAGTAACCTTCATAATTTTTCTGCTGCATTGCCGCAAACTGCTGAGCTGCTCCGAAATAGTTGCCTAAGTGCAGCGTGCCTGTCGGTTTTATGCCTGATAAAGCTCTCATTTCTCCTCCTATTTTTACTCGCCGACTGCGGGTTCCCAAACAAGGTTTATGGAAAAAGTTATATAGTTTGATTCGTTATACATAAAGTTGGCGTAAATTCCGCCAGCATCGGGTTTGTAGAAGGCGAGGGAAAAAGTTTTTGTTGTCGTGCTCCAAGTCAGTTTTTTGTTGAAAGAGAGGTTGTTGAAACCCAGTCCGGCTCTGAACATCGAATATCTGAACTCAAAACCTGTGTAGAAGTCGAAACCTTTCAATTTGGTTCTTTTGTTGGAAAATTTTTCTTTGCCTTGCTGCAGGTGATACTGCCATCCTGTGTTGATGAAGAACATATCCTTGATATTGGTTTCGAAGTTCCAGCTCAGTTTTCTCGGAATGTCGCGGCCGTAGAAAGTCCAGACATCAAGAGCGGCGAAACCGAGGTTTACGAAAGGAGTTATCTGCGCCACGATGCCTACATCGAAGGAATGAGAGTTTGTGTCCTTGTTCTGCGTCGGAGCGAATTTGCCAATGTAGTTGTTGAGGTTGATTCCGGCATAAATGTAGTCTGGCCAGATCGGAAAACCGAAGTTCGTCTTGATGTGGTGAAGCCCATAATTGTAGGAATACATAATTCCGCCGCCTACGACTGTGGTTTTCGAGTCGCTGACCGATACTGACATCGCCTTAACGAACTGATAGAGTGCCGCGACACTAAACATTTTGTTGATCATAAGTGCTGCCGGATTCATAACGAAGTGCGCGTTGTGGCTGAGCAGCGCGCCGCAGCCTTTGCCGCAGTTCTGTGTGTCTATTGCGTGTCTTAACTCTCTGGAACGGTTGCCCCATGATGTGTCTGAAATGGGAGCAAGCGGATCTTCCATGTAAACCGAGTCCTCAGCAAAAAGAGGAGTCAGCGTCAAAAAGAGAGCGACAATGAAAAATATTTTTCGTCTGCTGATAAATTCCAACTGAAACCTCCTTCGCGGGAAGCGAGTTCAATCACATACAAACCGAGTCCTGAACCTTGTGCCGAAGACCTTTTTACAAACGGCCTTGAAAGTTCTTCTTTGGTTTTGCCTATATTTTTTAAAAACGACGGATCGTAATCGTTTTTGAAAACGATTGTTCTTTCGTCTGCAATATTTATGGCAAATTCGTTTTTGCCGTGCATTTTCCAATTCATAAGTATCTCATCCAGTACAGTCAGAATGATGTTTCTTCCTTTCATTGTGTCAATCGACTGATAGTTTTTGTTTTCAATTGAAGCTGAGATGCCCAAATCGCGGCACTTGTCCTTGAGATCGTAGATGAATTCGCTGAATTCGTAAGGTTCGCCTGTGGTATCGTGAGAAATGTATCTTGCGATTTTTCCCAACTGCTTGCCAAGCCTTTCGCCTCTTGCAACCCTTGCTGCAATCATTTCTTCTTCAAGATATTCGAAATGTTCCAGCGGCGTCATAATGTTGATTATTTCGTGCCCTAGCTCTGTCAGAAAGCGTCCGCACAGGGTGTGTTCGCATTTATTTTTATCTGTCATTCGAAAAACCTCTTACAAAAATTCTGGTGTTGCTCAGAAATCTTAGAACGGAAAGAGAGACTTGCTCGCGCGATTTGCTGTCTGAGCCACCGTAAATCAGCGTAATTCTTGATGAATCTGCTGGAATAATGTTGAATGTCGAGTCAATCGTAATCCATTTTCCGTCAGTGAATGCCTCGTTCCAGTTGTGGAAGAAAAATTCTCCGTTCGGGTTAAGAACAACGCCGTAAACCATCTTTACCGGAATGTCGGCTGCGCGTCCTAGCGCCGCGAAAAGGGCGGAATGCTCGGTACAGTCGCCGCTTTTTGTCCGCAAAACCTCGCTTGCCGACATATTTCCGTGGTTGTAGTTTTTATTGCTTATATGCTTGTAGACGAATTTCGCTATCCGTTTTACCATTTCAAGCTGGTTCGGTGCTCCGAGGACTATTTTCTGCGCCGCGCGGACAATTTCGGGGTTGCTACTGTCTTCGATGATATTTGCCTGAGTGTCCTCTGTGACCGGTATATTTGTGCAATTCGCCGCATCGGAAGTGACAAGCAGAGTGTTGCTGCCGACTTTTTTCTGGAAGCATGTTTCCGGGATTGACGAAAAATCGGTGTTTTCAATCTGGAAAGTGGTGTTTCTTGCCTTGCGCGGGTTTCTTATCGAAATGCCGCTGTTGAAAAGTTTTGTGTTCTGCAGGATGTCGGGGCTTCCGGCAGTCTGTGTCGTTTTTGTTTCAGGCATCGAGTCAAGGGTGTAGACGATAAGACCGTTCTGGATTTCGGAACGCAGTACTTTTTTGCCTGAAACCATGTATTTTATGGGAATTCCCTGGAAAATCACCGTAGCCGTAACTGTTCCGTCGTCATTTTTCTGTGCTGAATATGAAATTTCGCTTTCTACAAGGCTTTCTTCGGAAATTATCGAGGTTTTTCCGCCTTTAAGCAGATCTTCCGCGTTTAGTTTTCTAAAAATCATCCCGAAAAAAGATGTGTTTTTGGGCATCGGGAATTTTGAAGTTTCGCGGCTTCCGTTTTTTGTCATGCTTGTCTTGAAAACGCCGTTTCTGTTCACTCCCTCGACCAGAATTTTTGAACCGCCTTCCGATATTTCGCCTTTTATATGCTTGGGTTCAAGTGTTTTGCAGTCTGCCGACAGTGTTGTGTCAGTTTTTATTGTCATCGCGTCAAGGCCGCGGACAAGGCTCATTTCCGAAACGGCATGCAAAGTAAGTTCGCAGCTTCCGTCAGGATTTATTTTTTCTTCCCATGTGTGAGTGCTTTTGCCTATTTCGGCACCCATCATCGAGATTTTGTAGACATTAGTTTCTGCAAAAACGAAGAATGTAAAAAATATCGATAAAAACAAAAAAAACGGCTTATTCATAGTACCCCGCCAAAAAACTGCTTATTATCTTTAAAATTAAATTAAAAGCAAATAAAGCGCGCGCGAGGTTTCAGAAAGACTTATTTCTGTTTTTCCGAGAGGATTTTTTCGAGTTCAGAAAGGCCTTGCTCGCAGTCTGCTGAATTGAAAAAGCGGCAGTTTCCTTTCGCCGCGACGGGAACGATTTTGACGACTCTTGTCGGACTTCCCGAAAGTCCCAGTTTTTCTGTTTCGCAGCCGGCGTCTTTCGCGCTCATGATCTCAGGAACGAGAGAAAACGCCTTCAAAGTCTCTTCCAGAGAGGGCATTCTTCTGTTGTTGGAGCCTTTGCGGACGGTCATAAGAACAGGAAATCCGGCCGAAAGGGTGAGTTCCTTGTTGTCGAATTCGCTTTTTACGGCGAGCGACTTCTCTGAAATATCAACGATCTCAGTAATATAGGGAATCATGGGAATGCCCAGCATCTGCGCGATCTCTCCCGGGACCTGGGCTGTGTCGCCGTCGATCGCCTGTCTGCCGCAGAGGATTATTTCGGGTGTTCCCAAAGCCTTTTTTATCCCGCAGGAAAGGGCGTAAGCCGTTGCCCGGCAGTCCGAACCGGCGAATGCACGGTCGCTGAGGATCAATCCGTTGTCGGCACCTAAGGCTACAGCTCTTTCGATGACGGCGTTCGCGCTCGGCGGTCCCATCGTTATTACCGTGATTTTTGTGTCGGGAAGTCTCTTTTTGATGTCGCATGCCGCTTCGAGAGCGTATTCGCAGTAGGGGTTTAGGATCGACTCGACCCCTTTTCTGATGAGGGTCCCCTTTTCCTTGTCGATTTTGATTTTGTCGGTTCTCGGAACCTGTTTAATTAAGACGGCGATATTCATCTATATTGAAACTCCTCACTTCAATGTCGCGAAGGAAATATTCTATTTCTACAAAGCGGAACATTCCTACCTGTGCGGTCAGAAGTTCTCCGATCGATCTTATTTTCGGGTCGAACATTTTCGCGGCAAACGATTTCGTAGCCGGAAGAGGCCTGAAACCGTTTTTCAGAAGAGAGAAAAAGCGTTTCGTCGACCATGTCAGGACTGTCGTTCCTGATGGCAGTTCCGAAAAATCGGAGAAAGTTTTTCCTCTTTTTCCGAGAAGTCTTACAAGCTGCGCCGTTCTTTCCGACGAAGTGTAGCAGTCTTCGGGTTTTTTCGGCGAATAAACAAGTATTTCCGGATGTTTTTTGCCGGGGAGATACGAGTTGTAAAACCGGATGAGCGAGCGGGTGAGAAGAAGCGGACTTCTGAAAAAACGCAGATATCTCGCCGGAACTGAATCGGGCGGCGCGTCTATCGCGATAATGCCGTTAAATTCAGGAAAATTCGGTGTGTCTGACGATACCAGGTAATCTTCTATCACAGGTCTGCGGACATCCAGAAACGAAGCTTCGTGAAAACCAAGGTCAAGGGCGCCGCGGACAATCGTTAGACCGGATTTCGGGGCGAGCCTGCCAAAGGAAAAAAAGGTTTTTCCGCTTCTGAAAAGGGCTTTCCTGATGTAAAAACATTCGGGAACAAAACTTTCTTCGATGAAAAAAACGGTGTTTTCGTCAGCTTCGGCAAGGATTCTGTCGAGAATGATCTTCTGTATCGAAAGAATTGATGCAGGATCGGTTTTTCCGTCCCTGAGATATGCTTTTTCAAGCGGGTCGGCCTGGTTTTTGTCAAAAACGAAATAGTCCGAAATGTCGTCTGTTATCGGGCATTTTTTTATCGGAAAAAGTTTCGGTTTTATACCTGACGCGGTGAGTCTCGCTCTTATTTTCTCGGCATCGGCCTTGGCTGAAAAGTATATTATGTTTGCTGTGTAACTCATTGTATTATTTGATGAAATCCTGAATTATAAAAATTTTTGCCGCAATGAAAAGTATTCCCGCCGCGAAGTAAAGTATCCTGTAAAAACTTCTTTCAGCGAGAAATTTCGCCTGTTCCGAAGGCTTTTTGAAAGTGCATATTTTGAAAATGATGTGGGCTATTCCGGCGATCATGAAGGGAAGACAGATGAGGAGCAGTTCTTTTTTCAGCATGGAAAGCGCCGAAATATAAATAGTCGCGATGAGAAAAAGGATGAACGAGACCTTTTCCCAAGTTTTGACACCGAAACAGACCGCTCCGGTCCTGGTCCCCGCTTTTTCGTCGGCGTCGTGGTCGATGAGCTCGTGGTTTATGTGTCCTGCGGAAAAGAGAAGGGCGAAATAAACCGCTGCGGCCGCGCTTCCTCCGTCAATCGGCGCGAGAACGGCGTAACCCATCAGAAAATGTATCGTCTGTCCGACAAAATGTATCAGCGTTCCGAGAACCGGACGATGTTTGAACCCTTTTTTCGGGAACGAATAGACGCACCAGAGCAGAAAACTTACGACCGCAAACAGCGCGAGAGCCGGTTTTATCAGGAAAAAAAGGACAAGCGAAACAACAAGCGATACCGCGAGAGTCAGTATAAAAGAGGTCTTTTTCCCTTTCAGGTCGGAAAGGCGCGAGTTGTGGAAGTCGGTTTCAATTCCGGCAAACCCGTTGAACGCGTAAATCGCCGTGAAAAGCGAAAAAATCGCCGCTGCAAACAGGAAAACAAGAAGCGAAACAAGCTGGTCTGCCGATTTGAAGGCAAAGAAAAGACCTATCATCGGAAAGCCTAGCAGGATTGAAACTTCAGCAAAACGGGCTGATTTTATAAAGGCGGAAAGTTGTTTCATCAAACCTCCTGAAAACAAATGCTTATACTTCAAAAATAAAAATAGTAAAGTTGGAAACCTTCTACTGGTTTTATTACCCGAATAATATTGCCAAATCGGTTTTTTAAGGTAATATTGGCAGACTTTTTTTATGGAGGTTTGTTTAAGATGAAAAAAATCGTATTGTTTTTTGTGATGTTCATGTTTTCTTTTGTTGTTGTTTCGTGCGGCGAAAAGACAGTTTCTTCCGCAACAGACACTATTGCTCCTGAAAGCAATCTTAAAGCTGTTATTGTCGGTATTCCGAATTCAGATTCATCAGATCTTAAGGAGATAACCGACACTTTTTCGGTTGAAGACGAGAAGGTTGCGCTTCGTGCTTACTGGAATGCCGGTAAAAAAGATTATTCCGCGGAATATATTTGGGTAAATCCGGAAGGCAAGGTTGCATATTCCAAAGTTATGGAGATGAAGCCTGAATGGAAGCGCTCACTTGTTTATTACAGAGGTCCTAAACCGATGGCGGCAGGAAACTGGAGGCTTGATGTAAAGGTAAGCGGTAAACTTTACGGGCGCACAACGTTTACTGTTGTAAGAGAACGCTCGAAAGTGCCGCTTGTAGCGCAGATTGAGGCTTTCAACAGCGAAAAAATCACTCTCGAAGAGGCACAGCTTCTGGCTGACAAAATCCGCTGTTTTGCCGATAAAAAATGTTCTGCTGAAGAAGCAATTTCGGCTGTTCCCGCTGCTTTGGGCAACAAAAAGACAGGGCTTGCAGTTTCGATTTTCAGAAAGGCGGCAGTTACCGATATGGTTATTTCTTCTGCGGCAAATATTTCGGCAGCTATGAAAGAACTTACCGGTAAAATCAAACCCGATGAAACGGCTCCGGCTTCCGTCGAGCTTTCAGTGCTTCATTCCCAGATGGAACTCAAAAATCCGTCCGAGCAGCTTCTCAACGCAAAAAAGAAAGCTGGAATGGGCTTTACTCTTTCGAAAGACGGCAAAAGTGCGGCACTCCTTCCTGTCTATATCGTAAGAACGCAGATTGAGGACGGTATAGGCGTTGTCCGTCAGCTTGCAGTCGATGCAGGACTTCCTGAACACGATTGGAAAACAGCCAAAATCACCGTTTTCATGACACAGGATTTTGTTCTCAGCGAAAAAATGGAAAAAGCTAAAGAACTTGCCTTCACGAGAAGCCGTGTTCCGATTGAAAGCGTAACGAGACAGGATCTTGTCGATGCTGTAAACCTTTCCTGGGGATGGTATCTCAGAAACCAGATCACGGAAGGCGAGGAAGCCGGCAGATATATGTACACTTTCTTCCCGTCGAAAGATCTTGAGCCTAATGAGGACTGGGGTCTCAGAAACCTCAATGCGATTTTTGTTCTTGCCGAGATTGCGAAAGACCAGAAAGATCCTGTTAAAATCGCAAGCGTAAAAAAAGCGATTGACACTTTTGCAAGATTTTTGAAGGAAGGTCATAACGGAAAGTGGCTTGACTGGCCTTATCAGCGCAAAGTCCACAGCATTGCCGGAACAGCTTTCCTTCTCGGTGCAATGCTCGAACTCGAAGTTCCGGGCTATGAAGACGATATGAAGAAGATGGCTGATGCAATTATTTCGCTGCAGCAGCCCGACGGCAGACTTCTTACCGATTTTGCCGGCCAGTACAGAGATATTGACCAGATGTACTATCCCGGCGAAACTCTGCTTGCCCTTGTTAGATACTACAAAAAAACCAAATACAAACCCGCTCTTGAAGCTGTCGAAAAGGCTTATCCTTTCTATCAGGATTTCTGGAACAAAAAAGATAACCAGCAGGGCTCTTTCGTTCCGTGGCAGGCGCGTGCTTATCAGGAAGCGTACAGCGTAACGAAAGACAAAAGATATGCCGATTTCGTTTTCCAGCTTATGGACTGGATGCTCAAGAAGTATAAACCGCTCGGCCGTGATGCTGTTCCCGGCAGACAGGGCGCTCTTAACACTCAGTTCGCAGGAACGGGTGTATATTCCGAAGGTCTTTCGGCGGCAGTCAGACTTGCACGCGAAGTAGGTGACAAAGAACGCGTCGAAAGATATACGAAAGCTCTCCGCGGCACGATGGGATATGTTCTCGGGCTTCAGATTAAAGATGAAGACACCTACTGGATCAAACGTCCTGACAAAGTTCTCGGCGCACTCAGCATGAGGCCTGACAACGAAGAACTCAGAATAGATTCGACTTATCACGCAATTTCCGCTGTTCACTATACTTCAAAACTTTTCACTGACGCGGAGTGGAAGGCTATCGAGTGGAAATAAACCAGCCCGATATCATTTACGAAGACAACCACCTTCTTGTTGTTGTCAAACCGCAGGGAATTCCTGTCCAGAAAAATGATGCTGCTGCAAACGACGATTTCCAGAGCATTCTCAAGGATTATCTCAAAAAGAAATATATGAAACCGGGCAACGTCTTTCTCGGAATCGTTCACAGGCTTGATCAGCCGGTCGGCGGTGTCATGGTTTTTGCAAAAACTTCGAAAGCGGCGTCGCGCCTGAGCGAACAGATTCGTCAGAATATCTGGAAAAAATGCTATTTGGCGGTTGTTGACGGCATTCCGAAGCAGAAAAAGGCGGTTCTGGAAGATTATCTTGTCAAAAACGAGGCAACGAACGAGGTTTTTGTATCGAAAAAAGAGAACCCGAAAGCGAAATTCGCCCGTCTTTTCTATGAAACGCTTAAAACTTCAGGGAACCGCTCGCTTCTAAAAATCACGCTTGAAACGGGTAGGGCGCATCAAATCAGAGTCCAGCTTTCATCACGCGGACTTCCGATTGTGAACGACCACAAATACAATAAAAGTGCGAAAGTAGGCTCAAATATCGCGCTCTGGGCATATTCGCTTGAAATCGAACACCCTGTCACGAAGGAAAAACTCGTTTTCTCCAAAGAAATGCCGGAAAGTTTGGGAAAGACACTGTCTGTTTGTTAATGGAGTTCAAAATGAAAAAAATTGTTCTCTTCCTTACTTTCGTTTTGATATTTCTTGTTTCTTCCTGCGGTGAAAAATCCAACAACGGCAAAAAACGCGGAGAACTTTACGGGGACTGTTATCCGAACAAGACATGCAACGAAGGGTTTGTCTGCGACACAGAGTACAATGTCTGCATAAAAGATCGTACAGATCATCAATATTCTGATAGCGACACAACTTCAAATGATGATGATATTGAAATGCAGGTGTCTGATGAGGAAAATAATTCGTCAGATGATGATACTGACTCAACTGATCTGAAGCCGGATGAGGATGTAGATTCGACGGATTCTCATCATGATGATACGGACCCGGCTGATTCTCTGCCTGATGATGATTCGGATACTGAAAATACGACTCGATGCACTCTTGACAACAGCATTCTCCAAACTTCCGCAGACTCTTATTTCGCATTCAGAGGGGAAGGCAAAATCAATCTCCCAACTGAAAAATATCCTTTTTTTGCCAGTTCGGTAAATACTGGACTTGTCGGAATCGAAGGAAAAGATATCGACTTGGCGAAAGAATATTCCATATTCATTGAGGCGTTTTTGCCTGGAAATGATGATGAAGGCAGTCAGGCCGCAATGCCGGCAGTAGGACTCAACTCATTAGGTGATCCGAATATCTCTACCGGTTATTTTACAACTGTGGTTGCTGCGTTTATTCCTGTTTCGGATATTGATGCTTTAAGAGCTTCTGGAGAATATGTGTTTCCGTCAGCTCCTCTTGTTCAGGTTTTGGATATTGCAACCTCTTCCGACGGAGCCTATTCGAAACAATGTGTCGTTGCCTCAAATAAGTACACTCATGATGCAGATACAGGTAAAGAGGTTCCGGCGGGGAAGTGGCAGGTTTGCTATAATGACAATGTCTCTTTTGAAGCAGGTGAGACTTTCAGACTTGCGATGGTTGCAGAACTGGAAACTGAACAGCAACAAATTGTAAAAGTAGTCAGTGCCGGAATAATAGAAGATCCCTGTGCATGTTTCGATAACAACACTAATGCAGAAGTCGATTGTACCACTATTGCTGATTTTTATAACCCGCCGCCGGATCCGTGCGATCCTAATCCTTGCGATGGTGTTATCCACTCGACTAACGAGTGTATCGCGGCAGATGAAATGACTTATTCCTGCGAATGCAAATCAGGATACTATTGGAACGGTTCTATATGCAGGTCGAGTTCAACAACACTTCCTGAATGTGACGGTTCAACGCTTTCTTTTCCCTGCTTTGATTCGGCAAGCGGTCTGACTTGGTCTGAAAAGACAACAGATGCAATGGCATGGAACGATGCAGATGATTATTGTAATGGTCTGAATACATCAAATTACGGCGGATTCAGCAACGGATGGCATCTGCCGACTATAGGTGAATTAAGAACACTCATTCAAAATTGCGAAAATACAGTTCTGGGTGGTATCTGCAGTGTCACTGACGATTGTCTGGAAAGCAGCTGCCAGAGCACGCGATGTTACTTTTGTGCAAATGATGCCAACGGAAAATACAGCAAATTCCGGGACACTGATTCCATGTGGTCTTCTTCTAATGTGTCTGATATTGCAGACACTGCATGGTATATCAACTTCTACGGAGGTAAGATCTACCGTAATGAAAAAACTCAGGAACATAATGTCCGCTGCGTCAGATAGGATATTTGAAGTATGTTTAAATGCAGCACCAGCTTGAAATAAACGGCAGGATCATGGAATACACTCTTGAGCGGAAGAATGTGAAAAACCTGAATCTGAGGATAAGGCGCGACGGAAGTGTCTATGTTTCGGCAAACAAGTCTGTTCCGCAGGATTATATCGAGAATTTTTTGAGGTCGAAAGCTGACTTTATTTCCAGGGCAGTCGAGCATTATTCAGAAGTTGTTTCTCAGAAAGAATCTCCGAAAAAATATGTGGACGGAGAATCGTTCCGCGTTTTCGGGCATGATCTGAGGCTGAAAGTGCTACTTGGCGCTCGTTGACGGCATTCCGAAGCAGAAAAAGGCGGTTCTGGAAGATTATCTTGTCAAAAACGAGGCAACGAACGAGGTTTTTGTATCGAAAAAAGAGAACCCGAAAGCGAAATTCGCCCGTCTTTTCTATG
>Ga0310696_10003015_pt1 | contig 21461 bp, 20 predicted proteins | sample AusTroGonzalo_MG_4_FD_203885 | JGI IMG/M metagenome (GOLD analysis project Ga0310696, IMG submission 203885) | Bovine rumen microbial communities from tropical cattle in Woodstock, Queensland, Australia - Gonzalo_02 (v2) (version 2) | ecosystem: Host-associated > Mammals > Digestive system >...
CCGGTCCGGATAAGTTCCAACAGCAACCTGTCTGAAAAGATTTTGTAGATCAGTAACCAGTCCGGTTTGATATGACACTCCCTCATTCCCTTATAGTTACGGGAGTTTTCAAGCGGATGGTCCCTGTATTTTTCCGGCAACGGCTGCTCGGCAGCCAGAAGAGAAATGACCGTGGTCAGATCCTGCGGATCGCACCCTCTCTTCACGGCAAGTTTATAGTCCCTCTTAAACTGACCCGTGAATTCGATTTTAAGCATTCAGCGCCTCCATGAGTTCGTCGACGCTGTCAAACGGACCGTAAACGTCGGTTCTCTTTTCGGCAGAATCCATTGCGGCAAGCGTTGCGGAATTGGGGACTTCCGTCGTCAATTCAAACGGTATCCTTTGTTCTCTTACAACCGTTTTCGCAAAAATATTGAACGCCGAACTGACCGATATTCCGATCTCCTCGCAAAACTTGTCAAAAGCAATCTTGGTTGCTTCGTCCATTCTGATATTCACGTTTGTCTGAGCCATCTTGAAACCCTCCTTTACCATCTATCGTTATTATACACGACGCTTCTGCTTTTGTCAATAGAAAACATTGCGTTTTTCTATCGAAACAATAGAAAAATCATAGAATCAGCATCGCGTCGCCGAAGGAGAAGAAACGGTATTTTTCCCGGACGGCGATCCGGTAGGCTTCGAGGATGCGTTCGCGCCCCGCAAGCGCCGAGACGAGCATCAGAAGCGTGGATTGCGGCAGATGGAAATTGGTGATCAGGGCGTCGACGGCGCGGAAACGGTAGCCCGGATAGATGAAGATCCCGGTGTCGCCCTCGGTCGCCTTGATAAGCCCGTTTTCGTCGGCGACGCTTTCGAGCACGCGGCAGGAGGTCGTTCCGACGGCGAAGATCCGTCCGCCGGCGGCGCGGCGACGGTTGATCTCCTCGGTGTGCATCAGGTGGTCGGCGACGCGCGCCTCTTTCACGGGGCGGAAGGTGCCGAGCCCGATGTGCAGCGTCACCTCGGCGTATCCGACCCCCTTCGCCCGGATCGCGTCGAGCAGTTCCGGGGTAAAATGCAGACCCGCCGTCGGGGCGGCGGCGGACCCCTCCTCTTTCGCGTAGACCGTCTGATAGCGCGACAGATCCTTTTGTTTCTCGTGAATGTAGGGAGGCAAGGGAAGTTCGCCGACCGCGTCGAGCAGTTCGTAATCGTTTTTGAAACGGTCGGGGTCGTAGTCGAACGAGACGATCCGGTTCCCGTCGGACCGGACCGAGTCGACCGTGGCGCGGAGCATACCGTCGCCGAAGATCAGGACGGCGCCCTCCCGCGCCCGTTTTCCGGGACGGACGAGGGTCTCCCAGCGGCGCGCCGAAAGGGATTTCAGAAGCAGAAGCTCCATCGGGCTTCCGGTTTTATCGGTCACGCCGAGAAGACGGGCGGGAATGACCTTCGACGAATTGACGACGAGAATATCTTCGGGGCGCAGATAGTCGACGATATCCGAAAAGACGCGGTGTTCGGGCGCGTCTTTCTTTCGGTCAAGCACCATCAGCCGGGAGGCGTCGCGCCGCTCGGCGGGGGTCTGCGCGATCAGTTCCTCCGGCAGATCGTAATCGAAGTCGGACGTCAGAAGAGAGGTCGGAACCTTCTCGTTCACGATGATACCGTTCGTCATAAGCACCTCTTTCGGACTCAAAATCATAGAATAAAACAGAATACCGTATAAACGCGGCGAAAGCCGCCGGGGAGAATCCAATGAAAAAACCGCTGTTCCGGGGGGTCTGCACCGCCCTCGTCACTCCCTTCGCCGAGGGACGGCTTGATCTTGACGCCCTTCGGTTCCTGATCGAATTGCAGCTTTCCGCCGGGATCGACGCGCTCTGCGTCGCGGGAACGACGGGAGAGGCGGCGACGCTCTCGGGGGAGGAATGGGAGCGGCTGCTATCCGCGGCGCTCGAGGGGGTGGGTGGAAGAATCCCCGTGATCGTCGGGGTCGGTTCCAACGCAACAGCGGAAGCGGTCGCCCTCGCCGGACGGGCGAAGAGAGCGGGCGCCGACGCCGTTCTCGCCGTCGCGCCCTATTATAACCGGGGGACGGAGGACGGGATCGTCGCGCATTATCACGGGATCGCCGACGTCGGTCTTCCCGTGATCGTTTACAACGTACCGGGCAGGACCGGGGTCGACCTTTCGGTCGGGCTCTATCGTCGGATCGCCTCTCATCCGGGAATTGCGGGCGTAAAAGAGGCGGGTGAGGGGTACGATCGGTTGCTCGATTTCGTTTCGGCGTTCGGCGACCGTCTTCCGCTCTATACGGGGTGCGACGCGGCGATCCTTCCCGCCGTATCGATCGGCGCGGCGGGCGTCGTCTCGGTCGTTTCAAACCTGATCCCGCGGGAGACGCGCGAACTATATACAGCCGCGGAGCAAGGAAACCTTACGGAGGCGCGGCGGCAGACGGTTCGGCTGCTTCCCCTGATCCGGGCGCTTTTCGCCGAGACGAATCCGGCGCCCGTCAAGCGGGCGATGGAACTCTGCGGGCTCTGCGGCGGGGAGTTGCGCCTTCCGCTTTCGCCCGTCGGAGCCGAACTGTCGGATCGGCTGGCGGATCTTCTCGGAATGGTTTGACAAAAAAACGAAAAAACCGTTGCAGAGAGGTCGCCGTCGTGGTATACTGTTGCCGGAAGAGACGGTTCCGCCGCATTCTTTTACAATCATAGCACACCCCCCGGGCAAAGTCAACGGGGAAGCGTGAAAAACGGCGGAGCGCGAAAGCGAAAGGAGCGAACCGATGAACCGGCGTAAAACGACCGACGTCTATCTCCTCTCCTGCGTCTCCGACGGCGGGATCCTGCATTACGCCCTCTCGGACGGCGGAGAACTGACCCTGCTCGATACCCTGCCGCTCCCCTCGCCCAATTATCTTTTGATCGAGGGCGATCTTGCGTACGCCACCCTGTCGACCCCTTTCCCGGATTCGGACGAAGGCGGTGTGATCAGGCTTGCGGTCAACTCCGACGGCTCGCTTTCGAGGGCGGGGGAGATCGTTCCGACCGGCGGGAGCGGCGCCTGTCACCTCGCTTTTGACGGCGACGAACTTTACGTCGCGAATTACGGGTCGGGCAGCGTCGTGAAGATCGGCGCGTCCCCCGTCGTTCACGAAGGGCGCGGTCCCGATCCGATCCGGCAGGAGGCGCCGCATTGCCATTCGGTTTTTTTCTCGCCCGACCGGAAATACCTTCTCGTATGCGATCTCGGTCTGGACGCCGTGTTCGTTTACGACCGGGAACTGCGCGAGGTTTTCCGCGCAAAGGTGCCGGACGGCGCGGGCTGCCGCCACCTGACCTTCTCGAAAAACGGGCGCTTCGTCTACATTGAAAACGAGATGGGCTGTTCGGTTTCGGTTTTCGCTTGGAAAGAGGGAAGCCTCCTCTACCGCTCGACCCTTCCGACCCGCACCTACGCCCCGCACGAGGGACCCGACAAGGGCTCGGCGATCAAACCGTCGAAAAACGGGCGGCGGCTTTATCTCACCAACCGGGGAGAAAACGAGGTCGTCGTCCTCTCCTGCCGCGGCGAAAAACTGCGCGTGATCGGACGGGCGCCGACCGGCGGGGACGAGCCCCGCGACTTCGCGCTGCTCGCGGACGAGCGCTACGCGATCGCGACCAATCAGTTCGGAAACTCTTTCCGGTTATACCGGGTCGGGGGACTGCGGAAGAACCGCCTGAAAACGCTTGCGACCGTCCCGCTTTCCGGGGCGATCTGCGTGACCGGGCGCCGACGGGACTGACGGGAGAAAAAACGGCGCGAAAAAAGGGAAAAGCAGGGGATTTCCCCTTGCTTTTTTCTTTTTTTTATGTTATACTGTATAAGTCAAAATATGCATTTCAGAGGAGCGGACGGCTATGGCAGAGCAAAGACCCTATTTTGAAACGGCGCGCGACCCCGCGTTCTGGAGGACGGTTCGGACGTCGCCGGCTTACGCTTCGATGCGCGAATATCTCTTTTCCAAGTGGGAGGAGTATCGCGATTGCGTGATCCCGGCGCTGAAGTTCAGCGACTACCGGAAGTTTTTCGATTCGGGCGAGCGGGATGCCTACGAGGACAGTTACTATCTTCGCCGTCAGATCCTGGTCGTCGCCTCTCTCCTTGCCGTAACGTATCCCGAGGTCCCCGAGTACCTGACGCGGCTCGAGGACGTGATCTTCGCCGTTTCGGGCGAATACAGCTGGTGTTTTCCGGCGCACGTCGGGAACTGCCTGACCGACGATCCGGTCTGCCTCGATCTCTTCGCCTGCGAGACGGCGTCGGCGTTCGGCGAGATCTCGGTTCTTCTCGGCGGGCGTCTTTCGCCCCTGATCCGCAGTTTGATGAAGCGCGAGACCGAACGTCGCGTGATCAATCCGTATCTTTCGGGAAAAAAGTATTGGTGGCTGCCCGCCAGACACAACTGGTCGGCGGTCTGCGTCGGCTCGACGGCGACGGCGGTCTATTGCTTCCGTCCCGATCTGTTTCAGCAGCTTCTTCCGCGCTTCCGCTATTCGATGGATTGCTTCCTCTCGGGCTACGGCGACGACGGCTTCTGCCTCGAGGGGATCGATTACTGGCAGTACGGGTTCGGCTATTTCCTGTATTACGCCGAAATGGAACGCTACGCGACGGGCGGAAAATACGATTATTTCAAGGATCCGAAGGTCCGGAAGATCGCGGCGTATCAGCAGAAGGTGATCATCAACGGCGGCACCGTGACGGTCAGTTTTTCCGACGGATCGAAACGTGCCGACGTCAATCCCGGCATCACCCACTTCCTCCGCCGCGAATACGGCGAAGAGATCGAATTGCTTCCGGGAAGTCTGACCGGTTTTGCCGAGGGGGCGGCCCGCTTTTCGACCGCGACCCGCGATATCGCGTGGTTCGATCCCGAACTCGGGGTCGAGCCGGTGAAGGCGAATACCGTCTACCGCGCCGAGGACGCCGGGTGGTGGATCGTCAAGAATCCCGCTTACGGCTTCGCCGCGAAGGCGGGGAACAACGACGAACCGCACAACCATAACGATATCGGCAGTTTTATCGTCGCCGCTGAGGGAAGGCAGATCTTCGGCGATCTCGGAGCCGGGCTTTATACCCGCCAATATTTCCGCAACGAAACGCGTTATCAGATCATCAACTGCTCCTCGCTCGGGCATTCGGTGCCTTATTTCGGGGGGACGATCCAGCAATACGGGAAGGAACGTCGCGCCGAAAACGTCCGGTACGGCGACGATACCTTCTCCTTTGACCTCGCCTCTGCCTACGGCGACGAAAGACTTGCGTCGTTCTCGCGTACCTTTACCGTGTCGCCCGAAAAGGTCACCGTCTGCGACCGGTTCGACTGGAGAGGGGAGGCGCCCGCCGTCGAACGCTTTATGCTCTGGGAGGAGCCGACCCTCTGCGACGGCGGGTTCACCGTCGGCGGGGTCTCTTGCCGCCTCGTCGGACGGGTCGCGAAAACGACCGTCGTTCCCTTTGAGTACGAGATACACCACTCCGGAGGCAGGACCCGCGGCGCGTACTTCGTCGACGCCGAACTTGAAAATGGCGCCGACGGCTGCACCCTCGAGATCGATTTCTGAAACGGGGAAGGAGCGCCGCGATATGATCCCCTACGACGTCCTTTTCCGGGATGGCGACGTGATCGTCGTGAATAAGAGTCCGGGTTTACTCTCCCAACCCGATCCGAGCGGCGATCCCGATCTTCTGACGCTTCTTTTCCGCGAGACCGGGCGTCCCGTCTTTTCGGTACATCGCCTCGACCGCGGGGTCGGGGGTCTTCTCGCCGTTGCGGCGAACCGGCGGGCGGCGGGCGTTCTTTCGACGCTTCTTGCCGGGGGAAGTGACGCCTTTCGCAAAGAATATCTGACCGTCGTTCACGGCGTCCCGGCGTCTTCCGAAGGGGAACTGACCGATCGTCTTCTCTTTGGGGCGGGTCGTACCCGGGTCGTTCCCGCGGGAACGAAGGGGGCGAAGATCGCGCGCCTGCGCTACCGCGTACTCGGTCAGACCGTCGTCGACGGCAAGTCTTTTTCGCTTCTCGCCGTCCGCCTTTTTACGGGGCGGACGCACCAGATCCGCGCACAGCTTTCAAACGCGGGGCATCCCGTCGCGGGCGACGGCAGATACGGCGCACGCGACCGTTTTCCGCCCATTGCGCTCTTTTCTTCCCGCCTTTCTTTTCCGCACCCGTCAAATGGCGAAACGCTTCGCTTTTTCGCGTCCCCGACCCTGCCTCCGTTCGACTGTTTTACGATCCCCGTTCCCGGGGAGGAAGGTTTTTTCGATGACTGAATTCGAGATGGTATTGTTCGAATTGATCCGCGCCGCCGCGTCGGGTTCTCCCCGTGAGATCCCCGCGACGGTCGATCAGGTTGCGCTCTACCGGACGGTTCGTCGTCTTCACCTCGCCTCCCTTCTGTGGGATTCTGCGTCGCGGCTTCCCGCGTCCCCCGTCCGTGACGCTTGGGAAAAGGAGCGCGACGCCGCGGCACTGAAGGACCTGATGCAAACCGAGGAGAAGGAGACCGTCGACCGCGCGCTCTCGGAGGCGGGGATCCGTTTCCTTTACCTGAAAGGCAGCGTCCTGAAATCCCTTTGGGGCGATCCTTCCTTCCGCTATATGGGCGACGCCGACTTTCTTTACGAAGGCGACGACCATGCGCTCAAACGCGCGCTCGAGGGGGTCGGATACGCCGCCGTCGAGTTCGTTTCGCGCGACTATTCGCATCACCACATTTTCAAAAAAGAGCCGTGGTTCATTCTGGAACCGCACTACGCTCTCTTCAATTCCGACGACCCCTTCGCCGATACCCTCGCGGGGATCTTCGACCGCGCGACCCCCGACCCCGCATTGCCGGGGCGGTACCTGATCTCGGTGGAAGACCTGTATCTGCATTGCCTGTTCCACCTCCGCAAACATATCGCGGGCGGCGGCATCGGCGTGCGGTCGTTCCTCGACTTCGCCTTCCTTCTTCGCGCGTATCCGGACCTTCCCGAGCGGGAAAGGGTCGTGGACGTCTTGTCACGGTGCGGGCTTTCGGGCTTTGAAGAGCGCGTTCTCCGCATTGCGCGGCTCCTGAGCGATCCGTCGCTTTCACCGGATGAAGAGGACGAAGCGGAGTTGTGCGCCCTCTTCAAGACGGGGCTGTTCGGCTCTTTGGGGAATAAGTTTGCCAATCAGGCGCAGACCGAACGCGGACGGTCCCGTTTTCCGCGGCTTCGCGTTTTTCTGCGGCACGTTTTTCCGCCGCTCGTTTCGTTGGCGAAGAAGAAATTCCGCGCGCCGCTTTCCTGGCTTCTGTATCCCTTCTTCTGGTTCCGGCGGTTCTTCCTGATTCTCTTTTCGCCCGTCCGACGCAAGCGGACCGGAAACGCCGTCCGCGTTCTTAAGTCCAAGGACTCGGAAGACGGCGGAAGGGAACTCCGCTATTTCGGTCTGATTCAAGGATCCGGGGACGCGAAAGGAGGGGAGCGCCGTGAATGACGGGGACTTTTCCTCCCGTACCGCCCGCCTGATCGGCGAGAGAGGGGTTCGGCGGCTCGCTTCGTCGACGGTTCTGATCCTCGGTCTCGGCGGGGTCGGCGGCTACGTTCTCGAGGGGCTTGCCCGAGCGGGAGTCGGGGGCTTCGTCCTCGCCGACTGCGACGTTTTTTCGGAAAGCAACCTGAACCGGCAGATCCTCGCGACCCGGGAAACGATCGGGCGAAAAAAGACCGACGTTGCCCGCGAGCGCGTCCTCTCGATCAATCCGGAGGCGAAGGTCGTGACTTTCGACGCCTTCCTCTACCCCGAGAATCTTCCCGACGTTTTCTCCCTCGGCGAGATCGCGTATGCCGTCGACGCCGTCGACAACGTGACGGCGAAGATCGCCGCGGTCTGCGAGGCGAAACGGCGCGGCGTTCCGATCGTGACCTGTATGGGAACGGGGAACCACCTTGATCCGTCGCGCTTCGTCATCGGGGATCTTTACGACTCCTCCGTCTGTCCCCTGGCGCGGGTGATGCGGACCGAACTCCGCCGCCGCGGAATCGACGGCGTGACCGCTCTCTGGAGCACGGAACCGCCGGTGAAAGAGAACGTTTCGGACGGTTCGCGGCTTCCTCCCGCTTCGATTTCTTTCGTCCCGTCGGTTGCGGGACTTACCATCGCCGGCTTCGTCGTCCGCGCACTTGCGGGGATCGGCGAACCGACAGAACAAAAAAAGGATGCTCGGTTATGAAAAGGAAAAACGTTTTGATCCTTCTCCTCGTTTTCCTGCTTTTGCTCACGCCTTCCTGCGTCCTCTTCGTGCGGGCGCTCGAAACGTCTCCGTTTCCCGAACGGGAGAAACTCTCGGAGGTCGAGATGCGCTTTGAGGCGAGCGGGGGCGTAAAAGCGGACGGCGCCGTGCCGAAGCACGTCTCCGCCGACGCCCGGGAGGTCGACCTTTTGTACGCGATCTTCGAGAGCGCGGAGCGCGTTCCGCGCAGAAGTCTGCCCTCCAAGAACGCCGCCTACCGGCTTACCTTTCGCGGCGAACAAATCGACGAAACGCTGAAACTCTACGTCGCAGAGTCGGATTATTCACTCTACGTACTTACGTCGGGGAAGAAACTCTATCGTCTTTCGATGCCGACGGCGTCGCACAAAAACGACGTTCTTCGTCCCTCCGCGGCGCTTTTTTCGCTCGGAGGCGAAGAGATCGGTCAAAGATACGATTATCCCGAGTACGTCGACGGAAAGAACGGGGTCGCCGAGAACAAGTTTTCGACGTGGCGCGTCGTCGGAGCGTTCGACTTTTCCGAGGAAGAGGTTTCGGTAAATTACGAACTCTATTCTTCCAACGGAACGCATCTTTCGTCCACCGCCGACCCCGACGAGATCGTTTCGCGGGATCCCGACAGCGTGCTGATGAGTGTGACGGCAGATTTGACCGACGACCTTTCGGTCACCCTTTACTACTATATCAAAGTGCTTAAGTGAGGGCGAAAGAATGCCGCTGAATCGCGACGAATATGAGGAAAAGCGCTGCCTTTTGTCGACGACCGATCCGGAAGATAAGCGGGCGAATCGCGAGCATATTCCGATCCGCCACGTGATCGACAAACTCGACCGGGCGCTCGCCCGCGGAGATTACGCCGAGGGGATCCGGCTTCTCGACTATTGGATCCTTGAGGCGCGCGCGCTGGAAGACGAGGACGGAGAACTCTCGGTCACGAGCGAGATGATGGGTCTTTCGCGCCGGGTAAACGACCGCGGCAGGGGACTTGCCGCCGTTTCGCGCGGCTTGGAAATGCTCGAAAAAAGCGGGCTGTCCGATACCGTTTCGGGCGCGACGGTTCTCTTGAACGCCGCCACGACGAAAAAACACTTCGGGGACGCCGCGGGGGCCCTGCCGCTCTACCGTCGGGCGGAGGACGTCTATTCGGCGCGGCTTGCCGAAAACGACGAGCGATTCGGCGGGCTCTATAACAACTACGCCTCGTCGCTTGCCGAGACGGGCGACCGCGACAAAGCGGAAGAATACTACAAACGCGCGCTGGCGCTGATGGACGCGCTCGGCGCCGCGGGGAAAACCGGCGTTGCGGTCACGGCGGTCAATCTTGCCGATTTTTACAACGCGGGAGACGATCACGACAAGGACGAAAAGATCAACGCTATGCTCGAACGGGCGTGGGGAGCGCTGGACGCCCCCGATACCCCCCGCGACGGAGAATACGCCTTCGTCGCCTCGAAGTGCGCGCCGGCGTTCTCTTACTACGGATGGTTTTTCGCCGCGTCGGAACTTGAAAAAAGGATGAAGGAGATCCATGAACGGAATTGAACTCGCCGAGAAGTTTTATCTCGTCTACGGGCGGGATCTTCTCGAAAAGACCGTCCCCGACGCCCTCGGCAGGATCGCCGTCGGGATCGCGGGACAGGGGTCGGAGTGTTTCGGTTACGACGACGAGGTTTCGCGCGACCACGACTACGAACCCGGCTTCTCGATCTGGCTTTCCGACGAGGACGATATCAGACTCGGCGTCGTTCTCGCCCGCGCCTATCGGTCGCTGCCGCGCGAGTTCGAGGGGATCAAACTGCGCTCGAAGACCGGAGAGGGCGTGCGTTTCGGCGTTTCGACCGCCGACGGCTTCTTTCGCGCGACGGTCGGCAGAGTCGACGTTCCGACCGACCCGATCGAGTGGATGGCGCTCTCCGATCAGGCGATTGCCGTTGCGACGAACGGAAAGATTTTTCGCGACGATTCGGAACTGATGACGCGTCGACGGGAGAGATTCCGCTACGGGATGCCGTCCGACGTCCGCAAACAGAAGATCGCCGCGCGCCTTGCCCTGATGGCGCAGGCGGGGGAGTATAACTATCCGCGGATGACGTCGCGCGGGGACGAACCAGCCGCGCGGCTCGCGATCTTCGAGTACGTAAAACACGCCCTCGCCGCGATTTATCTTGTCGCCGGGGAACCGCGCCCCTACTACAAATGGCAGTTCCGGGGACTGACCGATCTGCCGTGCCTTTTTGAGACCTGCGCCCCGCTTTCACGGCTCGTCCGGGGAGGCGGGAGGGAAGAAACGGACGAGGCGATCCGGGAGGTAAACGACGCGATCGCGCGTGAACTGTCGGCACAGGGGGTCCCGATCGGTCGGATCGCACAGGATCTGCACGCGTCGATCACCGATCGTCGGATCCGCGAACTGCATCTGATGGAATACGGCGTCGACTGACCGTTTTTGCCGCCCGACCCCGAAACCCCCCGGTTTTTGGGCAAAAACACTTGACACGCCCCCGCGGGGTGTGTATAATATGGAGTAATTATGCGCGGGGGATCCCCGAAGAACGAGGTAAAAAGGATGAAAACAAAAACTCTGAACGAAAAACAGTTGCAGGATATGGCGCTGACCGCGGTGCTCGCGGGGCTCGTCCTGTTGATGAGTTTTACGCCGCTCGGGTATCTGAAGATCGGCCCCGTCAGCATCACGTTTCTGACGATCCCCGTCGCGATCGGCGCGATGGTCGTCGGACCGAAGGCAGGGCTGTTCCTCGGTACGCTCTTCGGGGTCACCAGTCTGATACAGGCGATCATGGGCGATGTGAACGGACAGTTGCTCCTCGGTATCAACCCGTTTCTGACCGGCGTTCTCTGCATTGTTCCGCGCGCTTTGATGGGCTTTCTGACCGGTATCCTTTTCAAACTCTATCGCAAGTGGATCAAGGGCGACCGCGTTTTTTCGATGGCGCTCGGCGGCGCGACGGCGTCGCTTCTGAACACGGTATTGTTCATCAGCGGTTTCATCGGCTTTTATTTGATCTACCGCAATCATCCGGATTTCTCAAACTACACCATCTGGGCAATCATCATTTCGGTTCTGACGCTGAATGCGCTAGTCGAGTTGGCGGCAGGGATCGTGATCTCGGCGGCGGCGTCCCGCGCGCTGGTGCAGTTTCTGCCCGGCGGTCGCAGACACGGCGCCGACCGCGACGAATGGTACGCGGAGTCCGAGGCGGAAGAGACCGTGACGGGCGAGCCGACGGCGGAGACGACCGCGGACGAACCCCGGGAAAACGGGGAAGAGAACGTCGACTGAAAACGACCCGCGAAATGAGGAGGGACTATGCTGTCGGAGATCAAGAATAAGCGCCTGTTTTTGCTCGATCTCGACGGGACGCTCTATCTCGACGAGACGCTCTTTGACGGAACGCTCCCGTTCCTTTCGCGCGTTCGCGAGATCGGCGGGCGCGTCCTCTATCTTACGAACAACTCCTCGCGCGGCGTCGGACAGTATCTGGAAAAGATGGCGCGACTCGGCATTGCGGCGACCGAGGACGATTTTCTGACCTCGACCGACGCGACGGTTCGCTATATTCGGGAGAACCACCCCGGCACGCTTTTCTATGCCGCGGGGACGGCGTCCTTCCGCACGCAGCTCAAGGAGGCGGGGATCGCTGTCACGACCGACCGGGACGACCCGGCGATCGGCGGCGTTCTTCTCGGGTTCGATACCGAACTCTCCTTCTCGAAACTCGAGGACGTTTGCATCCTGCTCCGGCGCGATCTGCCCTACCTCGCGACCAATCCCGATCTCGTCTGTCCGACGTGGTACGGATCGGTGCCCGATTGCGGTTCGGTCTCGATGATGATCGCCAACGCGACGGGGAAGACCCCGCGCTTTATCGGCAAACCCGAGCCCGAAATGATCCTGCTGGCGCTCGAAAAGACGGGGTACAGGAAAGCCGACGCCCTGATGATCGGCGACCGTGTCTATACCGATATCGCCGCCGGCGTCCGTGCCGGGATCGACAGCGTGCTCGTCCTGTCGGGCGAAGGAACCGTCGCCGACGCCGAGCGGTCGGTCGAAAAGCCGACCTGGATCCTGCCCGATATTTCGTTCGTTACGCGGCAGCTATCCTGAATCATCCGCGCCCGTGGCGGAATTGGCAGACGCGCCGGATTTAGGTTCCGGTCCTTGTGGGTGCAGGTTCAAGTCCTGTCGGGCGCACCAGCAAAAAGGCACGCTTTTGCGTGCCTTTTTGCAACTGTATTTGCCTGCGGCGAGTGATATTGCTTCGCAGTGGTATTCGTCCTCCGGTCGAGATCGGGAACGAATAAAAAACGTTTGCGGTTTTTTTCTAAAAAACTTGCTTTTTCTGTTTTTTTCATATATAATGTTATTTTGTAAAAAAGACATTCTCTCGGAAGGATCCGAAAAGGAGTTTTATAGATGCATACTTTGTCGATCAAACCGATGATCGTTTTCTCCGCGGTTTTCGCCACGGTTTTGCTTATTCTTGCCGTTCTGCTGCTGTTCTCCCTTGCGTCCTCGGCGTCCGAGCCGCCGGAGGAGATCGACGCCTTCGGGTTTCAGACGATCGCCGCCGACTCGGCGGAATCGCCGAGCACCTCTTTGCGCTTTGTTTTCACCGTCGGTTCGCTTAATTACACCCGCGTCGGTTTCGTCTTTTCGTCGTCCAATGAGAATCCGACGGTCGGCGGAGCCGATTGCTCGATCCACGAGACCACGGCGGTCTATTCCTCCATCTACGCCGACGGAGAGCGAGTTTCTGCCCCCAAAGGACGCTATTGGGTGGCGGTCAAGATGACCGGTATCCCGCAGGCGTCCTTCGGCGATCGGATCTACGTCAACGCTTTCGTCGAGGACGGAGAGGGGATCCGCTACGCAACCACGAAAAATACCACCGTCCGCTACGCCTTCGCGATCGACCGGGGCGATTATATTCCGGTGCTGCGCTTTGCCCTGACTTCGGACGTGCATACGCGCGTGAAGAACGACAACGGCGCGACGGAGAAGGCGACGAACGAAGAGGTCGCGCACGCGGCTCTTATGACCGAACGCTTGTTCGCGTCTTCCTACGGTTACGCGGACCGGGAGGCGTACGATCTGCTCGACGCCGTGGTGCTTGTCGGCGACTATACCGACGAGGGAACAACCAAGCAATACGACGCGTTTTTCGACGTCGTAAACGCGAATCTTCGCTCGGGAACGGCACTGCTCGCCTGCCTCGGAAACCACGAGTTCCGCAATCCCGGGGAGGATTCGGTCTCGAACGATTCCAATTTCTCGACGACCTATAACCGGTTTGAAGACTATTTCGGCTACGATATTGACAGCGTCAACGTCATCAACGGCTATACCTTCATCGGGTTCAGCCCGGACGCCAAAGGCGGGCGCGGGTTCTCCCTGTCGAAAGCGGAGTGGCTCGATCAGCAGATCGCCGCGGCGGCGGCAACCGACCCGACGGGGAAAAAGCCCATCTTCGTTTTCGGTCACGTGCCCGTTTGGGAGACTTGTCTCGGCAGTATCCGGGAGAACAACTATCCCACCGACGATATCGGAGAGGTCCTCGATAAATACCCGCAGGTCGTGTATCTCTCGGGACATACGCACGCGCCGGCTTGCGATCCCGAATCGGTTTGGCAGGGCAATTTTACCGCGATCAACACCGGGACGCTCGCCTATGACGACAGTCCGTTTTACACCGGTGACGGCACGACCCGCAGCAGCTATTTCCGGCGGGATCTGCACGGCGGGTACCAATACGTGATGCTGGGCAGATACTTTGAACACGCCGAGTGGTACGCTTCGGTCTATACCATCGTCGAGGTGGACCAAAACAACGTGATCCGGCTCCGGTACTACGACGCGGAGGCGGACAGATTCTTATTCGAGCCGGTCATCATCGACTCGATCGGAGAACCCGAAAACTTCTCCTTCACCTCCGAGCGTAAGGCGAAATCCGAAGCCCCGACCTTCTCCGAGCCCCTGACCCTTCTTTCGGCGTCTTACGAGTCGATCCGCGTCTCGATCCCGAACGCGAGCTGCCCCGACTACGTGCGGAGCTACCGTGCGGACCTACTGCAAGGCGGGAATATCGTCAAGACCGTCTACCGGCAGGGCGGTCAGCAGAAATACCCGCTTCCCGATATCACGGCGTCCTTCTCGGATCTCGATCCCGACGCCGATTATACCGTCCGGGTCTACGCCTATAACGCGTACGGCGTGATGAGCGATCCGTTGACGCTCGCCGTACGTACCGCCTCGGATAACGACGGCAACCCCGCCCCCGACGTTTTCTCGTTCGGATTCGACGGGGAAGGGGTCGCGCGCGATCTGCTTACCGGCGAGGCGCTGCCGCAGAAGGATCAACCGACGGTGCACTCCGACGGCAACGGCGGTTATTACGCCTCTTTCGACGGGAACGACGCCTACTGCTGGAGAGGGATCGCCGATTACTACGACGTGATGGAGACCGGCTTTACCTTCGAGTGGATCGGACAGGTATCGGATACCCTGCTCGGAAACGGGAAAACGTCGAATAGTTACGACGGCAACAATTACGTCAACCTCACCTCCAACCAGGAGACCGGAGGCATGGGTCTGGAATACAACGCGGACGGGAAGGCGTATCTCTTCGTCTACATAATGAACGGCAGCAACGGCGACTATTACGGCGCAGGCGCGTCGATCCCGGTCGGCGAGACGGTACATCTCGTCGGAACCTACGACGGCAGCGTGATCCGCTTCTATATCAACGGGGAACTCGAAGCGACCAAGAGCCAAACGGGCAAGGTCTGGTTCCCCTTGAAGGAGAGCTCGCGGTTTCTTGCGGTCGGCGGCGACTCGGCGTTCTACGGCATCGTGGATCACAATATGAACGGCGAGATCCGGGCGATGAACGTCTACTCCGCGCCGCTCTCGGCGGACGAGGTCTACGCGAAATACGTCGCGTCCGGTCTTGCAAATTGACGAAACCGTTTCAAAACGAAAGGCGGGGATATCTCCCCGCCTCTTTCTTTTCGTTTCAATTTTTCACCGTTTCCGGCGCGTTTTCCACCCTTTTCGGGAAGGTTCTTTCCGAGAGAGGGCGGCGCGGCGAAAAAAGTGAAAGAATCCTTTCTTTTTTGCGTTTTTGCTTGCTTCCGGGCGGCGCGTGTGCTATAATTGGAAAAGAATAATCACCGGAGGAAAATCATGAGAGCGGATTTTGAAACGATCAAAAAAATCACGGTCGGTGCGGTGCGTATCTGGGAGGCGCCGGACGGCTTCCGGTTCTCCCGCTTTACCGAGGAAGAGGAGGCGGGATGGTACACCTGTTCTCAGGTGCTCGGCGATCGCTGCCGGTCGCTTTGCGGCATCCGGCTCGACTTCAAAACCGACGCGAAAGAGATCGCGTTCATCCTTTCGGCGGGGAACAAGGTCGACGTGTGGCTGAACGGCGTCTATAACCGGACGCTCCGCTGTTCCGATCTGCGGAACGAGGGGGTGACCGAGGTGCGGATCCCGCTTGCCGATCAACTCGGCGCGCCCTTTGCCGAGACCCGCGTCACGCTCTGGCTCCCCTGTCACGGCGGCGGCGCGCTCGGATTCCTTGACGCCGAGGGCGCGACCTATATCCGTCCCCTCGAATACAAGCACCGTATCCTGTTTCTCGGCGACTCGATCACGCAGGGCTGGAACAGCGAGCGCGAGTCGATGTCGTTTACCTCCCGTATCACCCGCTTTTTCGACGCCGACGCCCTGAACTGCGCCGTCGGCGGCGGCTATTTCTCGACTGCCACGATCGGGAAAAACGGCTATACGCCCGAGGCGATCACGATCGCCTACGGTACCAACGATTTTACGCATTGGGAATCGTCCGAGGAACTCTCGGAGCATTGCACCTCCTACTTGGATAAGGTGAAAAGCCTCTACCCGAACGTGCCGATCTTCGTGATCACGCCGATCATCCGTCACGACAACGCCGAACGCAAAGCGGGTCGGTTCGATTGGGTGAGGAAAACGGTTGCCGAGGAGGCGACGAAACGGGGAATGGTCGTGATCGACGGTTTCTCGCTTTTCCCGACCGACGATTACTATTTCGCCGGAGACGGGGTACATCCGAACGAGGCGGGGTTCGCCGAATACGCCCTCGCCTTGATCCCGCAGCTGCAAAAAGTCCTGCATTGGTAAGAATACGCCGACGGGCGTATATCGTAAACGACCGGGCAAACCTGCCCGGTCGTTTATATCAACCTCGTCCGCGGTATATCGTTGCGCGTTAACCGCGCCTTAATTCCGGTCGACCGTCACGACGGCGTAATAGTTCTCGTGCCTCTCCCGTATCTTTTCGGCGACGGCGTCCTTGATCTCGGTCGCCGTCATTTTCAGCTCGAAGGGAACCGCCACGTCGAAGATCAGGTTGGTGTGCGTGACGCCGGTCACGACGCGGAAATCGTGGACGGTGATCCGCCCGTCGATCTCGCGTACCAGCTCGGACGTCTCTTCGCGGAGCGACGTCGTCAACTCGTCGTCGGTATTGATCGGATCCATGTGGATCGTGCAGACGATCGAGAGTTCCTCACAGATGCGCCGCTCGATCTCGTCGATCACGTCGTGCGACTCGAACACGTCGTCGGCGCCGTCGACCTCGGCGTGAAAAGAGGCGAAGGTGTGACCGGGACCGTAACTGTGCACCATCATATCGTGTACGCCGAGGATCGCGGGATAACCCGAAACGATCGCCTCGATCCCGTCGGTCACTTCTTTTACGGGCGCCTCGCCGAGCAGGGAGTTCTGCGTTTCGCGCAGGATACGGATCCCCGCCCAGAAGATGAAGAGCGCGACGGCAAGCCCGACCCACGCGTCTATATCGACTCCCGTAAAGCGGAAGATCAGGGTGGCGACGAGGACGGCGGTCGTCGAGAGCGTGTCGGAGAGCGAATCGACGGCGGTCGCGCGCATCACGTCGGAGCCGATCTTTTTACTGAGCCGATAGTTGAAGAACGCGAGCCAGAGTTTCGCCAGGATCGAGACCGAAAGGACGACTACCGACAGGACCTCGAAAACGAGGGTCGATTCCCGCGAGATGATCTTTTTGACCGAATCAGAGACGATCTCGAACCCGACGATCAGGATGAGAAAAGAGACGATCATCGAGGCGATATATTCGATCCGCGCGTGGCCGAAGGGGTGGTCGCGGTCGGCGGGCTTCGCCGCTATTCTGAAACTGACGAGGGAAACGATGCTCGATCCGGCGTCGGAGAGGTTGTTGAAGGCGTCCGCCGAGATCGCGATCGAACCCGAGACTGTTCCGGCAATAAACTTTCCGGTAAAAAGAAGCAGATTGACGAAGATACCGACGATCCCGGAGAGAACGCCGTACGCGGCGCGCACCTTCGGGGACTTCGTATTTTCGTGATCCCGTATAAACAAACGGGGAAGAAGACCGGTCATTTCGGTTTCCTTTCGGCGGTTTCAAAAAAACCGCGTTTGGTCTTTACAAGACGGCGTTTTTTTGGTACAATAGGAAAAGAAAAAGGGAAGGGGGTGCAGAGAGATGGGATCGAACGCGCCGATCCGGTTGGTCGATACCCGCGAATGCCGGAATCTCAAATCCGTCGAGCGGACGGTTCTTTTCACGCTCGCGACCGCGCGGGCGGAGGGACGCCATATCGTGAAGATCCGTCACACCGACGGTCGGATCGTTCAACTGCGCCCGTTTCTGCGCTCGCTGCTTCGCCGGGGCGAGATCCGCCTCTTTATCGAAGGGACGAAACTCGGGGACGAGGACGACCCCGGTTCGCTCTATCTGTTGGCGAACTTTGCCGCCGAGACCGCCGATCCCGCCTTTTGGGAGAGGGACGCGGGGGTCACGGTCGTCTGCGTCTGAGGGCGGCGAATCACCCCGACGGGTGAAAAAAGGGACAACGGAAACGCGGCGTCGATCACGGGGATCGCATCGCCGGCGTCGGTTGTCCTCTTTTTTGTCTCTACCGTCCGCACCGGAAGAGGCGGACGGAAAAACCGAATCAGCCCTGTTTGCTCTCCAGATAGTTGACGATGTCGCCGACGGTCACGAAGTCGTTGACCTCCTCGTCGTCGATCACGATCCCGAAGGTATCCTCAAAGATCTGGAAGAGATCGGCGATCTCGAGCGAATTGATCCCGAGATCCTTGGAGAGTTCGGATTCGGGGGTGATCTCCGCCTTGATGCCCATTTTCTCAACGAGTAGATTCTTGACCTGTTCAAACATTTTCGTGATCCTTTCTTCATATAACGGCGAGGTCCGCGGCGATCGCAGCGCACGCCTGAAAGAGATGTCCCCTTCATTTTACTGTTTTCAGATCGTTTTGTCAAGACCTGTCGCCGTTTTTTTGTAAAAAGAGTGCGCTTTTTACGGGAAAAGAGGGGAGCGGAGCGTATGAACGCGCTCCGCTTTCATTTTACTTGTTCTCCCTTCAGAGAAGAATACAGATCAGCCCGCTTGACCCTTCGTTGATGATCCGTTCGAGCGTTTCGGCGAATCGTTCGCGCGATTCGTCGGGAAGATGGGTCAGTTTTGCGTGGATGCCCTCGCTCGTCAGGTCGTAGAGCGACTTTCCGAACAGGTTGGTGTTCCAGACGGCGCCGGGATCGTCCTCCATCCCCGAGAGCAGGTATTTGACCAGTTCTTCCGACTGTTCCTCGGTTCCGACGACCGGATTGATCTCGGTTTCAATATCGGCGGAGATTAGGTGGATCGAGGGCGCCGCGGCGCGGAGCCGAACGCCGTATCCGCCGCTCTGCTTGACGATTTTCGGGTCTTCCAGCCGGAGTTCCGACGGATCGGGCAAAACGATCCCGTAGCCCTTTGCTTCGACGTCCCGGAACGCCGGTTCGACCCGTTCCCATTTCTTTTTGATCTTCGCGAGTTCGGTCAGTTCGCGAAGCAGCTGACCCTCGTCCTCGATCGGAAGCCCCGTTTTCTCGCGCAGTATCTCGAACCAGGTTTCAAAGGGAAGCGCGACGTCGACCGTCGCACGTCCGGTTCCGGCGTCCTCTTCGGTTACGGTCCAGGTCGCGGCGTCCTCTTCCTCGGGCAGACGGGCGGCAAACTCTCCGATCCTCGATAGGTCCCCCATCCGTACGGTTTCCTCGCTGATCCTTGCCACCGCGTCGAAAAGCGACGCGCGAAGGGGATGGTCCTCTTCAAGTGCGGCGATCCACGCGGGCAGGCGGAAGCGGATTTCGGACGTCGCGAACTCCGAGAGAACGAGCCCGAGAATATGAGACAGGTCGTCGCGGTCGAGTTTCGTACAGTCGACGAGCGCCACGGGGGCGTTGTATTTTTTCTCAAGAGCGTAGGCGAGTTTGACCGCGTCCTCGCCGGACGGCGCGGCAGAGTTGAGAATGATCGCATAGGGGCGGTTTCTGCCCGCGAGTTCCGCCGCCGCCGCTTCCTCCGCAGCGACGTAGTTCTCGCGGGGAATCTCCCCGAACGAACCGTCGCTCGTTACGAGCATACAGATCGTCGAGTGATCGGCGATCACCTTCCGCGTCCCGACCTCCGCCAAGGGGAGCGCGTTCTCCGACCACGGGGTAGAGACCATCCGGGGCGCTCCGTCCTCGACCATCCCGAGAACGTCCGGAACGGGGAAGCCGACGCAGTCGACCAACCGGACGTTCAGCTTCGTTACCCCGTCGGGGGTGATCCCGACCGCGTCGTCGGGAATGAACTTCGGCTCGGTCGTCATAACCGTCCGCCCGTTTCCCGCCTGCGGGAGACTGTCGAGGGTGCGAAGACGGTCGCGCTCTTCACGGATGTTCGGAAGGATCATTTCTTCCGCGAATCGGCGTACGAAGGTCGATTTTCCGCTTCGGACGGGACCGACCACCCCGATATAGATATTTCCCCCCGTCCGTTCTGCGATATCCCGGTAGATCGTGTGCTGTCCCATAGTTTTCTCCCTTCGGATGGCGTTTGTTCGGCGGACTGCTTTCCGTCGATCATTCTATGCGGAAAAACCGAACGGCAGAACTCCGTTTTTTGCGCTTTTCGCTTGACACGGCGGGGGAAAAAGAATATAATAGAAAAAAAAGGGATGATTCCCGAAAACGGAGGATTTCAGAATGAAGATCGGCGTTCAGGTCTACTCGGTGCGCGATTATGCCGAGAAGGATTTCATCGGCACGATGAAGGAAATCAAGAGAATGGGGTACGACGGCGTTGAACTTGCCGGTGCGTACGGACTCTCCGCGGAGGAGATCCGGCGGGATCTCGCCGAGGTCGGACTGACCGTCATTTCGGCGCACGTTCCGATGATCGATATGTACGAGAAACCGGAGGAGACCTTCGCCTTCTACCGCACGCTCGGGATCCCCTATATCGCCGTTCCCTATATGTCGAGCGAATACAGACCCGGAACCGACAAGTTTCCCGAAACGATCGAAATGATCCGCGAGATCGCGAAGACGGCAAAGAAGAACGGAATGCAGCTTCTTTACCACAATCACGATTTCGAGTTTGTGAAAGTGGACGGCAAATACGGTCTTGACGTTCTTTACGACGCGATCCCCGCCGACCTGCTCGAAACCGAACTCGACACCTGCTGGATCAAGGTCGCGGGAGAGGACCCCGTCGCCTACGTCACCAAATACGCGGGACGCGCCCCGATCGTTCACCTCAAGGACTTCTACAAGGAGGATAACGCCTCGCAGGACGAGATGTACGAACTGATCGGCATCGCGAAGAAGGCGAAGCAGACCTCCGCGTTTGAGTTCCGCCCCGTCGGACACGGGATGCAGAGGTTCCCCGGGATCATCGACGCCGCGGAGGCGGCGGGGAGCCAATGGCTGATCGTCGAGCAGGATCGCCCGAGTCTCGGTCTTACTTCGATGGAATCGGTCGATCTCTCGCGCAAATATCTCCGCTCGCTCGGCTACTGAAAACCGAAAGAAGCGCGTCCGCCCCACGGGGCGGACGCTCAGACCGAAACAAACTTGCATGACCGGCGCAAAAGAGTGATACAAACTGCAGACGCTTCGCGTCTGGGATCGCGCCGGCGGTAGGGGGACGGCGTCACAACGTCCCAAAGTCGTTCCAAGACGGAGAAGAGCGGGACCGGGAAGAATTGCCCTGCCGCCATGCCATTTTCCGATTTAGCACTCTTTAGTAAGTTTTTAACCCCAACAGGGCGAAAAACCC
>Ga0310696_10003016_pt1 | contig 21451 bp, 17 predicted proteins | sample AusTroGonzalo_MG_4_FD_203885 | JGI IMG/M metagenome (GOLD analysis project Ga0310696, IMG submission 203885) | Bovine rumen microbial communities from tropical cattle in Woodstock, Queensland, Australia - Gonzalo_02 (v2) (version 2) | ecosystem: Host-associated > Mammals > Digestive system >...
GAAATTTGACAAGCCAGTGGCCTTCCGAATCACTATAGACGCATTTGGGTCGTACGCCGCCCGAATTGCCACTGCTCGTAAACAGCAGTTCTGCACCTTCTTCTTTTTTTTCAGACAACACATCAATTGCCATAGCTTGCATCTCATCCAGCGAAACCGAATCCTCCATTTCAAAAAGCTTGTTTTCAGGGACGTAGCAAAGTGCACCCATTCCAGAGCTGCCCACCATGCTCAAGCATTGCACAGGCGAAAGGTTTTGATAATCAATGCCATTCCTACGTAACACTTTCTGTAACAAGTAGTCCCCATAACCACCCGGAAGGCTGTCTTCAAAGACTCCAAAATTCCCATCAAAGGGTTGGTAATCGGCAGAAAACAGTCCAGGCTTCAGTGGCAAATGCAACGGGGAAATGGAGAAACCATCGTGAAGCCACTCGCGGTCATACTCGAACTGACAGCACGAATGGCTGCCCATAGAAAGCGTACCCACTTTTCGGTCGTGGTACATCACACTTACAAATTGCACATTTTTCATCATACTCCTCGTTTCCTGGTTTTATTCTTATTGATTTCCAAAAGCTCTTCCATCGTGTCGTATTTCGGCTCGGAAAGAAGTTGCATCATCTCTTCAGAATAACCAAGTGCCTTTGCTAATCTTACGTATGATTCCAACGAAATAGCGTGCTTTAATTCAAACCGCTGGATAGTTGAGGCAGGCACTCCGCTCATCATCGCCAAACTCTTGGTTGAGAGTTTCTTCTCCAAACGTCGAGCACGAAGATTTTCAGCCAACCGTTGCATGGTTTGCGACAAAGGATATGGGTCAAAGACATATTCGTTATGCATAATATAATACGTATAAAAACGAAATTTACAGATATACACATCAAATATTATGCGTATATCATCAATTATTTTTCCGATTGCAAAGATACAAAAAATATCAATTAGAAAAAGAAAAATAATAATTATTTCAGAGATAATTTACAACAACCCACACCAGCAACACAATTTGCGCCACTAAAATGGCCGGAACGCCGTAGCGGAACTTCTTGTGCTGTGTCTTGTGGCGCCACACGCGCATCCCCAACCACGCGCCGACGCTGCCGCCGACCGCCGCCATACCCAACAGCACACTCTCGGGAATCCGCCACCGTAAGCGTCTCGCCTTCCACTTGTCGATGCCGTAGAAAAGGAAGGTAAGCATGTTAAAGGCGAGGAAACAGAGGATGAAAAAGGTGAAATTGTTATTTGCCATTCCGGATCCTATTACCTTGTTAGTCAATATGATAAAAACTTTTGCCATCCAAAGAGACAAGCGCAACTCCATTCCTAAAAACAGATGCCTGCTCGTAAACAGTCGGTATCACCACTTCTCTCTGCCTGTTGATGTATCCACTTTACCTTCCTCACTAATCTTTTCCTCCACAAACTCCCTGAAATGCAAAATCTGAGCACTTCGGGCTGGATTGAATAGCAGATGCTCGAAGTCTTTCTGCTTCTGCGGAAGACTGGTGTTCTCCAATTTGTCCAACAATGCCTTCCTTAAATCGGCAGCATTCTCTATGCCGCTCCGTAGTTTCAAAAAAACAAAATCAGGGGCGGTATGTTGCCACAAAAAGATCGTGTCGTAAAAATCACGTCCTTTGGCCCTTGCCAACAATGCAGAAAGTTTCATGGACAACAGGGTCTCCTTCGAAGGCACTGTGACCGGGAAGAAAAAGCCGCAGCGATTGACCAAAGCCGTCTGAGGTATATAGTCCACTCCCTGGTCTTGTGCCTCAATCTTCATTAGAAACCGTTCCTCGCGATGACCTGTAAGATTCATTTCAAAGAGTAGTTCTGGGAAAAAGATGTTGCGACGATACGCCGTTAGTTTGGGATTCTCCTTGTCCCGAAGTTCCACTTTTAGTCCCTGAAGACGAAGATATTCCGCCAAAGAATCCGTCATGCTGATGAATTCCTCGGAGGTCAAACCTTTGCAGTCGAAGTCCAAATCCTCCGAAAAACGATCAATTCCATATACAAGACGGAGATTCGTTCCCCCGATAAACACCAACTTTGGCGCAAAAGGGGACTGCATCAGATGCTCTAACGCCAAAAGCTCCACATATTCTTTGAGAACATGCTTGTGAAATGCGGCATTCGCCGCTATTTGTGGGGGATAGAATGACAATAGTGAGGATAAATCAATCATTTCTGTATGTTTTTAACAGTAGATTCACTCTATATTGTAACGCCTTAACGGCACTTTGCTCGGAATACGCCAGCAATCGGTCTCGGTCCAACTCTTCCTGCATCCACCATTCATCCAAACGGAGTTCCATCAATGCTTCCTCTGTGTTGTATTGCGGGTAAAGATACAGCAGGTCGAGGATGGCCTTTTCGGGAAATGCGAGCAGGTAGCTGCCATTCGGCGACAGGATCATGGGCTTGTAACCGAAGAACAGGGCAGGTTTCACCGTTTGATAGCTGAACTCGCCGAAGTCGTTGCTGTACGAGGCTGGACGATTAGAAGTGACGCTCGTAACGGCCGTTACCGCTTCGGGAATAATGCCATAGAAAGACAATGCGGTGTGTAAACTGATATACGACGGTGTGTAAATCCGCTGCGCCACATATCTTGTGGTTTCAGAGTTGCCTTTGAGATCGCTGAAAGCATACCAATCTTGCCTCAACTTAGACAAATAACCCTTTTTCACCCAACGGAAAAGGTTGCTTCTGTCGAAATCAGGCTTCCAGGCACGAATTTGGTAGATGTTGAAACATCCCACCGTATGCCACTGCTCTCTGAATTCCAAATAGGTCATATTGTTTTATTCAAAAGACGCTGCAAAAATACAACTTTTCTTGAATAAAATAAGTTTTTTTATGAACTTTATCTACTGCGAATCCGCAAGTTGCCGCTCCCAACGTGGTCGTAGTAGGACTGCAGCGCCGCTTTCAGATCCCGTTCGAGCGACATCTGTGCCGGACTGTTCATGTCCAGGATGTTGTTTTTCTGCAGGGTGTCGTGGGCGGAATAGACATACAGGCGGTGCTCCCCGTCGAAATAGAGGCTCAGGGAGTCGGTCAGGGCTTGGAAAGTTTGCTGTACACAGTTGATCACGAGTGGTTTTCGCTCCGGCTCATTGAACACATCGCGGCCAAAGGCGAAATAGGGCTTGTCATATCCCATCAGTCCCAGGGTGGTGGGCATGATGTCGACCTGCTGGGTCACCTGCTCGTAACGTCCGGTGACGGAATGGTCGGGGGTGAACATGAAGTAGATGATTTCCGTGTTTCCCTTGGCGGTGCGTGTCTCTTCGTGGGCCATCTGCGGCGACACGTGGTCGGCGACGAAGATGAAGAGCGTGTTCTCGTACCACGGCATTTTGGAGGCCGTTTCGAAGAATTTGCGCAGCGAGAGGTCCGTGTAGGCCACGCAGGGCTGCACCAGCGAACCGCCTTCGGGCATCTTGCCTGCATATTCCGCGGGCAAGTCGTAGGGGTGATGCGAACTCAAGGTGAACACCGCCGTGAAAAACGGGGTCTCCTGTCGGTTGATTTCCTCGGCCACGAACTGTAGGAACGGCATGTCCCAGATGCCCCAGACGTTGGCGTTGTCCTTTCCGGGGTGCACCTTCTCGAAATCCTCCCGGTTGTGGAAATGCTCAATGCCGCAGAGGTTGCCGAAGGCCTCGAAGCCCATCTGGTTTTTTGTGGCGCCGCAGTAGAAGTGCGTGGCGTAGCCTTGTCGGGAGAGGATGCGTGGCAGGGCGTCCAGGTCGGTCAGCGACTGGGGTAGCAGGGCGAAAGGCGTGCGATAGGAGGGGATGGAGGCGAAAACGGACGGCAGTGCCTCGATGGATTTCATGCCGTTGGCGAAGGCGTTCGTGAAGACCAGCCCTTCACGCATCAGCGAGTCGAGGAACGGGGTGAAGCCGCCTCCTGGGTTCAGATGCGGGGCCAGGTACTGCGAGTGCTCCCGGCTAAAGCTTTCCATCACGAAAATCACCACGTTCTTGCCCTTGGCCACGGGCGGGCAGATCTGATCTGGGTGGTGGTAGGGGGTGAAGAGCGCGTCCAGCTCGGCCTCTTCGAAATAGGAGAGTTCGTCCAGCTGCCGCAGTCCTGCCGTGCGGAGCAGGCAGAACGGGTTGCTCAGCGCGAGGGCCCCTTTCTGCGGCGACTGTGTGTAGTAGGTCACATTGCCTATCGCGATGGGGCGCGCTTTCAGGTCGGTGGAGCCTCGGATGCCGAACACCCACACGACGACCGACAATGCCAGTACCAGCACGCCAACGCCATAGTAGAGCCAGTTGTTTTGGATGTCAGTAGGGTGATACTTTATTTTCTTATATGTGAAAACCAGCAGGAATATCAGCGCCGCGCCCAGCAGGACCAGATACCAGTTTTCGCCCATCGCCTTGAGGAGAACGCCGAATGTGCTGTCGTTGTTGTGGAAAAAATGCATCTCCTCCCACGTGATTCGTTTGAAGGCATAGCGGAAATAGACCACATCGGAGAGATTCAATACAATGATTCCCAGTGTGTTGGATATACAGTAGAGCCAGAACAGGGCTTTCTGGTAGCCTTCTTTCTGCCGGAAACGGAAGGGGAGCAGCGATAGTGCGATGAACGGCGCGTTCAGGTAGAAGATGGACGTGGTGGCGAACTTCAGCGATCCTGCGAGAAGCATGGGGATTTCCGACCATGATAACGCTCCGAGTAACGCCCGATTATAAAAATAAAAGGCGACTTGGGTCAGCAGAATGCAGACATATAGTGGTAACAGTCGCAGAATCAGCACTGTGAAATCGTTTTGGAATATCTTTTTCGTCATATCAAGCCTTCTGAAAAAAGAAGGTGCAAAAGTACACAATATTTGGTTCAAAGTTCCAGGTTCCAGGTTCCAAGTTCCAGGTTCAAGGTTCAAAGTGTTAATGTTTGTTGCTGGTTGCCTAAAAAATCGTACTTTTGCTGCCTTGAAAAACAGTCATCGCGAATATGTCGAAGAAGCGGATATTATTCATAGTCAACCCCATATCCGGGCACCGCGACAAAAGCCGGTTCCGGGATCAGGTGGCCGGCGAGTTTGGCGGCGGGGACTTCTCCTGCGAGGTGGTCTTCACGGAGCGTGCCGGTCATGCTGCGGAGTTGTCGGCCGAAGCGGTGGGCGTGTACGACATTGTGGCGGCTGTGGGCGGCGACGGCACCCTCAACGAGGTGGCGCGCAGCCTTGTCGGAACCGACACCGCCATGTCCGTGATTCCCTGCGGTTCGGGCAACGGTCTGGCCCGCTGTCTGCACATCCCGACAGACACCGGCAGGGCGTTGCGTCTCTTGCGGAGCGGCTGTGTGCGGCGTATCGACACGGCCACGGTCAACGGGCGTTTCTTCCTGAGTGTGGCCGGCATCGGCCTTGACGCGCAGACCGCCTTCGATTTCGCCCAGGATCCCCGCCGCGGGTTCATCCCTTACGCCTATTACGCTTCCAGCAACTATTTCCACCTCAAGCCGGAGACGGTCACCCTCACCTTCGACGGACGCGAGACGCTGACCTGCAGTCCGATGCTCGTCACTTTCGCCAACTCCAACCAGTACGGTTACAACGCGGTCATCGCGCCGCACGCCTCCCTCCAGGACGGCCTGCTCGACACCTGCATCCTCAGCCGTCCGCCCCTGCCGGTCCTTCCCGCCTTCGTGACCATGCTGATGAACGGCCTGCTCGACCGTTCCCGTTATCTCACGGAGATCCAGGCGTCGCACATCACCGTGGAGCGCCCCTCCGCCGGCGTCGTGAACCTCGACGGCGACCCCGTGATGATGGAGGCGGTGCTGGATGTCAGGGTTGTGCCGGGGAGTCTCGGGGTGGTGTGCCGGTAGGAGAAGGGAAAAAGAAGAATGGGGGATTGGAAATGGTTTTCATTTCAGAATCCGTTTGTTTTTGCATATCCTGTCTCCGATTCGGTTTTTGCCTCTTCTCGCAGTAGGCTGGATCAGACCTACACCAGACTCCAGAGTTACACCAGAGGAAGACCAGAGGAGGACATCATGGGAAAAACTTCCAGTACGGCCGCTCGCAGTATCTGACCACGGTCGCCCTCGGCTAAGGACTTGCTCCACAGCGCGTCTCTACTTTCACCACCGACTTTGTGATTCTTGCCTTGAGATAAGGGGCGGCGGTTCGTCGCCCCTTGTTCTTAGTTCATGATTTCTCATCTGTGAAAACCTCATTTCTAACTTCCCGCAATCATTTCCCCAAATCTATCCCCCTGGTGCTCTTCCCACCTCCTCACCGCCGCTTCCTTGCTCGTGTTCGCGTAGCAGTACTCGCAGAGGTGCGGGCAGGTGTTGTACTCGCCGATGTCCTTGCTTGCGATGCAGCCGCAGAAGTGGCGCTGGCCCTTGTCGCGGTTGTCCTTCGTCTTGATGGCATACTGCGTGGGACTGAGTCGGATGGCATTCTCCGGGAGCGCTTCTTCGCCGAAGAGGGAACTTTCGACGGTTTTTATCTCCACGCCAAGAAAGTCCATCAGCTTGCGGTCGTGGTGCGCGAAACGGATCATCAGGTCGTCGTCCACGCAACGGTTGTGCTGAATGCCGTACCGCTCAAGGTCAATCACCTCGCCACACGTGGCTAACTGATAATTCCACTTGCGGTTGAGCTCCGAAAGTCGCCGGGCGAATTCCTCCATTTGCGGCACCGTCCACTCGGTATACTTCACGCAGCTTTTCTCCAAGTTGGACTTCACCTTCTTGTATGCCGCAATGTCGGCATAGCTGAACACTAACTTCTCTGTATAGCCAATAAGCTGGTCTCCAATCCGTTCGATCTTTGCCAATAAATCGTCAATGTTGATTTGATCGGTCAGCATCAGTGGGTCGAAACGCCACACCACATGCCCTTTTCCCAACTTATCCACTATTTTATTGAAAGTGTCGATACGATCCTCCAATGGCGGCACACCCTTTTCCAGCCCTTCTTTTTCGTAGTCGTTCAACGTGTATTGCACATAGCAATGGATGCCCCGCGCTTCCAACTCGTCGAGATGCGACAGCAGCGGCCGTGGATTTTTCGACCAAAACACGATGAACCGGGTGTTCCGGTAGGAAACAAAACTCTTCACCCCGTTAAACGGATTGGTCCACGCCGAATAGCCTACTTTCAGGCGGTGGAAGAACCAGTCGGCGTAAAACGCGGGGATGTCGGTGCTTCTGCTTGCCGACGCGATGACGGGAGCCTGCGCCTCTGCAAACTCGCCATTCTCGCGTCGGATCTGTATCTTTTTCCAGGTTGCCATAATGCGTTCGAAGACACCTTCCCGGTTCAGTCTTTCAAATTTGTGAGCATGTTTTTTTGTATCGCATCTACCTTCCCCACAGGCACGCCGCAATCTTTGGCCATTTCCGGCCAACGAGATGCCGCCTCGCAAATCTGGTCGATGACGGATGCAGAACCCTTTATATTGTTTTGGTCTGCAAAGGAGAGCAGGTCTTTGCGTGAGATGTCCTCGAACTTACCGTTGATGGACATCTGGTGTGTTGCAGTCCAACCACCGTGGGGATTGTAGGCAAAGCTCATGTCGTAGGCAGGCGAAAGTTGCCATTTGCCGTCCTCACCCATCAGGAACGAAATGTTCTTGGTGTGGTTATCCTGGTTGCGCACCACCACGTTAAAAACCATGCGTCTGAACATCTCTGTTGCCGCGGTATAGGGCAGTCTCAACGCCCGCATCACACCAAAGGCCTGTTCGTAGGAATATGCACGATGGATTCGGTAATCATAGTGGGCGATACCGCAGAGTGTCTGCATGTGGACTTTTTTCCCGTTCGCTCGGTCGAAACGTTTGGTGAGAAAGTGTGCCCGTCCGTTTTCCTCTATAAGTGAACATTCCGACATGCAAATCCCACAGGCTTTTGCAAGTTCATAAAATGAATATTCCAATCGGCCATAGTTACCAGTCTCTTTGAATCCGGCAGTGGCGGAGACACCATCTAACTTTATCAGATAGTAGTCGAATCCATCAGGGGCTTCCACTTGACCAGAACGCACCTCTCCTGTCTGCTTATTGTAGGCGATGATGGCCTTAGCCCGCTGTCCGCCCGCAGATGTTCCGAGACGAAGAATCTCTGCAATAGCAGCTTTCTTGTCGTCGTTCAGGTTTACGCCAAAGGAGGATTTCTCTGCCAGGGCGTCTTTCGCCACACTGACCAAAGAGTCGATTTCGTATTTGGCGTGTGGATCGTAGGGGACGTCTATTGCCGGCTCGAATTCCAATGCACCCATGCAGCGTTTTCCAAGGAAACAAAGTGTTTCGACAGGGTTGCTGCTGGTGCGTCCTGTCAGTGCCAGCCAACGATCGAAGAGAGCGCGGCCGTATGTGTCAGGGAGAGAGTCTGCCAACATGCCTGGCAGTCCTTTGAAAGTCTCTTTGTCCAAACTGGCGAAAGAATATACCCGACCTTCGCGGACGGGCATCATCAGGGGCGAAGGTTCCAGCCCACGTCCGATGAAACGACTGTCGTATTCGAATCGGACAACCTCATATTTTTCATCCCATTGGAATGTCCCGACAGGAAGACCGAACATGTTTACTTTTGCTACATCTACCATGACGGCTCCTCCTTGTCTGTTTTGTGAAGTCTGCTTGCTGCCCTTTTACGGGTCTTCAACTTTAAAGAATGTACCATTTCGTAATATTCACTCGGACTTGGCTGCGGTTCGTCCACTAAAGACTGGAGCGAATCCAACAACCCTAAAATACGCAATACTCGCAGCCAAGTGTCGAACGAGCCAATCTCGCCCTTCTCAATCTTTTTGATGGAAGACAGCGAAACTCCCGTCTCTTCGGCGAGGCTTTGTTGCGTGATGTTTTGCCGCAACCTCGTCTGTTTCAGTCGGTTGCCGATTCTGATAGGAATCATCCTGTCCGAAAGCAAATAGATATCATCCATAACAGTTTAATATTAAACTTTAACGCGGCAAAAATACAAATAAAGGTTTAAATATAAACCACTGTTGAAAAAATCTTTTTGAGTCTCACAACCCAAAAAAAACGTATCTTTGCCCCCACGAAAAAAATAATTACCAAACCCCATAAATATGAAAGATTTAAGAGCAGAATTGCAAGCCCTGGGCGTTGAGAACCCGGTTGAGATTTACCACAATCTGTCTTACGACGAACTGTACAAACACGAGACCAATCCCGCGCTGACGGGCTATGAGAAGGCCTACCTGACCAAGTCGGGCGCCCTTTCGGTCGATACCGGCGAGTTCACCGGCCGTTCGCCCAAAGACAAATACATCGTCATGGACGAGAATACGAAGGACAACGTGTGGTGGTTCGACCCCAACAAGAAGGGTTCCGACAACAAGCCCATCGACCACAAGACGTGGGAGCACTTCCGGATGCTCTGCCAGAAGCAGCTTTCCGGCAAAAAGGTGTATGTGATGGACGGCTACTGCGGCGCTAACGAGAACTCCCGCATGAAGGTGCGCTTCGTGTCGGAGGTGGCTTGGCAGGCCCACTTCGTGAAGAACATGTTCATCCGTCCCTCCGAGGAGGAATTAGTCGACTTCGAGCCCGATTTCGTGGTGCTGAACGCCGGCAAGACCACCAACCCCGACTGGAAGGAGATGGGTCTGAACAGCGAGGTCTTCGTGGCCTTCAACCTGACAGAGCGCATGGCCCTCATCGGCGGTACCTGGTACGGCGGCGAGATGAAGAAGGGCATCTTCTCCGTGATGAACTACTTCCTGCCCTTGCGCGGTATGGCCGCCATGCACTGCTCGGCCAACGAGGGCAAGAACGGCGACACCGCCATCTTCTTCGGCCTCTCCGGCACGGGTAAGACGACGCTCTCCACCGACCCGAACCGCGCCCTCATCGGCGACGACGAGCACGGCTGGGACGACAACGGTGTCTTCAACTTCGAGGGCGGCTGCTACGCCAAGTGCATCAACCTCAGCGAGGAGAAAGAACCCGATATCTTCCACGCCATCCGTCGCGATGCGCTGTTGGAGAACCTCGTGGTGGACGCTGAGGGCAATATCGATTTCAACTCCGCCGCGAAGACCGAGAACACCCGCGTCTCGTATCCTATCTACCACATTGACAACATCGTGCGGCCTGTTTCCCGCGGCACGCACCCGAGCAAGATCATCTTCCTCTCCGCCGACGCTTTCGGCGTGCTGCCGCCGGTCTCCATCCTCAACAAGGAGCAGACGATGTACTACTATCTGAGCGGTTATACGGCAAAGTTGGCTGGCACCGAGCGTGGCATCGTGACCCCGCAGCCGACCTTCTCCTCCTGCTTCGGCGCGGCTTTCCTGCTGCTGCACCCCACGAAATATGCCGAGGAACTGGCCAAGAAGCTCGAAGAGCACAATGCAACGGCTTACTTGGTGAACACCGGTTGGGCAGGTGGTGGCTACGGCGTCGGCGAGCGCATCTCGTTGAAGGCCACCCGCGCCATCATCACGGCCATCCTCAACGACGAGCTGAAGAACTGCGAGACCGAGATCGTGAAACCCTTCAACTTGGTGATTCCCAAACACGTCACCGGCGTGGACGACAACATCCTCAATCCCGAGAACAGCTGGGCCGACAAGGCTGCCTTCAAGAAGAATGCCGACGAGCTGGCCGCCGCTTTCATCAAGAACTTCGCCAATTTCAGCGACACCGAAGAGGGCAAGGCTTTGATTCCGTTTGGACCGCAGATTTAGGCAACAGGGAACAGGGAACAGGGAACAGGCAAAAGGCAACAGGCAAAAGGCAACAGGCAAAAGGCAACAGGCAAAAGGCAACAGGCAAAAGGCAACAGGCAAAAGGCAACAGGTATCCCCCAAAACTATTGCCCATTCCCTTTTGCCTATTGCCTCATAACTTAAGAATCAAACAATTACAAATATGAAACTATTACTGATAAGCAACTCAACAAATTATAAGGAACCCTACTTAGGTTGGTGCCAGCCGCTGATCGCGGAGTTCCTGCAGGGCACGGCAGACGAGGTCTTGTTTGTGCCGTACGCCGGCGTGGACGTGGGCGGAAAGGTCTATCCTGAAAGCTATGACAGCTACACGGCCCGCGTGCGCGGTGTCTTCGAGAAATTCGGCAAGAAGGTGGTCTCCGTGCATGAGGTCAGCGACCCCGTGGCGGCGGTCAATGCGGCGAAAGTCATCGTGGTGGGTGGCGGCAACACGTTCCACTTGGTGGCCGAGCTGCACCGCAACAAGCTCATCGAGCCCATCCGTCGCAAGGTGATGGAAGGCACGCCCTACATGGGCTGGAGTGCGGGCTCCAACGTGGCTTGCCCGACGCTCTGCACCACCAACGACATGCCCATCGTGATGCCGGAGAGCTTCAAGTGCCTCGATCTGGTTCCGTTCCAGATCAACCCGCACTACATTGACCCCTATCCGGAGGATATCAACGACCGCATCCGTCATGGCGGCGAGACCCGCCAGGTGCGCCTTAACGAGTACCTCGCCGTGAACCAGAACACCACCGTGGTCGGTCTGCGCGAGGGCACGGCCCTGTGGATCGATCACGAGCGTATCACCTTACGGGGTACCCGCAACATGATTGTGCTGCGTCACGGTCAGGATCCTGTGGAGGTCGCCCCGGACAGCGTGTTCGAGTACGACATCACCCCCTGCCAGGCGTAAACGGTCTGTGCATAACGAAAACTGCGGGGACGTCATCCAATGGCGTCCCCGCATTGTTTTGGGAATATAAGAATTCGGAAATCTGTGCGGCGGCGGAATCTATGGCGTTACGCCAATTCCACTACTACCGCGTACTGGGTGTCGGGTGTGACGGGGTTCAGGGTTGCCGTTCCCGACCACCAAAGGCCGTCGCGGTATTGGATTTCTGTCTGTAGAGACGCACGGCCGTGCGTCTCTACATTGCCGTGTGCCCCTACATTGCCGTGCATTTTCACATTTTCCCGCACAATCCTGAACGTTCCCCGCGCATCAGGGTGACAATACCGTGCGTAAATGTCGTGCGCGGCCAGCCCCATCGTCTTGCGGAGGTTGACCTCCACGAAGGGGTGCAGCTTGCATGCCCCCTCCTCCTGATAGACGAACATGTCCACCCCCGCATCGCCGTCGTAATGGGGCGCAATCTGTTCCCGAAGGAATTGTTGGACAAGGTTCTGTGTCGTTTCAATTTCTTCTAAATCAATGTATTGAGAAAGTGTTTGGAGGATTTCTTTGTCCGGCATGAGAAGGTTGCCTGCGTAGCCGTAGTGTGCGGTTTGGAAGAGGGAATATCCCTGAAAGTTCACCTCGCCGTTTTTGCAGGTGAATTCCATGGCAAAGTCTTGAACCACAGAGTATTGCTTTTCCGCCATCAGCGCGCCCTGTCGTTTGAGCACGCCTTCGCATTGGCGCAGCAGGGTGGGGGAGCAGGTGCCGTGCGCGTAGAGGTGCCCGCGTCCGTTGCCCGAATACGGTGACTTGAAGATGGTGTCGGGAGTCCGTTTGACAAAGTCTTCAACCTGCTGAAGCTCCGTCAAATATGACGGAGGCGAAGGCAATCGTTCTGGATGAGGATGGTGGTTCTGTAAAAACTCCATCGCGGCAATGGTCGTCTTTCGGTGTGCCAGGTCGCGGAGCTTGGCTAACTGCGCGTCCGTCGGGACCAGCTTGTCCGGAATACCGATGCGTTTAAGCTGGTACGTCACCGCCACATCCCAACCCCAAGGGGTCACGTTTGTGATCCGGTTCGCATTCTCCAATGGGGCGAAATTCTTCTGGAAATCCTTCCCGAAAGGATGGTATGCGTCAAGTACGATGGCCTCGTCGTCACAAAGATAACGCATGAACGGGGCACAGTCGTAGGCGAACTGCGCCGCCGAACGCAATGTGACATACTGCGGCTGGTTGTCGGCCAGCGCGTAGTCGTGTTCGGGGTTGAAGACCAGCAGGTTCATGGGGTTGACGTTGGGGATTTACTAGTTCAGGCGGCAAAAATACGAATTTTCAGACACCTGGAACTTGGAACTTGGAACTTGGAACCTGAAACTTGGAACCTGAAACTACCCCGCGTAACTGTGCATCCCCCCTAACAAGAAGTTCACCCCGAAATAGGTGATCAGCACGCTAAGGAACGCCAGGATGCTGTAAATATGGAAGAACATCGGCTTGCGAAACGAGGTCCAGAGCGTGTTGTGCAGCGGGGCTATATAAACCAGCAGGGTGATGAGCGCCCACACCTCCTTCGGGTCCCACGACCAGTAGTTGCCCCATGAGATGTTGGCCCACACCGCGCCGATGAAGATGCCCGCGGCAAGCAGTGCCACCGCCGGATAGAGCATGATCAGGCTGATATCGCGCAACCGTTCCAGATAGGCGGTGTTCGATGGTTGAGTGAGGCGCACGACCACCGCGCTGATACCGTTCAGCATGATGAAGAAGAGCTGCGCGTAAGCAATCATGATGACTGTGACGTGCAGGCTGAGCAGCGGCGACGAGAGCACCGGCATCAGGTGGGTGATGGGAGGATTGGAACCGCCTATCATCTGTACCAATAACACGAAGCCGGTCATTAGCAGGCCAGCGGGCAGGGCGATTTCGTATTTTCCCCCTGTGCGTTGAGACGCATGACCGTTCGTCTCTATCCTCGTGATAATCAACGTGATGATGCAGATGCTCAGGGCTAACAGGTTCATCGAGTCGAAGCTGCCCGCCATAGGCACGTGCCCGCCGGCAATCCATCGCAGGATGAACACTGCTGCCAAAAAGAGACAAAGCAGTGACATCCAAATCGTTGCGATGACTTGGATGGGCTTGTAGAGCCTCCGTCCTTTTCCGAGACAGATTATGGCCGCCGCGAAGCAGAATAACCCTAACGTGATGGTTGCCATGGCCAGCCAGCGGCCCGCTGTGAGCCGGTTGTAGAGCCGCTCGGCGTGGTATTGCGCTTCGGGCTGTACCTGCCCGAGGGCGTATTTCTCCTGATAGATTTTGGTTTTGTCGAAGAGCTTGTCCAGTGAGGCGAAATCACCCAGCATCACGTATTCTTTGCACAAACTCATCTGTTTTCGGATGAAGAGATATTCGTCATCTGGAATTTCCAAAGGGAGTTGGTCGTTTTGCGAATACCACGTCACCTGTTGCGCACTGTCGGCATGAGGGAAGATTTTCAAGAGTTGACCGTTTTGCAACATATTGATAATCTGTTTCTTTTCTTCGGCTTCGCGCATCTTCCCACGTTTGATGTCGCGTTGGATTCTCGGTACAGGCTCCGTCTGCCAATCGTCAGTATAGAAGAGCCATCCGCAGAAGACCTGTTCGGGCGTGTAGCCCCGGTAGCGGGCGTTCCCGTACAGTTTGGTGGTGAAGTCCTTGGCCAACGTCTGCATCGGGCATACGCGGCCCTTGTACATCACATACATCTGCCCCATTTTGTCGGCACTTTCCTTCGGAAGCGTGCGGGGCTTTTCGTTGGCCTGTGCGGGCAGTGCAGCGGTGAGCGTCAGGAGGGTGAGCAATAGGGCTGCCTTGCCGGAGACATTCCGTAAGAGCGTCCGGAATTGTCCGTTTCGTTCGACGAATAACCCGATGAGGGCGACGAGGAGAAGGAGATAGCCTGTGTAGGTCACGCCGACGCCCCAGGGATCGTGTGACACCGACAGCACCGAGTTGCCATTCTCGTCGTAATCGCTTTGGTAGAAACGGTAGTGGCGGTACTTCAGGATATTGTTCATGGAAATTTTAGCATCGGTGGTAGTATTGCCGTCGAGGATTTGGAGGTGGCTCACAAAGTCCATTGGCGTGTGGGTGCCGGGGTACGTCTCCACCTCGAAACGGTCGAGTTTCAGGGAGAAGGGGAGCGTGACTTCGCGGCTTTCACCGTGTTTCTGCACCGTGAACCTGTTGACGGTCTTCCCTGGGGAAAGCGTCATCTCGCCGTGCTGTCCTGTGAGCATCGTCAGTAGTGCGCCGAGCAGGATGATTAGCACAGAGGAGTGCAGGACGCAGATGACGGGTCGTCGCCAGCTCTTGCGTGTGACTAGCATGACCACCATGCCGGCGGCCAGCAACGCCCACAGTGCGACGAACCACCCGCTGCCATAGATATGGCTCAGCGCGTATTCATTGCCGTGGCGCATCTCCACGACGGTGCCCGCCGCCATTGCGCCGATGAGGGCGATGGTGAGGAGGGAGAGGATGTGTCGGATGTTATTCATGTTGAATTGGTTTAGAGTTTAGGGTTTAGAGTTTAGGGTCGCAAAAATATCAAAATTGTAGAGACGCAAAATTTTGCGTCTCTACTGTTGCCTATTGCCTGTTGCCTATTGCCTAGTGCCTTAAATCGCATTAATGAACTTGACGACGGCGTCGCGATCCTCCTTGCTCAGGTTGCGGAACTTCTCGACCGTCCAGCGGGCGTCGCTTTGAGCGCTGCCGTGCCACATGATGGCTTCAATGACGTTGCGGGCGCGACAGTCGTGAAGGCGGTCGCTGGAACCGGTGCAGATGGCCGAGAGACCACGGCCCCACAGCGGGGTGGTGCGGCACCAGCCGGTGCGGATGTCATTGACCATGCAGAGACGATGTTGCACCATGTCAGTGTAGGGCCATATCTTCTGGTTGGGGTAGCGTGGCAGTCGTTGGTCTCCGGTAGTGAAGAAACCATTGGGGTCTGTGAAACGGTCGGGTCCTGTGGTCCAGCTGGGACGGTGACAGTAGGCGCAGCCGATCTCACGGAAGAGCTTGCGGCCTTTCTGCACCTCGGCATCATCGAGGTTACGAGCGGCGGGGACGGCCAGACCTCTATGCCAGACCATCAGGTTTACGTAATCGTCGTTGCTCATCTCTGCGGGCAGGTCCTTGCTCATCAGGTAGTTGTAGATGTCTGTCTCGGGGTTGCCGGTCTTGTTGTAGTCTGGGAAGTAAGTGTAGAAGGCGGCTTGCACGTCGGGGTCTTGGGAGGCCACGCGGGCGTAGGTTTCGGTCATGTAGTGGTAGCGACGGTCGCCGCGTGTCACGTTGGTGATGTTCCAGATGGCGTTAGCACCGGGACCGTCCTGCAGCGGGCCTCGGGAGCAGGCGTAGGTGAAGCGCTTCGGGTGGTTGGTCTTGCCGTAAAGCCCCGTGGTGGCCCAATCGGTGCCCGCCCACATTGCCGGGTTCAGCGGTACGCCGGCGTTGCTCTCCTTCAGGTACTGCGCCTTCAGCGAGTCGTCTGGGATGGCATCTAGGAGTCCGGTGCCGTAGATGCCGATGGTCGATTCAAGCCGCACCACCTCGCTGCCGTAAGCCAGCGGCTGTCCGCCAACCTCCAACGGGACGTAGTAAGCGGAGGCGGGAATGGTCACCTCGGGGTATATCAGGCTGTAGGTCTCGCCGTCAGGGAAACGGTTGCCCCATTCGTCGGTGTAGTCCAGCCAGCTGATTTGGATCTGGCTCTCGTCGATGGGAGCCTTGAAAGGCGGCACCGCCTTGGTCTGCGGCATACCGGTGAGAGTGGAGACGTAGTTGCCGTTCTGGTCGGTGACCACCAGCAGGTAGCCGTTGCCCCAGTCTCCGGCGGCGTAGCGGTCCATCCGCTTGCCGTGTCCATAGCCCGGGTGGCAGGCGATACAGGAACTGCGGATGTAAAGCGGACCCAGACCGTTGAACGGCGGCGTGTTCTGGGTGAAGTCGCGCTCGAACAGGTACTCGCCGTACTTGAACGCTGCGATGTCGGTGACGGCAGGCGCCGGGTCTTCATACGCTGAAGAAGAACTGTTGAAGGTCGTCCCCAACTTTCCACCCGCGTAGGTTTCCTCCTCAATCCAGGACAATTCAGTGTTCTCAGGTCTGTTACATCCCGCGAAAACCCCCATGGCAACTATTGCAAATAATATGATTCTACTTTTCATAACTGTTTCTATTAACTGCTAACTACTAACTACTAACTGCTAACTACAAACTTACTCCTCGTACGTCCTCAACGCCTCATTGACTTTCGAGAGCACGTCGTCAAGGTTTTGGCAGGCCTCGATGGCTTCGGCGTTCTTGGGGTTGGTGTAGTTGCTCACGAAGGGGCGCGGCATGGCGTTGATCTTGTCCAAGGCGTTCTGGATGGCGTTTTCCACCTCGTTGTCGAGATTGGCGTTGATTTTCTTGACGTAAGCGTGCAGGGAGAGTTTGTCGGTGCGCTGTCCTTCAATGCCGCCGTAGTAGGCGTTCTGGATGCTGAGGATGTTGTTGTAGAAGTCCTCGATGGATTTCTGGCTGTAGGGTGACTCGATGTAGTTGGGGTCTTCGCCGTTGTAGGGCTTGCCGATCTTGGAGGTTCCCACCTCGTCGGCAATGGTCTTGCAACCATCGACAATGGCCATGAGGCCGCTCACGCTGCTGGCGTAGGTGCTGCCCGGATTGCCTGCCTTCTTGAGGTTGTCGCCATAGTTGTAGCTACCGCTGTTGACGGTGGTGTTAAGCTCTAACTCCTCCACTTTGTCGCGGTGCTCTTTCGGGGCGGCATCGCCAATCCAGCTCACCTCCAACTGGAAGCAGCGGTTGCGCAGGTCGCCGGCCACCGCGATGGCATAACCCAGCTGCGAGGTTGTAATCTCACTGGCGCTCTTCGGTTGCCCATTGTTGAAGAGGATGTACTCGATGCCGTGGAATCCGAGCAGGGCGTTGCCGAGCTGCTCGCCGGCCACCACGTCGCCGTCTTCACCGGCCAGCGCGGCCAGCATGCTCGGACTGTTCATCAGGTTGTTGAAGGCGTCCACGTCCAACGGCCAGGAGTCGATGTGCGGGTCGATGCCGAAGTCGGAGGCGGCACCGAAGAGGAAGGCCTCGCTCTTCTCCCACCATGCGCGGGCGGTCAGGAAGGTTTCGCACACATTGTTCAAGTCGCTCTGTGAACGACTGTCGCGGAAAGCCTCCAGATCGTTCACCAACTTGTCGGTGTAGAGTGCCAAATTCGAATAGGTCGGGGCAATCGTGTGGTTCACGTACTGCTCGATGACCTGAGCCTGCTTTTCGTTCACAAGCTCGCCGTTGCTGTGATTGCATCCCACGGCCAGGAATGCGATTGCCACTATCGTGGCGATGAATGTTCTTTTCATATTTTTTTGGATTTATAGAAATCATGATGGAAGAAACCCGCCCAGGTGATGCCCATTGCGCACCATGGCTCAGGGTTATATTGCGACTTCAGCAGGCGGATGCCGCCTTCGGCTTTGATGACGATCTCCTTGATGGGGCTGTAGTTGAGGCCGCCGCTCACACAATGTCGGTCGGTCCAGGCGTAGTCGGTCATGTTGTGCCCTGGGATGTAGGAGTCGTAGTATTCGTAGCGGGCGAAAAGGTAGAGCTTGTGGCGGTCCATTTTCGGGTTCTTATGGTGGTGGAAGACATCGTATCCGATTTCGCCGCCAGCGCTCCAAGCCGCTTGTCCCACGAGGGTCTGCGGATAGGGTGCCTGCGAGCTGTGGGGCAGGGTGGAGTTGTAGACCGAGATCAGCTCACAGTCGGAGAGGTGGCCGTAGAGACCGCTGCCGCGCAGCACAAGACCATCGACTTTGTAGCTGAAGTCCAACGCGCCGATGACAGCAGTGCCGCGCACGTTGGCGTAGCGCGACGAGCTTTCGTCGGTGATGATGTCGTTGCGGAAGGTGTTGCCCACAAAGCCGCTGATGCCGATGTGCAGCCCTTTGACGCTGTAGTTATCGACGCGGGCGGCCACGGCCAGCTTGTTGGCAACACGGAACTCGTAAGGCGAAGCGGAACCGTCGTGCGCCCAGCCCGAGACGCTGAACATGCTGGAGTTAAGCGACGGAATCAACATCACGTCGTAACGCCAGTCTTGGATGCGACCCCAGACCTCAATACCCGTCTCATGCCAAGTACAAGGTATGATAGTATTCTCACCCTCAGGACGATAGACACCGAAGAACTGGGTGGGAAGGTGGGCGTTGTTGGTGCCCCCGACCGGCACGACGATGTGTCCAGCGCGGATGTTCATCTTGCCGCCCCAGAAAGCCTTCTGCAGCCAGAACTGTTCCAACGCGACCTCGCCCCCGCGCTCGATCTCCTTCTCGAATTCGCCGGTTTCCTCCTCTTCAACCTCTACTGCCGACTCAGTGCCGCCGTGCTCGAACTCGATCTCCGTGTTGAAGCTCCAGCCGTGCCCGAAATCATAGCCCAACATGATGACAGCGTGCGGCAAATCCACGCGCCCGTGGCCTTTCGAGTCGGTATAGTTGGCCGCATGCGAATAGCGGAATACGTTGTCACTGAAGAAGTTGTATTTATAAACGGCCTCGCCGTAACCGCCGATGGTGAGCGTGCCCAATGATTTGCCCTTTTTCTGAACCGTGTCACGCGCAGTGGGAACCGCGTCCTCTTGCGCCATAACGGTCTGCAAACCAAACAATAAAATGCTTACGGAAGCGAGTAAAATCTTTTTTCTCATAAAACTGATTTTATGATGCAAAAGTGCGAAACCCGCTTCACCTCGGATATACCCAAAAGTGGGGATTTATGTAATAGTGGATGCTAATTATTGAGGATGTGTTGCTGAACGGTTGATGAATATCAAACTCAGGTGCGGAAACCGTGTATTTGTGTGTAGTTTCCGCACCTGAGTTGCGTTCGTTATTGCGCTACTTCCTTCATGAAAAAATAGCGTTCATTTATACCGAATCAGATCGCCTTCTGCGTAGGGGATTCCGATGAGCAGGGCGGGGATATAGGAGAACTTGACGTTGATGATGGCGTCGGCCTGCTGCTGCCGCGCTTGCTTTTGCAAGGTGTGTACCAAATGCTTGTTGGGGGCAAAGACAAAGCCGCTCGCTTCCACATGACCGACTACCTCGTACTCTTTGTCCGGCTTTTCGGAGGAATAATAACACTGAATGACGGTTGAGGACGTGTCCTTCTTGGATTTCGGATTACTTGAAACGAAGCTTCCCGTTGCGCATCCTGAAGCCATTATGGCACAGATGATTAAAAACAATAACTTTTTCATTTTTTTTGATTTTGTTGATAACTGACTTTGCAATGGAGATGCAAAAATCAAAAAAGGTTACAATTTTTCCGCCGAAAAACACAAAATCCTCAAAATTTTTTTCGCCGAAAAACGCAAAATCCTCAAAATGTTTGCTTCGATGCGGACTGCTTTTGGTCAATAGTCTTATTTTATCTTGCAAAACCTGACCGCGAAATTCAGCGAAACATCGTATCCGTGATAAGGATATTCCTTTGGCATTCCCGTATAACAGAACAACCATAACGGATTATTATCCAAACTGGTGCGGGGTGGTTTGGCATTTGCCGATTTCAGAAGTGAACAATATCCTGCCCTGAGATCTATTTGAAAAGAGAGTTTAGGCTTCTTCAAGACAAACTCCATTCCAAATAAAGGATAAGCCCCAAGTTTCCATAGCGTTGGTCGAAGTATTGAAACGCCTCCTGACACACCAGCTCCGACCAAATAGTAATAGAGCACCCCATTTTTCTCAGCAAATTGACGTTGATACAAAAAGTTTTGAGAGAGTTCATATACATACAGTATAAAACTATTCTCCGGAGAGTATTTGTTAATAAAAAGTCTCCCCGAAAAATCGGTTTGGAAAACACAATTCTTTGAGATGCCGTATTTGATGGAGGGTCCTCCTCCGAATGTATTGAGGCATAACCCAGCACTGAACTTATAAAATCCTGTACTGTCCGTCTGCGCCGGAGCCACACCGCTCATTCCCAGCACGATCAGTCCGGCGGATATGATTTTCTTGATACTGTCCATACTCAAATCGTTTTGGTCTCTATTGTTTAAGACGAGCTTTTCGGAAAAGGTGACAGCTTCTTCGAATTTAGTTTTCAAAGAATCCGGAAGAGATTGTATATCAGTGTATTCCGAATCGCCGAAAAGTTGCTCGAATGTTTGGCTGCGGATGTATTCCCCGATGTTGATGGTGTCGCGCACATGCAGCGTGTCGTGAACGTAGAGCGTGTCGTACACCACCCTCTCATCGTGCGGTTGTGTGTCGGGGGTCTGCGCGTGCAACATGTTCGTCAACACGCACAACACCGCCAAAACCAAAATGCGTGACCTAATCATAATCCTGCATCTTCAAGATGGTGTCGTGGACGGTTACCGTGTCGCGAATGACGATGGTTTTCGTGACTAAGGGCGGTTCGGGAAGGGTATCGGAAACGGGAACGTTGGTGGGTTCGGTCTGTAGGGGCGAATAATCATTCGCCCTTACAACGGGGATTAACGCAATTTCTTCCTGCAATGGTGCGGGTTCCTCCCGTAGGGGCGAATAATTATTCGCCCCTACAACGGGGGGTGAAACAATCACCTCCTGTGTAGGTGTGGTTTCCTCCCGCACCGCCTGCCACGCCACCGCGCCGCCCGCAATGCCGGTGGCGGCGACAACGAGGACGGCGGTCTTGTGCGCCGCGAGAACCATCCCGATTTTGCCGGAGGACGATGTCGCGGTTTGTGTGATTTT
>Ga0310696_10003018_pt1 | contig 21441 bp, 21 predicted proteins | sample AusTroGonzalo_MG_4_FD_203885 | JGI IMG/M metagenome (GOLD analysis project Ga0310696, IMG submission 203885) | Bovine rumen microbial communities from tropical cattle in Woodstock, Queensland, Australia - Gonzalo_02 (v2) (version 2) | ecosystem: Host-associated > Mammals > Digestive system >...
GTCCAAGCGAGATGCCACGGTAGCTGATTCCTATGCTGGTCGAGAGGTTATGGTCGGTTTCCATGTTATTGGCAATGGAGAAATCCTCATATTTACCCCGGGTGCGGATGCTGTTGCCCGAAACATTCATACGCACCTTGATTGTGATGTCCAATGACGGACGAGCCAAATAGAGGGTGTCGTAGGTAAGACGATGGTAGCGGGCTGTCAGCAGGCTATCGGCAAGACGGAGACGCTTGGTACGGGTGCTGTCGAGGCGAAGACGGGCAAGAAGGTTGGCCTGCGCAACAAGGAGCACGGGAAACAGACTGGCGAAAAGCAACAAAAGAAGACGACGGAACAGCATAACCGCGTTTATTCAAGCTCGAACCGACGACCGTTCCAACGGAAGGCGAGGGGACGGAGGCGAGGTGCTATGGCTTCGCGCTCGTCCCTGGCCAGGTAGGCAGACTGCAGGGTGGCCGTGAGGGTTGTGGAGTTCGCAGAAAGGGAAAGGCGGACGGGGTGGAAGGAGTCGAGGGAACGGAGGGCGGAAGCGAGGAGCGCGGGATTTCCCGAAGGGGAACTGTCGGGCACCACGGCCTCGACCGAAACGGAGTCGGCGGGAAGAAAGAAGGAAGAAAGGGGAGGGAGGACAAAGAGTGGGGAAGAGGCGGACTGAAGGAAGAAGAGGGAATCGAGGGGTGTCCAGTCAGGATTCAGGAAACGGATGTTGGAGTCTTCAAGGCGCCGAGAAGTATCGGATTCACCGGTCTGCGCGGTGGTGACGAGGCATAGAATGGAGGTGCTGTCGCTCGTTGGCAGCAGCTTCATCTCCATGAGCGAGGCGGCACTTGTGCGGAAACGGGCGTAGTCGGCGGTAAGGGCTTCGAGGGTTACGTACTCGTCGAGAACGTTGCGCACTTTCGCTTCCATATTGTTCTCAATGAAATCGATGCAGTCCAACCGGTTGTTCTTTGTCACCAATGGTGCGACGGAGTCGGGCATGGCGGCAAAGACGTCGCGCATAAGCAACTGCTGGGCTGCCAAATGGACAATGAACAATGGACAATAGACAATGAGGGCTATGCAAAATAATATCTTATACTTCATATTTAATCTATTATAATTCTTATATTTACCGGCTCCCCAAATAAAGGAACACCATGCTAAGTAGGACAAGAGCGAGGTCTATGGCTTTGTAGCGCAAATTCTTCTCATGGAAGGCAAGAGCACCGACGAAGAAAGAGACAAGGACGCTGCCACGACGAATCATGGAGACGACGGCTATCAGTGCTTCGGGCAGACTGAGGGCATAGAAATAGACGAAGTCGGCGGCACAGAGGAAGAGGGAGATGAGGGGAATGGACCAACGCCAACAGACCCACCCCCGAGCTTTTCCGTTAGGGAGGGGAGTTGGCTGCGCAGTGTGTTTCGTCGTCCACCAACAGATCGGCAACATCATCACGAACTGATAGAACATGAAATAGCTCTGGACGACCATGCGGTTAAGACCGACCCCACCCGACTCCGCAGGAGCCAGCAGGAACTTGTCGAACAGGGCACTGACGGCACCGAAGGCCGAAGCAAGGACGGCAAGGACAATCCATCGGTTGTGGCGGAAGTCGATGCCCTCTTTCTTGCCGCTGCGACTGAGGAGGTAGAAGCCGAAGATGGCACAGAGCACACCAATCCACTGGTAGAGGTTCAGGCGTTCACCGAAGACGAAGATGGCTCCGAGCAGCACCATGACGGGACGGGTGGCATTGATGGGACTGACAATGGTCAGCGGCAGATTCTTCAGGGAGAAATAGCCACAGAGCCAGGACAACAGAACGATGACAGCTTTCAAGACGATATATTTGTGTACCTCCCAACCACACACGGGGACAAAGAAGAGAGAGTCTTCTGACAGGCAACCCGAAGCTGAAAGAAGGACGAAGGGCAGAAAGATGAGCGACCCGAAGAAGGTGTTCAGCGTCAGCACTGCCACGACGTTATTGGCCTTCAAGGCATGTTTCTTGAAGACATCGTAGAAGCCGAGGAGGGCGGCGGAGGTGAAGGCAAGAAGGAGCCACATAAAAGACCCACCCCTCACCCTCCCTGTGAGGGAGGGGGTGAAATGTATTGCTAATTGATTATTTAAAATCGGTATTATCATTGGTGACCACTCCCTCCCTCACAGGGAGGGTGAGGGGTGGGTCTGTATACTCCACATTCTGCAGAAACAACCCCCTGGCCGGCACGCTTTCGCCTGCGGCACAGCGATTTTTCTTCTCTATCACCTCGCGGAAGCCGTCGAGGGTGAGGGTGCCGCGACCTACTTCCATGAGGGTGCCAACGATGGCACGAACCATGTTGCGGAGGAAGCGGTCGGCAGTGATTTCGAAACGCCACTCGTGGTCGGAGAGCTGTACCCAACGTGCCGAACGAACATGACAGATGTTGGTCTTCGTGTCGGTGTTCAGCTTGGAGAAACTGGTGAAGTCCTCGTACTCCAAGAGTAATGCGGCAGCCCGGTTCATCGCCTCGAAGTCAGGAGTATGGACCAAACGCCAGGAGCGGTCGCGCAGGAAAGGCGACTTCCTGGTGTGTACATAATAATAATAGGTTCGCGCGCGAGCTGAGAAGCGGGCGTGCATATCTGAGGGCACAGGGACGATTTTGTGAATGGCGATGTCTGGCGGCAGCATCCCATTCAAGCGATAGACCCAACCCCTCTCTAACTCCCCCCGTGGGCCATCGAAGTGAGCCACCATCATGGCAGCATGTACCCCCGCATCCGTGCGTCCGGCTCCCGTGATGGGAGTCTCTGCACGCAACAAAGTGGAGAGAGCACGCTGGAGGGTCTCCTGCACGCTCGCGCCATTAGGTTGCACTTGCCACCCATGATAGGCTGTGCCGTCGTAGCTAAGATAGATGAAGTATCTCACAGGTTTTTATCCTATAACTCCAAAAGATGATTTAATGGACAAAGTGCTTGTGTGTCTTGCCATTCTGCCGGATTATATAGACGCCACGCTGAGTCGGACACTCCGTTCCGAGGTAGCGGCCTTTCATATCGAACACCGCATTGCGTCCTCCGATAGGTGACATGTAGTTCGTCAGTACGCCGTCAGTGTCCTTCACGGTGATGTCGATGCTGGTGAAACGCGACTGACCACCCGAGGCCTCAGCCATGAAAGGACACATGGAACCAATCCAAGTGAGAAGACCATTTGAGAAGGAATAGACCTGATTGTCGATGGTCATGTCGTTCGTCCTACCCGAGCTATGGAAGACAACCTTGATAATCTCTGCCCCAGAGATAACAAAGAGAGAGTTCGCGTAGAAACGAAGCTCATTGTACTGGTTTACGGAAACTGGGTTAACATTGGATCTGTACTTGTAATACGCCAACGTCAGACCATTGGCATTGGTAGCAAAGCCACTTCCATATTCGCCACTTTGAGTTTCCATCCATTCGTAGCTGTTAACGTCCACGGTACCAGACTTGCCCGTAGGCTCTAAGGGATCAATGGGATCCACTTGGGTGGTATCGACCTGAGTTGTGTCAGGATGGATAGGATCAATCTGGGTCGTATCGGGATTGATGGGATCAATCTGGTGGTCGGCATTGACGAAGAAAGCATAGTTGATGCTATCTCCCCAAATGTACTCTGCCAGCGAGGGGAAATCCACGAAGGGATTGCGGTTTCCCTGAATCTTATAGACGGCCTCGTTGCGTTGGCGCTCTAAGTCGCTGACGGGATCCTGGCGTGCCCACTTCAGATAGAGTTGGCTGGCCCACGGTTGCAACTTAGGGTAAGTGGTAGTTTGCATGGTATTGGCACCTTCTTTCTGCACCAAAGACTTTTCCTCGTAGGCGGTAACAATATAGAAGTAGGCTCGCGCGAAATCGCCCTTCCATTCATCGGCGGGTTCCCAAAGCTGAACGTTGCCGTTGTTACCTGCTTCTCCACGACCGACCTTGATGCTGCCATTAGTCCACGTCTGTGACGTAACTACTCCCATGCCGTAGTTGCTCTTGCGGCTGTTGGCATCGGCATCACTGGGCATGACGTGGTGCAGGTCACTACCGATACCCGTAGTGCCGCCTCCCCACCAAGACTGGGGAATGCCATGTTCCTTGTTCATACCCGACACGACACTACCGTTTTGACCGCTGAAATAGCGTTTATTATTACTATAGCGGTCTACCACTTGATTGTCTAGAAGACGGTCGGTGTCGTAATAATGGGTCCAAAGCGAGCTGTAGCTTTTCACTGTAGGATTGCCGACAATCTGATACATGGCAGTCTTCAGCTCTGCTTTCTTCTTGCCGTTAGCAAGCGAGTAATAGTGCTGGAGGCTCACAGACTGCGCAGTAGCTGTCAGGGAGTGTAGGCCACAGACTGCTGTCATCAGAAGTGGAAGTAACAAAAGGGTGTAGATTTTTTTCATGTTTACATCACTATGAGGCGACAAAGTTACACCTTTTTCACCTTCTACCCAAAAGAAAATGCACAAAAAAAGCCAAGACCGAAGTCTTGGCTTAAATTATGTGAGATTCTTACCTCAGAAGCACTTACTTGACAACAACTTTCTTGCCATTGACAATGTACAGGCCACTACGGGTGAGGTTGCTTACGCGCTGTCCGGCGAGGTTATAGATAATCTTGCCAGCAGCGGTTGCATTTTGGACTTGGATGCCCGTCTCGCTGTCAAAACGGAAGTCACTGACAGCCTTCAGACCATTCATGCCGAAATACTGCGTGATGATGCCGCACAGCCAGACCTTCTTGCCAAGCAAGTCGGGGTTGTCTGCCAGGTTCAGAGCCTGACGCACATCGTTGTTCGGCAGCTCTACGGGCAGGAACACCGTCTGCTCGTCAGCCGAGGAGGCGATGGCGAGGTTGGTGGCAGCAGGTTCCTCAACCCCAACAACCAGCTTGTTGCTCTTTACCGTGCCGACGATGTATCCTTCTACCCAAGCCCCAACCTGAATGGTGTCTGTCTTGGCAAGGATGCTGAAGGAGAGGACGTCTTCCACAATGTAAGGATTCTCTGCGGAACCGTCGCCCACGAACTCGTAGGGGTTAGGTTCTACGAATTCACCATCTATGTCATCAATGGTGCGGGGATAGAGCTGGATGGTGCCTTTGTAATTACCGACGATGGCTGTCACGTTGTACGTATTGCCTTCCACAAACTCCAAATTGGCAAGGCCGATGTTGTAGTTGTCGAAAATAACGATTTCGTTGTCGCTGTCATCAATGCCCTTTACGTTCGTGCCATCCACCACGATAGTCAAATCTTCGATGGTGACGAGCATACTCTCGTAGGCCAGTTTGGTTGCGCTATTGGAAACATCAGCAATGGTGGCAATGACGGGAGTTGCAGCAATCTCTATTTCTACGATGGAAACCTCATCGAAGTTTGCGTTGCCCAGTTCGGTCACACCGTTGTAGAGCTGCAGTTCGCCCGAAATGGAACCGCTGACGACATCACCGGCCTTGAGTTCTTTGGTGTTTGTGCCATAGATGAGCAGGCCGCGCTGTCCGTCAGTCAGGTAGATATTCTTGCTCTTGACGCCAAGAACAATGGCATCGGTGAAGGAATACTTCACGGCCACCTTATTGCTGCCAAGGTCTTGAGCTGCTGCCTGCATATCAGAGATTTTGGTGTACTCCGTTACTTCCGGAACGGGGACATCGCCACCGTCGGTCTTACCGTTGAGGCTGTAGAGGCAGTTCTTCTTGCTGGCCATTTCCAGAGTTCCGTTGTAGTTGGTCACAATGCCCTTCACGATAACCTCATCGCCAAGGGCAATCTGATCATCGCCCTCAGCCCAGTTGCGGTTGCCCAGATACAATGTGCCGTAGCAGAGGAACTCGTTAACAGCTTGGCCGCTGGTAGAGGTAGAGTCAGGGATAAAGTCAGCGATAGAGAATGTAGCTGTTCCATGCTGGGCATCAAAGGCGTACTTGATATTGGAAATCTTACCCTTTACAAATACATCCGTTTCGCTATTCTTGCCAACCTCGAGCTGTGCTGCACGCTCAAGAACGGTAGCAACACTCATAGGTGCCTCGGCAGAACTTGTCCAATCTATAGAGACAGAGTCTGTGGGAGTGACAGGGTCAACAGGAGTGTCACCTCCACCGAAGTTCACGGTCATAGACTTAATCTGCGTATTTGCAGCGATGGTGATGACCACCGTTGCTGCGCTGCCCGTCCATTTTCCCTTTTCAAGCGTGCCGGAATCTGCAGCGTTTGCCTCTCCCCACTTGCTGCTATTCAAGACGAAATCTATGGAAGTGATGTTCTCGCCGTTAGACGCAATGGTCAGCGTGCCGCCGTACATACGAAGAGAACCAGACCACATACGGTTGGGATTCTTTCCCTCGGAAGGAGATACGGTAATGGTCACATCGCCAGATGTTGCAGAGCAGGCGTCTGTGAAATCTCCATCAGAGGCATCATTGCTTGAGAAACCCGTCATGCCAAATAGTTCATAAGCGTTCTCTCCCGAAAAATCGAAAGTCACTTGTGCCTGTGCCTGACCAAAGAGAGCCAGCAAGGCAATCAGAAAAGAGTAGATTTTTTTCATAAAAGAAGATTTTAATTAAGGATAAAGTGAATACGGGGGCAAAGGTAGTATATTTTGGTTGAACAACAAAACTTGATGCCACGTTTTTTACAAAAGGATGAAAAAAGACAGATATTATAGTAAGCTCTGAAAAGAAGAAAACCGCTACCCTCGCGGGCGGCGGTTTCCTTTTTTGCATGCGGCTTGCGCCGCACACTCAATCAACTAATCAATCTAAAACTAATCATGAATTATGCAATGATTTTACTGGTTTTCGTCTGAGATTTTGTGTTTGTGGAGTGGCTATCTCAAATATATTCAATGTGTAGTATTAGTTATTTGGGAATCAGAAGTCTCCACCAGGTCCTCCGAAACCACCGGCCGGACCTCCGAAGCCTCCACGGGGACCTCCACCGAAGCCACCACGACCTCCTTGTGGTCTGCTACCCTGACGATTGCCAAAGCGTTCGCCTTGCTGACGGAAAACTTGCAGCAACTGCTGAGGGGTAAGGATGGAAGAGAGCTCGGCGCAATACTTCTTCTGGATGTCCAAGCGAAGTTGTTGCTGTTGTATTTGTTCAGCCTGACGGGCAAAGACTTCATTAAGTTTGGCGGTAGCCTCTTCGTCGGTGAGTTCTTTCTGATCGCGTTCATTCTCTCGTGTCTGTTGTGTACGTGTGGCAGCAAGTTCCTCGAAATAGCGCTTGTAGATTTCCTCGAATTGGGATTTTTTCTCGCCTTCCAACTTCAAGTCCTTAACGAGGCGTTCGATCTGACGGGTCTGCATTTCCTGACGACGTGCATCACCGTTGTTATTGTCCTGAGCGTTGATGCTACCGATGGTTCCAAAGAGCATGGCAACCATAGCTGTAAGAATGATATATTTCTTCATTTTGTATTGTTCTTTATGTTTAATGAATCGTTGCTTATTTGCGTGATCACATAGCTATGACACGCCCTTAAGGAAATGGTTTAAGGGACTGCTTAATTTTTAGATTCATTAACAAACAGCTATCTCACAGTTACGTGGAAGCAACCTTGCTTCACTTCGTACTTGACATAGCAGCGTCCTTCCGCACGTGCATCGCGGAGAACCTCAGAGAGAACATACTTCAACGTGTCATTGCGCACAGCTCTACGTTCGGGCAACCCGGGAGGCGAGACCGTATGATAACGATTATATGAAATATCGAAGGTCGTTCCAAAACGGTGACAGCTTTGCTCGGAGGCATTGCCGTTGATACGGCGCAAGCGGACAACATCTTCTTCCGTGCGAAGAACACTCGTAACAATAATCGTATGAAGGGGAATTTGCTTGACTGCCAGCGAATCCAGGAACCGACGTCCGATGTGCTGCAAAAGCTGACTCGCACGCGGGACCAAATAAGGAATGCTGCTACGCATGGCGGGGTCTATCGTATAATAAGGATTGAAGCCTACGTAGAGCAAGTCGCGTTTCCGATGTTCTGCTTCCTGACGGTCAGCCACGGGGCGGACGCCATTTGCGAAAGCGGCCGGGAAGTGCACTTCCTGCAAGTCGGGAAAACAATCACGGTAGGAGTGCACGCCACGAATACGATGCTTGTAGCTGAAATCAAGGACGGGCTGTTGAACCACAGAGGTAGGCACAACAACTTCCTCAGTGGTTTCCTCCACGACTTCACGTTCCTCCTCTACATCCACGGAAGGAACGACCTCGGGATGGCAGAGACGGACAATAAACAACACGAAGACAAGAATGCCTATCAGTTGCAAGAAAACCTTCTTCTTTAGTCTGCGGGACGCCACTTCTGTCAAATTGTGGTGCAAAAGTAGCATAAAAAATCCAAATAACGCACGCTTTTCCGTCGAAAATCACTATTTTTGCAGCGGAAATACACAAAACGACCCCGAATGACCGAAAAACATATCGTTCTGGAAGAGGCTGACCCCGTCATGTTCTATGGCGTGAACAATGCCAATATGCAAATGATCAAGGCTCTCTATCCGAAACTGCGCATCGTAGCCCGAGGCAACGTCATCAAGGTGATGGGCGACGAAGAGGAATTGTCGGCCTTCGACGAGAACATGGAGAAGCTGCAACGGCACTGTGCGAAATACAACAGCCTCGGCGAAGAGGACATCCTCCACATCATCAAGGGAGAGAAGACAGGTCGCGACGGCATTCAGGGTGCCATCGTCTTCAGCGTCACGGGCAAGCCCATTACAGCCCGCAGCGAGAATCAGCAACGACTTGTAGAGGCATTCGAGACGCACGACATGGTGTTCGCCATCGGTCCGGCTGGTTCGGGCAAGACTTATACGAGCATCGCCCTCGCCGTGCGTGCAATGAAGAATAAGGAGGTACGTCGCATCATCCTCTCACGACCTGCCGTGGAGGCTGGCGAGAAGTTGGGATTCCTGCCTGGCGACATGAAGGACAAGATTGACCCGTACCTGCAACCGCTCTACGATGCCCTCGAAGACATGATTCCGCGCCAGAAGCTCAATGAGATGATGGAGCAGGGTCTTATACAGATAGCTCCCCTTGCCTTCATGCGCGGCCGCACCCTCAACGACGCCGTAGTCATCCTCGACGAGGCGCAGAACACGACCCCGGCTCAAATCAAGATGTTCCTCACCCGCATGGGAATGAACACCAAGATGATTGTCACAGGCGACCTCACGCAAATCGACCTTCCTCCTTCGCAGCGCAGCGGACTCAAGGACGCTCTGCACGTGCTGAAGGACGTCCATGAGATTGCCGTCATCGAAATGACGCAGAAGGACATCGTCCGCCACCGACTCGTGACGAAAATCGTGGAAGCTTACAACCACCACGACCGCCACGCCGCCACGTCCGCTGCCACACCTTCTGCCTCCACGCCTATCTCAGGTCCCGTGGTCGGCGGCACTGCCACCGACACTGCTCCCCTCCCTCAAGCCACAACCCAATAAACCCATAAAACAACAATGAAAGCTCTCACCCGTACCGACTTTAACTTCCCCGGACAGCGCAGCGTCTATCATGGCAAGGTGCGCGACGTCTATGACATCAACGACGACCTCATGGTCATGGTTGCTACTGACCGCATTTCCGCCTTCGACGTCGTCCTGCCCAAAGGCATCCCTTTCAAAGGACAGGTGCTCAACCAGATTGCTGCCAGCTTCCTCGATGCCACCGCCGACATCGTCCCTAACTGGAAACTCGCTACTCCCGACCCCATGGTCACCGTGGGCTTGAAGGCAGAAGGATTCCGTGTCGAAATGATTATCCGCGGCTACCTCACTGGCTCTGCCTGGCGCGAGTACAAGAATGGTTGCCGCGAACTCTGCGGCGTCAAGCTGCCTGACGGAATGCGCGAGAACGAACGCTTCCCCGAACCCATCATCACCCCGACGACGAAAGCCGACGAAGGCCACGACGAGAATATCTCCAAGGAGGAAATCATCGCACAGGGCATTGTCAGCGCCGAGGACTACGAAGTTATGGAGCGCTACACCCGTGCCCTCTTCCAGCGAGGCACCGAGATAGCTGCCAAGAAAGGCCTCATCCTCGTCGATACGAAGTATGAATTCGGCAAGCGCGACGGCAAGGTCATCCTCATCGATGAAATCCACACGCCCGACAGCAGCCGCTATTTCTATGCCGAAGGCTACGAAGAGAAGTTCGAGAAGGGCGAGCCGCAGCGCCAGCTCTCCAAGGAGTTCGTTCGCCAGTGGCTCATCGACCACAACTTCATGAACCGCCCCGGCGACGTCATGCCCGAACTGACCGACGCCTTCGTCGAAAGCATCAGCGACCGCTACATCGAGCTCTATGAGCACATCGTAGGCGAGAAGTTCGAGAAAGCCGCCTCCAGTTCTGTGGTTGGCAGTACAGCCGACGACGGAACCACCGCTCTCGCTGCCCGCATCGAAAAGAACGTCAATGCCTGGCTCGCTGCCCGCTAATCTCTCTTTGTCGTGTGCTCGGCATATTCCTGAGACCCCATCAGCTTATGATTCACTACCCTGAACCTGACCCTGTTATCATCCCCTCCAAGACCGCTCACACTGCGCCCAAGCGTGAGCGGGTGGAGAAGATGTTCAACCATATCGCCCCCACCTACGACCGCCTCAACCACTCGCTCTCCCTGGGCATCGACCGGCGATGGCGACGCAAGGCAATAGACGCCCTGAAGCCCTTTGCCCCGCAAACCATCCTCGACGTCGCCACGGGCACAGGCGATTTCGCCATCCTTGCCGCCCGACGCCTGGACCCCGACCGCATCATCGGTGTGGACATCAGCGAGGGCATGATGGACGTTGCACGCGAGAAGGTGAAACAGGCAGGATTGGAAGGCACCATCTTTTTCGACAAGGACGACTGCACGAACCTCTCTTACGACAATGAGACCTTCGATGCCGTCACCGTGGCTTACGGCGCACGCAACTTCGAGAATCTTGAAGCGGGACTCACAGAGATGTGCCGCGTACTCGTCCCCAATGGTCACCTGATGCTCGTGGAGCTGACCACGCCGCCCCGCTTCCCCATGAAGCAGCTTTTCCACGTCTATTCCCACTCGGTGATGCCCTTTATCGGTCGTCTCATCAGTCACGACGACAGTGCCTACACCTACCTGCCGCAATCCATGGCCGTCTTTCCGCAGGCCGAGGAGCTGGTGCCCCTTCTGCGTCACTGCGGCTTCAGGGAAGTTCAGTTCAAGCGCTTCACCTTCGGACTCTCCACCATGTATTTAGCTACGAAATGAAAGAATACGGTCTTCTCGGCTATCCTCTCGGCCACTCCTTTTCGCGCGCGTTCTTTTTAGATAAGTTTACGCGTGAGGGAATAGATGCCGACTACCTCAATTTCGAACTGCCTTCCGCCGACCTCCTCCCCCAGGTGCTCGCAGAGCATCCCAATCTCTGCGGTCTCAACGTCACCATCCCTCACAAGCAGACAGTCATCCCCCTGCTCGACGAACTCTCCGATGAAGCCCGTGCCATCGGCGCGGTGAATGTGATTAGGATTGCTCGTAGCGATGATTCGCCTCAACGAACTATCCTAAAAGGATTCAACTCTGACATCATCGGCTTCATGGAGAGCATCCGTCCCCTCTTGCAGCCTCATCATAAAAAGGCTCTCGTTCTCGGCACCGGCGGCGCCTCCAAGGCCATCTGCCGTGGCCTTGAGAAGCTCGGAATCCAGTGGCGCTACGTCAGCCGCCACCGGCCAGAAGAGTTCTCCTCTTTAGCAGGAGAGGGGGCAGGGGAGAGCCCTCTCACTTACTCCGACGTCACTCCTTCCCTCCTTGCCGACTACACCGTCATCGTCAACTGCACCCCACTGGGCATGTATCCCAAAGTCGATGCCGCCCCAACGCTTCCCTACGCCGCCCTCTCCCCGCGCCACCTCCTCTACGACCTCGTCTACAATCCCGAAGAAACGGAGTTCATGCGCCAAGGCCGCCGCTTCGGTGCCACCGTCAAGGGTGGTCTCGAGATGCTCCACCGTCAAGCCATCGCAAGTTGGGACTTCTGGAACGGAAAAGATTAAAATTTGTAAAAGGTGGTCACCTGCCACCCCATAAACCATTAAAGGAAAAACAGCAGACCAATGAGAAAACTCTTCCGCTTCATACCTCCCTTGAGAGCTATCCTGCCGGGAATCTCGTATCGTGCAATCCTGTTGGGTGTCGCGCATATTTGCGCGTTCACCTCCCTCCTTGCCGCCACCTACACTCCCGACAACCTCCCCATCCCCTACCTTCAGGACAAGACCCAATACGTATCTAACCCCGACGGCATCCTCTCTCAGGCCACCGTAGATTCGCTGAACCTCTGGCTCGGAAAGATGGAATCCTCTCATGGTATACAGACCGTCCTGGCCGTTGTCGAACGCATCGAAGGTGGAGAGGCGTATGATTTCTGCATGGCACTTGGCCGAAAGTATGGCATTGGCAGCAAAGAACAGAACACTGGCCTTATCATCCTCCTGGCCACCGAAGACCGAGTCTATTATATCCTCACGGGTCGGGGACTCGAGGGAACCCTGCCTGACGCCATCTGCAAGCGCATCGAAAACAACCAGATGGTTCCTTACTTGCGCGAAGGCGAGTGGGACGAAGCCATGCTGAACACGGTTCAAGCCATCACGAGCTACACCGATGGAGACGATTCCCTCGTTGGCCATTCTGACTTTATAAATGACGAAGATCGCGAAATAATAGACGCCTTCTTTACAGGTCTTATGTATTTTCTTCTCGGCTTTGGGATTATCCTTCTTAGCATGTGGTACGACAAGTACAAGAAATCCTACTGCCCAAGTTGCAAGAAGCATAAAATGAAAAAGGTGTCGGAAAAGACTACCACCGACCGCCGCCTCGGAGTCTATCACCACCATGCCACCTATCGTTGCAGCAACTGCCAATTCATCAAGGAAATCCACTGGGATGAACACATCGACCGCGGAGGTTCCTCTTCCAGCAGTTCCCTGGGTGGAGGCTTCTTCAGCGGAGGCGGAAGCTCCTTTAGTGGAAGCTCCTTTGGAGGTCACTTCGGCGGAGGCAGCTTCGGCGGAGGCGGTGCCGGAGGACGTTTCTGAAAAGCAATTCATACATTCAAATCATATTAAACTCACACACAATGAAAAAGTCAACCACCTACCTCATCATCGCCGCTGTGGTCATCCTCTGTGGATTCTACGGCTGCAACACGTACAACGGTTTCGTCAGCCAGGACGAAAACGTCTCCCGCGCCTGGGCAGACGTCGAAGCACAGTACCAACGCCGCGCCGACCTCATCCCCAATCTCGTGAACACCGTCAAGGGCTACGCCGCCCATGAAAGCGAGACGCTGCAAGCCGTCGTCAACGCACGCACCAAAGCCACGCAAATCACCGTAGACCCCACGAACCTCACTCCTGAGAAGCTGGCAGAATACCAGGCAGCACAGGGCGAAGTCAGCCAGGCACTCGGCCGTCTGCTCGCCATCACCGAGAACTATCCCGACCTGAAGGCCAACCAACAGTTCAGCGAACTGCAAGCCCAGCTCGAAGGCACCGAGAACCGCATTGCCGAGTCCCGCCGTCTCTTCAACGAGGCTGCCCAGCAGTACAACGTTGCAGTCCGTCGCTTCCCCGCCAACCTCATCGCCAACATGTTCGGCTTTGGTGTCAAGGGCAACTTCAAGGCTGAGACAGGAGCTGAGAAGGCTCCGGAGGTACAGTTCTAAGACCCACCCCTCACCCTCCGAGGCCTCACCCCTAACCCCTCTCCCGTAGGCGAGGGGAACTTTAGGGAGTGGTCACCATTCAAGAACCAACATCAACACTATTCTTTATATGGATAATCATCAAGCACCCCATTCCACAAAAGATACCGCTCTCCCCCTAAAGGGGGAGCGGGGAGGGGGTCTATATATGGCTCGTGGCGTCTCTGCCGCCAAGGAGGACGTCCACGCCGCCATCAAGAACATCGACAAGGGCATCTTCCCGCAGGCCTTCTGCAAGATTATCCCCGACATCCTCGGCGGCGACCCGGAATACTGTAACATCATGCACGCCGACGGTGCCGGAACCAAGAGCAGCCTCGCCTACGCCTATTGGCGCGAGACGGGTGACCTCTCTGTATGGAAAGGCATTGCACAGGACGCCCTCATCATGAACACCGACGACCTGCTCTGCGTGGGTGCCGTGGACAACATCCTCGTCAGCAGCACCATAGGCCGTAACAAGATGCTCATTCCGGGCGAAGTTATCTCTGCCATCATCAACGGCACCGACGAGCTTCTCGCTGAATTGCGCAGCATGGGCATCGGAATCTACGCCACTGGTGGCGAGACGGCCGACGTGGGCGACCTCGTCCGCACCATCATCGTGGACAGCACGGTCACCTGCCGCATGAAGCGTGCCGACGTCATCGACAACGCAAACATCCGGCCAGGCGACGTCATCGTCGGCCTCGCCAGTTTCGGCCAGGCTACCTACGAAAAGGAATACAACGGCGGCATGGGCAGCAACGGCCTCACCTCCGCCCGCCACGACGTCTTCAGCAAATACCTCGCCGAGCGCTACCCCGAGACCTACGATAAGGCTGTACCCGAAGAATTGGTGTACTCAGGAAGCTATAAGTTGACGGACCCGCTGCCCGCAAAAGTAACCGCTCCCTCCCTCTCCGTCGGCAAGCTCGTTCTCTCGCCCACTCGCACCTATGCCCCCGTCGTCCGTCGCCTTCTCGACGAACTCCGTCCCCGCATCCACGGCATGGTTCACTGCACGGGCGGCGCCCAGACCAAGGTGCTGCATTTCGTGGGCGAGAACTGCCGCGTCATCAAGGACAATATGTTCCCCGTTCCGCCTCTCTTCCGCATCATTGCCGAGGAGAGCGGTGCCGATTGGAGCGAGATGTACAAGGTCTTCAACTGCGGCCATCGCCTCGAAGTTTACGTCCGTCCCGAAGATGCCGATGCCGTCATCGCCATCTCCAAGAGCTTCAACATCGATGCCCAGGTTGTCGGTCACATCGAGGAAGGACCGCGCTCCCTCACCATCCGCAGCGAGTTCGGCGAGTTCCATTATTGAGACAAGTTTCGCAAGCTCTGTTAAGCCGATGCCGTGGGCATCAGGTAAGGGTAGTCAGCCATAAAATGGCTGGCCGCTCGAGCTTGCTTGCTTGACACTTCAAGCGCTCGACCTTTGGTCGCTTCGATACTTCGAAGAACCCCTATCAAGCCCGATGGGGCTTTGTCTTACAAGACCTTAGCCTACTTGCGATAGTTGAGCTGATTATTGATTCTCTCGATTCTCTTAAGCGCCTCTAATGTCTGTTCCCGATTGCCAAAGGCAGTGAGGCGGACGTAGCCTTCGCCAGCGGAACCGAAGCCGACACCGGGAGTGCAGACGACGTTGGCTTTGCGCAGGAGCATATCAAAGAAAGCCCACGAGCTCCCCTCGCCCTTAGAACTCTCCTCTCCTTTAGAGCTCCCCTCTCCTTTAAATCTCCCCTCTCCTTCGGGAGAGGGGTCGGGGGTGAGGCTGGTGGGGGTGAGGCCGGCAGGTGTCCGAACCCACAAATACGGCGCATCCACGCCGCCATAGACCGTGAATCCCATGCCCGTCAACGCCTCGCGCATCAGGCGGGCATTCTCCATGTAGTAGGCGATGGTGGCCTTGACCTGCGCCTTGCCTTCGGGCGTGTAGATGGCCTCGGCTGCACGCTGGCTGAGGTAGCTCGTGCCGTTGAACTTGGTCGACTGGCGGCGGTTCCAAAGCGCGTTGAGAAGCCCTAAGGCTTTTGGCACCACTGTATAGCCGCATCTTATACCCGTGAAACCTGCTGTCTTGGAATAGCTATGGAACTCCACGGCACACTGCTTGGCACCGGGTATCTCGTAGATGCTGTGGGGCACGTCCTCGCTTTGGATATAAGCCTCGTAGGCGGCATCGTAGAAGATGAGGGCGTTGTTCTGCAAAGCGTAATCCACCCACACCTTCAACTGGTCGCGTGTGAGCGTTGTGCCCGTCGGGTTGTTGGGATAGCAGAGGTAGATAACGAGCCCCCTCCCGTCATTCTTCCCCCCTTGGGGGGATATGAGGGGGGCTGGCACAAAGTCGTTCTCCGCCGTGCAAGGCAGATAGACAATCTCGCGGCCAGCCATCACGTTGGAATCCACATACACGGGATAGACGGGGTCGGTGACAGCGATGCGCACGTCCTTACTCAGCAGCTCCTGGAAGTTGCCCGTATCGCTCTTGGCACCGTCGCTGACGAACACCTCGTCTGCATCGATGTCGATGCCACGGGCACGGAAATCATGCTGCACGATGGCCTCGCGCAGGAAGTCATAACCGCGCTCAGGACCATAACCGCGAAACGATGCCGCCACGGCCATCTCGTCCGTCGCCTTGTGCAGCGCTTCGATGACAGCAGGGCATAGCGGCTGCGTCACATCGCCGATGCCGAGGCTGATGATGTCGGCCTCTGGGTTCTCAGCCTTATATGCTTTCACCTTCTGTGCAATCTCTGAAAAGAGATAAGCACCAGACAATTTTAAAAAGCAATCATTTATCATTGTTTCGTTATTTCGTTATATCGTTATTACGACAATATTACGGCAATTCTATCTCTCCCTCAAACACAAACTCCGCCGGTCCCGTCATATAGACGTGCCCATCGCTCTCGCGCCATTCAATCTCCAGTTCGCCGCCGTCCATGATGATGCGGCTCGCGTGGCCAGCACGTCCCGTCTTGCAGGCAGCCACCGCCGTAGCGCAGGCACCTGTGCCGCAGGCCATTGTGATACCACTGCCGCGTTCCCAAACGCGCACTCGAATACCGTCAGGACGCATTTCGGCAAATTCGATGTTCGCGCGCTCAGGAAACGCAGGGTGGTGTTCAAGTCTTGCTCCTTCGCGAGCGACGTCAATAGCGTCCACGTCGTCCACGAAGATGACGTAGTGGGGGTTGCCCATGGAGACGAAAAGGGAAGCGGACTCAACAGACCCAGCCTCACCCCCGGCCAGGGACTCTCCCCCCGCCCTCCCTGTTCTTGAAGGGTCAAGCGTCTCTTCGAGCCGAGCGAGGGAGGGAGCGGAATGTATTAGACTGGATGAATTATCAGGGCCAATGGTAACTGCTCCCTCCCTAACAGGGAGGGCGGGGGGAGAGTCCGTTGGTCTATATTGTCTTGGTTCCTCAAAAACAGGCGCACCCATATCTACCGTCACGCTTTCCACGATGCCATCAGTAATATGCAAGTAGAGAATCTTAATGCCAGAGAGCGTCAGCAGCCTAATCTGCCTTTCATGGTGACCACTCCCCTCTCCATTCGGAGAGGGGCTGAGGGTGAGGCTGGTTTTAGGGGTGAGGCCGGTTGTCAGCCCCCTCTCATACACATACTTCCCCACGCAGCGGCTCGCATTGCCGCACATCATCGCCTCCGAGCCGTCGGCATTGAAGATGCGCATCGTAAAGTCAGCCTCGGGAATGGAGCTGCGGCCTATCAGCACCAGCCCGTCTGAGCCGATGCTCTTGTGGCGGTCGCTCCACGCGATGGCCGCCGCCGACGGGTTCTCTATACGATATAAGGAGGTGTCAACGTAGATGTAGTCGTTGCCGCAGCCGTGCATCTTCGTGAAGTGGATTCTCTCTTTCATTTTGCGTCCTGTTTGCTTGTTGTTGCTGTCATTCTGACGTGGAAACGCTGCAAAGATACGGCAAAAAGAAATGTAAAGCAATAAAAACAGTGCAAAAGTTCAGCGTGAACGGCGAAATACTTGATTTATGTCATCAAGAGTGGCCGTTTGGTTACATTTTGCAAACAAATAGCCCCGTCGTCTGCTCACGAAGTCAGGCGACGGGACGCATCAGCTATCAACTTGCCCGAAGTACAGCTCTCACACGAACTGTAACACTGTAACGCTGTAACGGCAGCGTACTTTTCTCCGGTCAGAACAGGGGGCCGCGCCCCATGCAACTGGTAGTGGTCAGGGCGGTGAGGAAAGCCGTGAGCGCGGCAACCAGCACCTTCACCACCACCTCCACCACATTCGTCTTCTGATTCTTTTCCATGGCAATTTCTTGATTTCAGGTTAAAAAACCGTTAGTTTCCGCCTCCGCCGCTGGTGTCGTCCGCGCTCCAGTCGGCGCTGGTCCTGCCCTCCGTCTGCGCTTCCAGCGTGGCTGCGACGGCCTTGCGGGTGGGCACTCGGTGGAGCGATACGCGCTGTACCAGGTCGGCGAACTGCTTGCTGGATTTGAAGTTCACGTTGATGGCTCGGATGTTGGCGCGGGTGAAGTCCTCCAGCGTGGCGGCGCCGATGCTCTGGCAACTGAGGTAGAAGCGGCCGAGGTCGCCCAGTTGGATGCGGTAGCCGTCGAGCATCAGCTCCTTGGCACAGCCCACGAGCTTGATGATGATGGCAACGATGTCGCCGCGGTCGTACTGGCAGCCGTGGGCCACCATGTGGTCAGCCACCTCGTCGATGCTGAGCGTGCCGCGGCTCTGTAGGAAGGCGTAGGCCTTCTTGGGGTCGTCCTCGTGCAGGGGATTTCCCATCAGGGTTACTGCGTAGTCGATCATGATTGGTTTAAGGTTTAAGGTTTAAAGTTTAAAGTTTAAGGGTTCAAGAGTTCAAGGGTTCAAGGCGTCCGGGGCGTGAGGACTTCCGTTGGCGCCTTCCCGGAAAGACACTTCCGCAGGCCTCGCGCAGGCCGCTTCCGCGTCTCTGCCTTGCCCTCCTACAAGACTGCGCGTGGTCTCTTAGGCGGGTCGGGCAGGTCTTTTATGTCCCCTTTCGCGCTGCAAAGATACGGCGCCGCCGTTGCGCTCCACGAATCCCCGCTGCATTTTTTTTTTTTGCATCGTCGTCGTTATCCATCATTTCCCATCCGCCATCCCTCTCGTCGCCGTCCCAGCATCTGTCTCGTCCCTGTTACAGCGTTACAGTGTTACAGTTCAAAATCCCCTATTCCATACCCCCGAAAATACTTCTATATTTATATATATATATATTTATATATATATATAAATATAGAGTTAATTTTTGACCCTTAGACAATCGTTTTTGGAACTGTAACACTGTAACGCTGTAACGGAATCCCTGCCGTTCTTGATTTAAGATAATAATTTCAGATATTTCACTTCCGGTGTTGGACGTTTCAGGGAAAGTCGCTACCTTTGCGGTCTGATCAATTATGACTAACGGAAAATCTTGGACTGCTATGGAAATATCAATCACGGACTTTAACAGCCTGGCGGCAGAAATGAGCCGCCGCGATGTGCAGATTGAACGACTGAAGATGGAACTGAAGAACGAGCGCGAGGAGCATAAGCGCGATATGGAACTGCTGTGCCAGGAGCGCAACGGGCTCTGGGAAGATGTGATTGCGCTGCGGCGTCAGGTGGGGGAGCTGTCGCTGGCTCTGGAAAACGTATGCTTAGAGAACTCGTGGATCAAGCAGTACATCCTGCTGTCGGCGGAGCGCGTGCACAATTTCTTCGCCTGTCACCACGACTTCCGGCTGCTGGCGGGGCTCAAGTGCTTTGTGCTGGAAACCATGGACGCGAAGTCTACGGACGAGCAGAAGCGCGTGGCCGCCAAGGCGATGACGCTGCCCACGGAGGGCGACTTGCCCACGATTAACCATGCCGACCAGGTGGTGCTTCATGCCGAGCAGGGGGCGCAGGTGATTCACGAACAGAATACCAACCAGAAAAACGACCAGAAACATGACTGACGAAGACAAGAAACAACTGCTGCAAGGGATGTTCAACGGCGCACAACTGACGAACGTCCAGGTGATTGGCGTCGTGGAGAGCGGTGCCAAGGTGGTGTACAAGGAAGTTCACGGCACCGAGGACGGCGGTCGCACGCCGACGGACGAGGAGGTGGCCAGGGTCATCCCCGAGGCGCTGAGCTCGGCAGAGGCGAACCGGCTGCTGGCGAAGGCCGTGGAGGCAGGTTGGCTGGACGAGCACTGGCAGCCCACGGTGTCTTCCACGGAGGCTGCGCTGCTGGCCATGCGCATGGCCGAGAGCCTGGGTATCAAGACGGTGTGGAAGGTCTTCGGAGCGTTGTGGCACCGCAACAGCGCGAGCCTGCGCGCCAAGTATAACGTGGCGATGGAGCAGGAGAAGAGCCGTGCATTCCTGGGCGAGCTGCGCAAGCGGCTGAGGTGACAGGCAAAAGAAAAAAGATTTTTTATTATTCGTTAGTTAACAGGCAGTTAACATAACAATTACCCGTTACGCGTAACCATTGCGTAACGGGTTTTTCTTGTGCATACTCCCTACCTTTGCACCGTCGAAACAACCGAAAGGGCGTTTGGCGGCGATCTTTGAGGCTACGCCTCGAAAATCGGCTGCGTCTCAGCAAAGCCTGAAAACGAGTTTTCGCTTTGCGTTCGACTTGCACGATCTTTGACATGTTGGGTAAACAAGCCGCGCGGAAGGCCGTGCGGAGCGTAAAAAAAATCAAACAATCTATTTTTCATCTGAGTTGAAGCGGAGGAGGTCTTCACATGTGATTCAAGCTGGCCAGCGGATTTCCGAAAACTTCTTCTCGCAAAATCAACTCAAAATTATGAAAATCACATTAAATATTTCCGACGCGGACTACCGCGAACTGATTTCAAGACCTCGCCGCATGCGCGGCAGCATCGGCCTCATCGACCTGAAGGAGGCCACATTTAATCGCCATCACTCTGATGGCAGGTCGCAAAAGCACGACTATCGCTTCCAGAAGCTGGCGCACGGGCGGGTCAGCATCACCGACGACCGTGTGCGGCTGACACTGCACATAGACCGCTCGGAGACGAACGTATGCGCCAGCGAGTGCATCGACGCCGAGAGCCGTTCGGCAAGCGACTTTGTGTTTGAACAAATTGAGGAGGATTTCGAATGAGTGTACACATTATTTACTACAAGGATGGGGCGAAGATGATGCGCCCCGTCCTCTCGCGCCCGGAGTACCTGGCGCTGAGGAACAGCGGGGACCAGGTGCACATCGTGGCGGCCATCCGCGACGGCGACGAGGGGCAGAAACACAGGCTGGTGCAGATGAACTACTCGTGCCTGCCGAACGAGGACGGGACGCTGAAAGGGACGAAGCGTGTGAGCAACACCGTGGGCATGGACATCGACCACCTGCCCGGAAGTCAGATGCCCATCGTGCGCGACGCGATTCTGGCGAAGCGCGAGGAGCTGGGGCTGCTGATGCTGGAGCTGAGTGCCCGCGGCGCTGGCTATCACCTCGTGTTCCGTCGCCGCCCGGAGCTGAGCCAGGAGGAGAACCTGCGGTGGGCCAGCGACCTGCTGGGCGTGGACTACGACCGCGGCGCGAAGGACATCACGCGGGTGTTCTTCACGACGACGGCGAGCGTGGAGGACTTGATATGGCTGGATGATGAGCTGTTCAGCCTCACCCC
>Ga0310696_10003019_pt1 | contig 21431 bp, 7 predicted proteins | sample AusTroGonzalo_MG_4_FD_203885 | JGI IMG/M metagenome (GOLD analysis project Ga0310696, IMG submission 203885) | Bovine rumen microbial communities from tropical cattle in Woodstock, Queensland, Australia - Gonzalo_02 (v2) (version 2) | ecosystem: Host-associated > Mammals > Digestive system >...
ACAACAACTCACAACTGGACTGCCAGAACAACCTCTCGAACCCCAACGACACTATTGTCTACACACCCTATCGCCAGTGGACGACATCCTTCGTCGGCAGTGGCGATGTGGTCAGCGAGAGTGCAGCCCACTACGACTTGATGTTCAATCGTCTCCTATATAAGAACGCCTCGGTGGAAGAAGACCGCTACGCCGTTCTCAGCGAGGAGGACATTGCCAAGTCGCGTAATGCTCTGCTCATCATCCGCAAGAAAGAAACGGGTGAGATTATCTTCGGTCTTAACCTGCCCTATATCCTCAGCAGTGGCCGCACCTACCAGGAGCGCTACTACCACTATCAGGAGTACCTCGACCGCGAATACGACTACCGTTTGCAATTCATCCTCAGAGGTGGGCGTGTGGACGAGCTACAGCTTTTTATTGGCACACATGTACACATCATCTCTTGGGCCATACGCCATCAGCACGAGGTGCTTAATTAACGACCACAGATTACACAGATAAAAATAATGTATATCATCTCAAAGTTCATATTGATTCTCCGCCAGACTGCAGCCCTCGCACTGCTGCCCCTGTTGGCATGGTCATGCCAACTGGTAGTGGATGACTATGACTGTGAGAACAACATCTACGACGATGCCAACCAATACATCAACGTCACCATCTCGGTGAGTGCCAGCGACAGCCCTGTAACTCGTGCGACCCCCAAGGGCGGCGAGTATGGCGACGGGGCGGAGAAAGGCATCGATACTCGCGAAAACAGGGTAAACGATATCACCCTGATATTCTTCCAAGACGATGCCGGGGTGAACACTGCAAACATAAATACCAAGGTGCTTTTCGTAAAGAAATACAACGTGCACGAGGCTACCTCTGATGACTACCCCTATGCCCATACCCATAAAGACACAGAGCCGACATCTAACTATTACAATAAGGAAATAATCTACTCAACAGGCAACCAGCGATTAGAAGAAACCCTATTGCAAATAGGCCAAACATACCAGGTGCTGGTAGTGGCCAATGCAGACCCGATGGTGGTGGCAGGCGATAAGATTGTGGACGTGCGCAACAAAGTGCAAACCATGGCCTACAGTGGGACAGGTGTAGGTGTTGATGCCACAAATTTCGTCATGGCCAGCGAGACGAGTGCCAAAGTGACACTAAGCAATCCAAAGGTGGTAAGCGAAGAGAACAAATGCATCTACTACTTCAACTGCATACACATCGAGCGGTTGGCCGCCCGCATCGACTTCTGGGCAAATAAGTCCGAAGGCTACAAGACAAGCGCAGATAACGCCGCCTACATCATACCGGGATATGAATATAAGGTGTGGAAGAGCACAGACACAACCGAGCCGACCAGCCTTGACCGCTTCGTGCTGACAAGCATCACGCCGTTCAACCTGAATAACGGCAACGAGTACGTGATAAAGCGCACCAATGACACCTCGGCTCCATATCTGCACGATGAGTCAAACACCAACTGGGTCATCGACCCCTACACTACAGGAAAGAACGGAACAGCCCATCCCGACTATCTCGTCAGTAAACTCACTGACGTGACAACGACATTAGCCAACGCATACAACGTCACCATGGCAGACCAGCTGGCAAACAAACTGACTATCAGCGAGAAAGACAACATCATCGTGGGCTATACCAAGGAGAACACACTTCGTCCTGACGGTGATACGCCACTCTATTACTACGCCACCGGCCTAGCTTTCGAAGGCTACTACTACAAGAACGGAACAGGCACAGGCGAGCGCCGCGTCTATTACCACTTCATCCGCCATCAGGGCGAGCAGGACACCCCCTACGAGGCATACACCCCCGCAAATATTGATAACGCAAAGACCACGTACTGCCCAGCCTCAACCGCAATGAACTTCGGAATAGTCCGCAACAACATCTACCGAATCTCGATAAACAAGATTAAGGAAAACGATGTGTTAGATCTGAAAATCAAGGTGAAGAAGTGGGACAAGTTCACGCATGAAGTTATATATATGTAGGAAATGAAAACACTCAAATATACATACTTGATTGTGCTTGCAGCCCTGACAGCCGTCATGGCTGCTTGCTCGTCGGACGAAGACACAGTGGGGCACGCTTCCGAGCGTGCCGACGAAAAGGTGCCGGTAAGACTCCATCTCCGTGTAGCTGGACAGAGCAACACCTCTTCGCTCAGCACCCGCGCCACTTGGTCTGATGAGAACGCCACCGACGACGAGATGATGAACATGTGGGTAGTTATTGCCGTACATGCTGAGGATGATACAAATACTCCTAAACAGTATGAAGAAGGAGATGTTGTTTTCATCCACGCATCAATACCCGAAACAAGTTCTCGTGAAATAGATGATTTGGTATATCTGTTGCCAGGCAATTATCATTTCTATTCTTTTGCGAATATTGATTTGTCATGGTTAGGTGGAAAAGGCATCATTGGCTATAATAAATTCGCTTATTTATTAGAGTCTTCTGAGCAAGTTGAGTTACCAATGTATTTTATCAAAGGCAATGTCACCCCACAACCTGATATTACCTATCCCCAACCAGGTGAGATTTATAATATATCATTCGGTTCGCCAGGGTATGTAAAATATCATGACATATCTGTATCTGATTATGATCAGTCAGAATACGATTCTGGCATAAGCACAAAAACTATTGAGATTGATGGAAACGGGTTTAATCCTACCATTTACGACCCCGATAATTTCATGGATAACGGTTTCGGTTCCAAAGGTATTCCGATGAGCAACGTTCAGCAGAATATTGAGGTTACTGGATCAGATGATGTTGACCTCATCGTCGTCCGCATGATGGCAAAGATAAAGCTACAGATTAAAAACGAGACAGGTGTAGACATAACTGTCAAAAATGCTAAGTTGTCGAACATTACTGCAAATAGTTCGGCAACATTCAATGATAACTTATTGCTGCTGCCAGACATCACTGCTGGAGCCAATACCATGAACTTTGTTCACAAGGACATAAAGCCTAATTTGGGGGGAGAAGCCGTACAGGCTGACTATACTCAGCCTATCAACAAAACCATTGCCAACGGTGAAACAGAGGATGTTGTCTTCTATATCAACGAGAGTGCTACACCGTCAAATTCTTTTGGGCTATTCTACCTAACCTTAGAGGTTGACAAAGGTGGCGGAAGTAGCGAATTTCGCTATGCGTTAATTAGTCAGAAGGGGGCTACGTCGGATGACGACAATGCATGGGATTACATCGCCCGCAACGACTACCGCATCATTCCTATTGTGCTCGATGACTACAAGATGGACCTCATCCCCTATGACTTCCCGCCCATAGGTGTCTATCCCGCCTCGGTGAAGGAGGAAGACGGACTCTTTACCATCAATTTCCACGACTACGGACACTTCCACCTTGTGCCCACCGTGACGAAATTAAGCGACAATACAATAGTGCCATTTACAGCAACGACACCAGACTATAGCTCAACGAAGTGGGGACTTGTCAATAATGATTTCAACGAATCATGGGGAAGTTGGATTGATGCCACCAAAACTACGGCAGTAACTGATGATGGTTCTTTCTATCGGAACGGAACAGAGAGCTATATCACCACCGTCACCGACGGTGACGACGTAGGCGGATTCCCTAAGTGGTATGCTAACACATCATCCCCTCAGTGGGATCCCGCTGGAGGCACTAATTATACCCCCTTCATCTTCGGCTATATCGCCGATCCTGGGGATGCGCTCACTGCCGACCGCAAGGTGTATCACGAGTTCACCTTCAATCTCTATAAACAGGGAATGACCGTTCCCCGCCAAATGACTTACCGTCTGATGATGATTCTCGACACAGACCAGATGATGTATTCCCGCCAGTTTGGTGCCTACCCTGCAACTACCACACATCGCAAAAGGCATTGACCAAAGGAGAGATTCCCCTCCCATCCGAGGGGCATAATAATCGTTCTTTGACTTAATGAAGCACAATCCATAAGTCCCGTTTAGTGGTACAAGGCCACCAAAATTGGTGGTACAAACACTAAATAGTTATAAAAGGTAGTCAATGACTACCCCAAAAAGGTAGTCACTCTTGGTTGTTTTGTTAATAATGGCAAAAAGGGTTATCATTGCTAACCTTTTTTTGGTTACATATTTGGTTGTTTGGTTAAAATGTATTAACTTTGCGGCCGAAACCTATTAAAGGAAATGCGTTATGACAAAACTTGACACCTTATTTGCTCAGTGGCAGTCCATGCAGCCATTCAGTGAGAGAGACCAAGAGCGGCTTAGCCGCAGGTTTACGCTTGACTTCAACTATAACTCAAACCACATTGAGGGCAATACCCTGACTTACGGCCAAACCGAGATTCTACTGCTCTTCGGCCATGTGGTGGGTGATGCCGAGATGCACGACTTAGAGGAGATGAAAGCCTCAAACGTGGGCATGAGGATGATGCAGGAGGAGGCCCGTGTTACCGACTATCCACTGACCGAGACCTTTATCCGCCAACTGCACAAGACGCTGCTGCGCGAGGACTACGAGGTGCGCCGGGAACTGCCAGGCGGTGTATACACCACTTTCACCATCCATGCCGGACGGTATAAGACACGCCCCAACTCCGTGCGAACACGCTACGGCGACATCTTTACCTATGCCTCACCAGAGGAGACGCCTGCTCTGATGGCGGACCTCGTGAACTGGTATAATGAAGAGGAGCAGCGTAGAGAGATGCACCCCGTTGATCTGGCCATCCTGTTCCACTATCGTTACATCCGCATCCACCCCTTTGAGGACGGCAACGGGCGCATAGCACGGCTCTTGGTCAACTACATTCTGGCTCGTCATAGCTACCCTATGGTAGTTGTCCGCTCGCGCAAGAAGAAGGAATACCTTGAGGCCCTCCATCAGGCCGACCTAAAGGTGGGTAGTGTACCTTCCGACGGAAGTCATGCCTCTCTGCAGAGCATCAGACCTTTCAGGAACTACTTCACGAGGTTAGTGGAAAGCGAGATAAAGGCCGACATTGATTTCGTCCTTGACGATGACCCTGACGGGTGGTGGTTCGACGGGGAGCGCATCAAGTTCCAGAGTTCTACCAATGGACAAATTCTGAAAGCCATGAAATTCAATCCAGACGTGCAGATTGCTGAGCTTGCTGAGATGACAGGAGTTAGCCGTATCGCCATCCAGAAGACCGTCAAACTATTAGCCGACAAGGGTTACATCATGCGCGATGTGGGCAAGTATGCCCGCTGGCATGTCTGCATCACCAACGCCAAAGACTGACCCCAAGGATTGTGCATCTTACGACCACAACGAGTGTCCTCGGCAGCCCAGTGCCGGGGACAGCTATATAAAGAAAATACGACAATATAACGTAATAAAGCCGGACAATAATCATATTATTGAGCTATGGCAAAGAAGACCGAGATAATAGTTAAGGGAACTTCCATCAGAACCATTAAGAAGGATGGTGTCGACTATATCTGTATAACAGACATAGCCAGGCAGAAGAATGCCGTAGACCCAAATGGGGTTATTGCGAATTGGCTGAGGAATAGAAATACCATAGAGTATTTAGGTTTATGGGAAACTTTGCATAATCCTATTTTTAACCCCCTCGAATTCGAGGGGTTTAGGCGAGAGTCTGGTCTTAATGCCTTTACACTCTCCCCAACACGATGGATAGACTCTACACATGCAATCGGCCTTCTTTCTCAGTCTGGCAGATATGGGGGGACCGATGTCTTGAATGTGGCTATGTTTGGCATGACTGCCAAGCAATGGCGCGAGAACAACCCTGACCTCAAAGGGAATATCCGTGACTATGCTACTGTCAACGAACTGATATGTCTGTCAAACATGGAGAACATCAATGCAGTTCTTATCAATGATAACATACCGCAAGGCGAAAGGCTCATCAAACTCAATAAGATAGCTATTCAGCAGATGCAGGTCTTAGAAGGAGATACTAATAGAAAACTGATAAAATAAACGACAATATAACGTAATAAAGCGATAAAGATGAAACAGTCTGTAGATTTGAATCATTCAATGACACTGATGAAGAAAAGACATAACAACACTATATCCTCCTCGGTGAGCCTCGCCCGCCGGGCACTCATGGTATTAACCATACTCACCCTGAGCGTCGCCAACACCTGGGGACAGCTGACTGCAACAAATATTACAGATGCCAGTTTAGTACATAGCTGGAGCGGTCCGCAAGCTGGAGCTACTGATAATGGTGCGACTGGCGGTGCGGTTTGTAACCTAAACACTTCTGTTGAGTGTGCATACGGTGACGGAAATGTCTATTATCTTAATTATGCTGACCTTTCTGAATATAAGTATCTGAAACTGGTTGTTAAAGAGGGAACTGTACGTCTGTTGTTCAACCGTGTGGCAGACCAAGGTGACCTGATGGAGATTAACCCCAACAATGAGAACTTCTCAAAGTATGTAATCTCGCAGAACTCTATTTGGTATGTTGACTTGGAGAAGATTGGACTGAATGAGGGCGGCTATGTGCATCTGAACGCTATCAAGGCTCCATATTTACAGAATATTAACATCAAGTCAATAACACTGTATAATTATCCAGTAGAGCTTTCAACAACACATTTCAACAATACGGCGGCGATTCTTGTGACTGGCTCAGAGGTAGGAAATCAAGGGGTTATCTACGGTTGGCCAGACGGAAGAATCACGGAAACAGATTACGCAGATCTAACCAGCTATAGCAAATTGGTAATCGCCTATTCTGGCAACACTCCGCGACTGATTTTCAACCAGGTTACTAGTACCGACCGTATAGAGCTCAATGCCGAAGGCGACTACGTCACGCTGGAGAATGGTATGATGACCATCGACTTGGCTAAGCTGAAGAGCGACAAGGGTGCCGTGCGTCTGAATTCCATCAAGGCATGGGGCGGTTCTACTACCGTCTTTGCAGCTCATCTCTATACGGCAGAAGAATATAATACTACCAACTTCTTTGAAATGGGCAATGAGGCAGGTTGCGAGACGCATGTATATTATCAGTTAGACGGAAGTGAGACAGAGTTTAACGTTGATCTCGCACAGTTCAAGGAAAAGATTTTGCAACACTATGGCAAAAACAGCCTAAGTGAGTTGGGAACTGGCGAAAATCGTTTCTACCTCCGTTGGTATGTTGTCGATAACACCACCAACAAGTACCTTCCTGTTCAGGATGAGATTTTGTCTGCGGTGGGTTCCTCTGCTGGCACCCATTATCTTGAGGATGTCGGTATGCTGTGGTTCGGTGGCCCTACTGATGCAAATTTTGCCGATGCCATTAATGTGCATGTGAAACTTCCTACAGGCTATACTCGGAGCAATGTTACGTTGGTTTGCGTAACAACGGAAGACGTGCACGATATCTGGCCAAGACATGAACCAGTCAACTTGCAGCATAAATATCTTATCAGATTCATTGGTGACTGGTCAGCTCAGCATAACGGCAACTTAACGTTGACCGATGCAAACTCAAGCGAAACTTTCAGTACACGCCTAAAAGTGGAGCAGGGGGCTACAGCAACAGCACCAGGAACAGCACCAGCGCTAGGACAACTACAAGCAGCTTTGGTTGAGTTGTATAATCAAGCATTCGCCTCGACAACATCTTTAAATAACGTGGCACCTCGGTATGTACGGGTTTATCTAACCAACAGCAGCGGCACTATGATTAATGCCGCTAAAAGCGATAACTGGACACTATATTTCTCACAGGCTTCTGGTGATGGTATTCAGAACAAGATTAGTAAGGGCTATGTTTGGGCAAAAAGTGATGCTCAAACTTGGCTTACCTTTAGTGCAACGAACGTTTTCAACACCATTCTGACCAAGCCCGATGGTTTTGACTGGACCAATGTGAAAGTGGTGTGTGACCTTACCGATGACCTTACGGGCAGCTACTTTGTGGGTAATGGTATCATGGAGGAACCGACCAACCTGAAGGCGCGACTGATAGTCAGCTTTAAGGAAGACAACGGTGATGACTACTCTGCCACGACATCGGAACTGACCACGGGAACAACTATTTTACGTAAGCACAACAGCACCGAGACCGCCAGTCTTGATTTGGCAACAAGCGAACACTTCAGCGATGTCAATGCAAAGTTTGACAACCATCTGAACGACAATACTACCGTTTCAAAATTCTATATCCGTTGGTATTTGGCAGATGAGGACGGAGAATGGATACCCACACCCGCAGGCATATCGCTTTCGCCCGTCTATACCGGCTATGCAGACAAAATTGTCGGCGAGAAAAACTATGGCAAGGTATTGTATTTAGGCAATGCTGGTGCCACAGTAACCGCAGACATGTTAAGGATGAATGTTACGGTAGCTAATGCCGATGTCGATATGAACGACTATCAAGTAGTCTGCGCCCTTGGATATGCAGAAGAAGGCTACACTACGGAACCTTCACCGCTTAAAGTCAAATACATTTACAACTTCAAGAGCCCGTTTGAAGGAAAACTGGCTGCTGATGCCATAGAGCATACCAAGGAAGTTATCGTCACTCGTGACGACCAGACAGCTGGTTACGTCACCATCCCCATTGACGACTACTATAGTGAAATACTAAGCGACTACAATACTAATGCCACAGACTTGGGGCAGAGTTTGCATGTGCGCTGGTATGTTGTGTACAATGGCGAACAATACCGTCGCTCTGACCTACAACTGGAAGCCGCTAATAGTACGGCAGGCTATAAGTATTATAACGGATCGAACGACACTGAAGGTTATCTCTATTGGAACTCTGCTACCAGCGGTACTACTGCTACTGAGGGTAAGCTGAACATTAAGTTCACTGTTCCTACCACTGATACCCATTGGGAGAACTATAAGGTTGTGGCCGTGCTCAGCAATAATATTTCAGCTGAAAACGGACAGGAGGTTAGTGGTACGGACTTAGTAAGAGAACCCCAGATATTGAATGTAAAATATACGTTCAGCTTGATAGATGGCGTATTTAAGTTCGTACACTATCGGGGAGCTTCCGGTCGCGACTACTTCACCCACAGCGATGACGTGAACATCAATGCCCCGTCGGGAGAGTTCTCTTTTACCCAGACTACCGTTTTCCTGCCAACTGAAGCTAACGTGATTGGTGGTCGTGGCGACGGATTCTTCACCTCCGACCGTTATACCTTGGGGACAGCAAAGGAAAGCGACATCAATCCATCCACTGGTGAGGCTGCCCCGGAAGGTGCCAAATATGGTGGTCTCACTGTAAAGAAGGATAATCCCACCAAGACAGCAACCTTTAAAGTAACTGGTGTCAATAGTGTGGTGGCTTACGTGGTATCTACCAATAAGACAGAGTCGCGTACATGCCATGCAACAGTTAGAACTACCGATAACAGTTCATCGTGGTCAGTCGATGGTACGAGTGCAGCAGAAGGTCAGACAGCGGTCATCAATATATCCCTTGATCCCAACCAAGAATATGTGATTGACTTTAGTGACTGCCGTAAGACTGGCACTGACGATGGTGCCGATATGAGTCTGCTGGGTGTAAGGTTTGTGGTCGGCGAGACAGCAGCTCATTTGTATACGCCCACGCAATACACACAGTATTCTTGGGATAACGAGAGTAGCAAAGTTGTCACCGCTGAACGTGGAGACATTCGTCAGGGGGTGCATACCGTTGACTATCAAGTATTCATTAGTCCCAACGAAATTAATGATAATAAAAAGATTCTGAAGTTGCCCTTCGAGGCCTACGAAGGTACTGCAGGAAACAATCTGGAGCCGATGGCCTATATCCGTTGGTATGATTGGTCATCGGATCTTGGCTCATCACATTTGACGAAAGTGGGTACATGGCTGAAGCAACTTAATGACGATGCCGGAAACCGAGGCTTCTTCATGCTGAACAACAGTGTGTCTGGGCTGAAACCTACACAAGCTAGGGTAGGTGTAACCTACGACCCCACTAACCTGACTACCGATGGCGACATCATTGCCTGCGATGTCAGTAAGTACTACGACGGCCTCTATCCTGGTCTTGAAGCCGATGACCGTGCTGACTTCAGTGGCAAAATGTATCCGCAGCTTGTCCACGAGCCTACGCTCAGTACACGCTACCTGTTCCATATCTATCCTTCGTCGGTCATTGCCGAGAAGATTCTTACCGGTCATAATGCACTACAAACAGGTATCAATAGCTTGAATGGCGGAAGTGCTTATACCCGTGATTTGAAGACCTCAATGTTTAACAATATCTATGAGGAAAACGGTCGAGTGGTGGTGTCGCTGAATGGCAGTGCAGGAACTTTTGCCGTTCGTGCTGATCTTTATTCGCTCACCAACTATTATATTAATGGTGGTTGGACGCAGTGTAACCATATCTCCTGGTACGCCTATTTAGAGGACGAGCGCGGTTTGTGGGAAAGAAACGAAGGTGCTGTTGCGGGAGCATATAATAGAATACAGCTGTTGGAACTGTCGAATCTTAACGGATCTTATAGGTTGTTGAGCAACAACTCAACAACAAAGTCTGTAACGGCAGCTCCAGGTATGCGTTTCCATTTGGTAGGCTTTGTGAACGGGTACGAAAATGGTAACCCGACTACCAATGAGCAGGCAGCTATCCATTACGAGCTGCAGTTCCTCGATGCTCCAGCCATCATGGCCGAGAATCTGGCATCCACCAACGTGAAGCGTACCACTGCCTATCTGGAACAGAACTTCCGCAGGGGCGGCGTGGTGAACTTCGACAATTATTTCGAAGATCTCTCAGAGCCTACCACCGAAGCCAAGAATATGCTTTTCAACCCCATTCCTTGGAAAGAGGCGGAATATGGTTTCTGTTATCCTACAATTGACAAGTATCGTATTCGTACAGGCTGGTCAGGCATCACGCCTATTCACGGTGACTATATGCTGGTGAAATCCATGCTCCGGCCTAATGTGTCGGCCAAAGGTGATGATTCAGGAGAGGTTCCTGCTGCAGGCTGTGAATATGCTTATCACTGGTACACATACGACCCCACCATACTGTATGACTACACTCACTTGGTTAAAAACAGCGAGTATGGCGGCTATATCTATGTTGATGCCTCCGATGAGTCACGTACCATTGCCACGCTCGATTTCAATGCCAACCTTTGTGCAGGTTCTCAAATTTATTTTACCGCTGCCATAGCGGATGTTACTTCTGGTGATCTCACGAGTCCGCAGCTGATGGCTCATGTCTATGCCAATAACGAGTTTGGCGAGAAGACACTGGTGATCTCCTTCTTGACCAGTGTGTTAAGGGGAGTGAATACGGGTGACGGCGGAACGTATAAACAAAACCATTGGTATCAAGTGTATGGTCACGGTAATATTCCGGAGAATATCGATATATCCAACTATACAGATTTCTCGGTTGTAATAGACAACTACTCAAAGGATACCAACGGTGCCGACTTCTGTGTAGATGAAATCCGCTTCTATACCAGCACGGGTAAGATGCAGGTAGAGCAGACTGGAGGAAAGTGCGTAGACGAAGAACTGAAAGTGACAGCCTTTATGGACGAGGAGCACTTGGAAGCCTTGATAACATTAGGTGACACTTCAAGACCTATCTATTACCGTATCTACAAGAAAACGGGTACTGATGCTAACGGGAAAATAAAGTATGAACCTTGTACAGACCCCATCCTTTATAATAATGAAGGCAAGAGTTATGGCGTGGTTCAGGCCTATAAATGCGTGGTGGATGAAAATGGTGCGCTTGATGCTACAGATTCCAAGAATGCTCACTATTTCGTCAGAGACAATATCATCTATTTCAAGCTGTTGGACGATCAGGTACTTAACCTGCCCATTGGTGAGGAATACTACGTTGCCACAACGGAAAATCTGGAATATCCAAATCCAGATGGCGATTTGAATGACTGGGCCAACCCCAACGACCCCTGCGATGCCTATAGTAACTTCTTCGTGCCAAGGCGCTATTATATCTATTTCCTTGACCAAGACGGTAATCAGGCAGACCAGACCATCGTGGGTAAGTGCGATGACGGAGCCTCAAACGTCATCAACTATACAACTGTGGTTAATGCACCTAACGACAATGAACCCACGGGATTCCTTGCATTGCCTGCTGGTGAGCAGGGCGTGAATAGTGCTACAAATGGCGTTCTCTTTGACTTCTTTGTTGGAACAGTGGATGACATAAAAACAGGCGGTGAGTATGATGGTTTGTTTGATGCTCTGAGAGCATATCGGCAGTATGAAACAGATGGTGATATGCCGTATAAAGATTATCTGCATGGCGATTTTGCGTATTATAATGCTGGATATTACAATGTATTAAAGAGAGCTATTGATAATAATAGGCTGTTTTTGGTCGCCGACAGCAAGTTCGACAATGGTGGTAGCCCCATCTATAACACAACCAATTTTCTGGCTATTCCCGTCAAGGAAGTGTATAACGTGAATGGAACCGAATATCACCTTTGTGACTACATGCCCTTTACCATCACCATCGACGGCACTGGCGGCATGCCCACGTTGACGTTGGGCTTCGACGACGTTGACTACACTACGGCAGGTGTCAAGCGCGTGGTGCGTGTGGGTCTGGAGCAGCTGAACAAGATGCGCACACAGAGCTATAAGCTACACATTCCCGTTAGCGGTTATGCCGACAAACACCATGTGATGACGAAACGACTCTATTTCCCCAGCGAGTCCTATCTCATACTCTCTACGACCAACGACCCGACACAGACTTCCGGCGAGGGAACCAGCAAGTTTGCAAAGCTTGTGCCTATTGGTTCTGAGGAAAGACCATGGGTCGATAAGGATCACATGTATCTGGTGCTCGACCTGTCGGGCGACAACTGCGCCATTGATTTCCACGAGGGCTATCAATATGAGGTGGCCACCACGTATATGGACGAGGAAGATGAGAACAGGGCATATCCCTGCATCGGCGACATGTTTCTGGTCATCAAAGTGGTGCCCGAATTCGTCACATGGTATGCACAGAATGTGGATAATGACGGCAAACCAACAACAAGTAATACCGGCTTCCATAGTGCCAACTGGTATAACGACGGGAACTGGCTCCGATCGGTACGTTCAGAGTTGTATAAGGATGTGAATAATAGTGACGCTCAGCAGAATACGCCTACAAAAGGCCATCCTAACGGATATGACAATAATGGCGAAGGCTCGCTTAGTGGACTAAGCTCTAGCAGCAACCCTGGCTTCGTACCCATGAAGTTTACCTACGTTATTCTTCCATCGGGCAATAATGCGCCCAGTTTGATTAACGAACCCAGGGTAACAGGCGAAGGAGTGGGTTCCAGACGTCAGGGTGGCGGATTCTTAAAGTTGGGTGATGGGGATGATGAAACTTGGCTTCTGACCGACCGCAGCCCAAGAGACCCTGATGGTACTCCTAAGGCCCAGAGAACCAATAGTAAGCCCACAGAAAATATCTACTATGACATGATGGTGCGCTATAGCTACAGTGACACCGATCCATTTGGTGAGGGTTGCTTCGGCCACCGCTACATAAAAAATGATGGCACATGGGATGACCAAGGTGATCCAAATATGACTGCCAAGGTATTTGATGTAGAGAAGTTCCAAGGTAATATCTGCCGTGAAATCTACTTCAAGCCGGGTGCAGAGTTGTTGCGTCAGCAGCGTCTGACATACGAGAAAGCATGGGTGGAGATGGAATTGGATGCCAACAAGTGGTATCTGCTTGCCTCTCCGATGCAATGTACCTATGCTGGCGATATGTATGTGCCATACGCTAATGGACGTCAGGAAACGGAGGCTTTCCAGCCTATCAACTTTACAGATACGAAAGGAAGTACAGCACTCTACAGTCGAACAAAGTACCCCATCTATCAGCGGTCGTGGGGTATGAATAATGGCAATGTCTATGTGAAAGAGAACGATATCCGTGCTAATTACTATTCGGCCAACTTGAAATACGCCACGGTGACAACCAATCTGGTAGAATGGGGACATACGTTTAACGACGTTCAGGTGCCTTACCATACTTCTGAAAACACGTTATCCCAGAACTTGGCGGGCTTCTCTATCCGTGCGCATAAGAAGGTCCAACCTAACAAGACATTGATTCGCCTACCAAAGGCTGACACTGACTACTACTACTACGACTGGGACAATAACAAAGATACAGGTTCCAAGACCACCGTATCCAAGCTCAACTACGCATTCCAACTCGATGATGGAACGAACACCAACACCATGGTGACGCTCTTCACAGTTCCTTATTCCTATCGTCTTGTAACCGATGAGCATCAGCGTGACGGCGACTTGGAATATTCTATCAGTGCGATGCAACAGAACGGTGACTACGTATTGGTGGGTAACCCATACATGGTTTCCATTGATATGAAGAAGTTCTTTGACACCAATAACAATTCTGATTTAGGAATAGACCAGACGGGCTATTGGACATACGAGGCCAGTACAGCTGTTGCACATACAAAGCCGACAACGGTATGCACTGATATTATCAAGCCAATGCAGGGCTTCTTTGTGAAAAAAGGAACGGCTTCAAAAATCATCTTTAACAGAGATATGCAGGTAGATGGTAACTTCCCACCGCCAGCACCAAGTGGTAGCGCTCGTCAGTTGGTCATTCTTCTCAGTGCAGCGAACAGCCGTGGCGGCAGCTCAGCCAATGTAGAGTTAGATGACAACACTTCTGCCGAATATGTAGAAGGCGAGGACGTGGAGACGCTCTTCGACTCGAACCTTGCTGATGTGCCGATGGTTTACACCGTGGCAGCCGACGGCATGGCAGTGAGCATCGATACGAGACCGACACTCGATGTGGTGCCTTTCGGCGTGACGTGCAATAGTAATGAGCCTGTGGATGTGGGGTTTGAAATCTCAAATCTCAAATCTCAAATCTCAAATCTCTATGTGTTTGATGCGCTGACAGGTGCGACTAAGGCAGTGAATGACGGCGAGAGCGTGAGCATACAGCCCAACGACTACGGACGCTACTACCTGACCACTAACGAGAAGATTGGCAATAAGGTTGAGAGTTTGGCTGCTGACGGAATTGTCATCAGCGTGCGCAACGGCGAGGTGACGGTGACATCTAACAGTCCGATAGGTCATGTACACGCCGTCAGCATGAGCGGTGCCACGGTCTATGAGCAAGCCAACTGCGGCACCACCACACAGTTCCAGCTACAGACGGGAACATACGTTATCGAAGTGGAGGGGAATGTGGGCAAGCGCACAACGAAGATTCTTGTGAAATAGTACAGAGAACATTAAACGAAGGTACGGAGAAGGTGCCAGCCCTTACATTGGCGGTATACATTTTTTGTGGAGAAAAGTTTTTAAAAACACTATACATTCCTACATTTTTAATGTAATTGTCTAAGTATAAATGGTTTAGGTGATGTATGGACCCTACATAATTGATGGGCACTATACATTCATTGAGTCACAGACGTAGACCCGTAACCACAATAACATATCTAAGTATCAGAAAACCAGCTTGTTTCCTAATAATTTATCCGTAGAAACAAATTGTTTCCATTGGAGAAACAAACTGTTTCCACGGGAGAAACAAACTGTTTCTCCCGTGGAAACTGATGAACAGGTCGGTCATTGTTTTCTACAAAGTCGGTTATTGTTACCACTTTCCTTTGTGAAGTTTGTTGGTAAAGTCCGTCTACTGTCCATGTATAGTGGCACCAAAAAATGTATGGTCCATACATCATCTAACATTCTGTATATATGTAAGTTATAAGAAAAATGTAGGAATGTATGGTGAAATCAAAAAAAATCTGTGAGAAAATTTGCATTAGATATAGAAATCTGCGTTTTTCCCGTTTGTTGTAGAATAGTAATGGGTGGAGGGATGGTATGACTGATTTACCTCCCATAGGGCAAACTGCTAAAAAAACGAAAATAAATAGGAAGAATGGACTGCGTTTCATAAAATCTTCGTATCTTTGGCAGTCAGTTTCTTTTTATGACACAGAATCTTTCTTGAAACCTTAAATTATAAAACAAACGCTTATGGAAAACAAGGAACTTATCGCCCAGTGCGAGGCACGGGCCAAGGAATGGCTTTCTCCGGCCTTCGACGAGGAGACACGCAACGCAGTACAGGCTATGCTCGACAATCCCGACAAGACAGACCTCATCGATGCTTTCTACCAGAACCTGGAGTTCGGCACGGGTGGTCTGCGCGGCATCATGGGTGCCGGTACGAACCGCATGAACAAGTACATCGTGGGCATGGCTACGCAAGGCTTTGCCAACTATATCAACAAGGCTTTCCCCGACATTCAGCCCGCCGTGGTTGTGGGTCATGACTGCCGCAACAACGGTCGTATGTTCGCCGAGACCGTGGCCGACATCTTCTCGGCCAACGGCATCAAGGTGTATCTCTTTGAGAGCCTCCGTCCTACGCCGGAGATTTCATTTGCCATCCGTCAGCTGAAATGCCAGGCCGGTGTGAACGTCACCGCTTCGCACAACCCCAAGGAGTATAACGGCTACAAAGCCTACTGGGACGACGGCGCACAAGTGCTGGCACCCCACGACAAGGGCATCATCGACGAGGTGAACAAGGTGACCATCGACCAAGTGAAGTTCGAGGGCAACAAGGAGCTCATCGACATCATCGGTGGTGAGATGGACTGGGACTACCTACAGGCCGTTAAGGAAGCTATGGTCGACCAGGACGTTATCCTGCGCCAGAAAGACCTCAACATTGTCTATTCGCCTATGCACGGCACGGGCCGCGTCATCATCCCCGAGGCTCTGCGCTCATGGGGCTTCCAGAACATCCACGTGGTACCCGAACAGATGGTCATCGACGGTAACTTCCCCACTGTTGTCAGCCCGAATCCCGAAAATGCCGAGGCCATGACCCTGGGCATGAAGCTGGGCACAAGGCTGAACGCCGACCTAGTGATTGCTTCCGACCCCGACGCCGACCGTCTGGCCATCGTCTGCCGCAACGCCAAGGGTGAGTGGGAAATCCTGAACGGCAACCAGACCTGCATGATGTTCTGCTGGTATATCATCGCCAACAAGAAGAAGCTGGGCCAGCTGAAAGGCAACGAGTTCCTGGTTAAGACCATCGTGACCACCGAGGTCATCGCCAAGATTGCCGAGAAGAACGGCGTGGAGCTGCGCGACTGCTACACGGGCTTCAAATGGATAGCCAACGAGATTCGCATCAGCGAGGGCAAACAGAAGTACATCGGCGGCGGCGAGGAGTCGTTTGGATTCCTGCCGTTCGACAAGGTGCGCGACAAGGATTCACCAGCCAGCATCTGCCTCATCTGCGAGATTGCCGCCTGGGCAAAGGACAACGGCATGACGCTCTACGACCTGCTGATGAAGATCTACGCTGAGTATGGCTTCTCAAAGGAAGTGACCATCAACGTGGTGAAGCCCGGCAAGAGTGGTCAGGACGAGATTAAGCAGATGATGGTCGACTTCCGTAACAACCCGCCGAAGGAACTGGGTGGAGAACCTATCGTGTTGTGGAAAGACTACCAGACGCTGGAGGGCAAGAAGGCCGACGGCAGCGTGGAGAAGCTCAACATGCCGACCACGGCCAACGTGCTGCAATGGTTCTGCGCCGATGGCACTAAGATTTCTGTCCGTCCCTCGGGCACCGAGCCAAAGATCAAGTTCTACACCGAGGTGAAGGATGCCTCTTTCAAGAGTGCCGATGGCTACGAACAATGCATAAAGACAGCTGAAAAGCGCATCGAGGCTATCAAGAAGAGCCTGAAACTTTAACTTGGATTATTCATACTCTTTTCAACAACAGATTTTACGGATTACACGGATTATACAGATTATAAAGGATTTCACAGATTTCTTCCAGATTCGATGGGGAGAGAATAAATAATCCGTGAAAATCCGTGAAATCAGTTTTAATCCGTTGTTTTACCTTATTACCGTGAATAATGTAGGTTAAACGATTATTTCAGTTCCAGCTCGTTCTTCAGACGAATGATTTCGTCGCGATACTGGGCCGCCTGCAGGAAATCCATCTGCTTGGCGGCCTCTTTCATGCGCCGTGTGGTCTCCGCGATGAGCTTCTCCATCTGCGGACGTGTCATGGCGGCGATGATGGGGTCGGCGGCGATGCCGAGTTGAGGATTGAGCGTTGAGGATTGAGCGTTGAGTTCCTTCATGTCCACTCTGTCATCATGTCCTAACGCGCTCTGCTTCAAGTTCTTCACAATCTGCTTGGGCGTGATGCCATGCTCCTCATTATACTTCAGCTGCTTGGTACGTCGGCGGTTGGTCTCGTCGATGGTCTCCTGCATGGAGCGGGTGATGGTGTCGGCATACATGATGACACGGCCATTGACATTACGGGCAGCACGTCCGGCGGTCTGTACCAGGGAGCGGCGAGAACGAAGGAAGCCCTCTTTGTCGGCATCGAGGATGGCCACGAGCGACACCTCGGGCAGGTCGAGACCCTCGCGCAGAAGGTTCACGCCGACGAGGACGTCGTAGGCTCCGCTGCGCAAGTCGTCGAGTATCTTCACACGCTCGAGCGTTGCCACGTCGCTGTGTATGTAGGCCGTCTTCACACCGTGGTTGAGCAGAAACTCGGACAGCTCCTCTGCCATTCGCTTGGTAAGCGTGGTAACAAGCACACGCTCATGGCGCTCCGTGCGCTGGCGAATCTCTTCCATCAGGTCGTCTATCTGGTTTTCCGAGGGGCGCACCTCAATCTCTGGGTCAAGCAGTCCCGTTGGACGAATGACCTGCTCCACAACAACGCCCTCGGCCTCCTGAAGCTCGAAGTCGGCAGGTGTGGCCGAGACGTAGATGCGCTGGCCAGTGTTCTGCTGGAACTCCTCGAAGGTGAGCGGACGGTTGTCGAAGGCAGCGGGCAGACGGAAACCATACTCCACGAGGTTGGTCTTGCGGGCCCGGTCACCACCATACATGCCTCCTATCTGCGGCACGGAGACATGGCTCTCGTCGATGAAGAGCAGGAAGTCCTTGGGGAAGAAGTCGAGTAAACAATAAGGACGCTCGCCCGCCTGACGACCGTCGAAATAGCGGGAATAGTTCTCAATGCCAGAGCAGTGGCCCAGTTCCTTGATCATCTCCATGTCGTATTCCACACGTTCCTTGATGCGTTGGGCCTTGATGGGGTCGCCCAGCTCGGTGAAGAAGTCCACCTGCTTGACAAGGTCGTCCTGAATCATGCGGATGGCTCGCTGCGTCTGCTCCTCGGTGGTCATGAAGAGGTTGGCAGGATAAATCTTATAGTCGGCATAGCGACCCAGACGCTGTAGGGTGACAGGGTCGAGCTCTTCAATGCCGTCTATCTCATCGTCCCAGAACGTGATGCGCAGGACGATGTCGTTATAGGCCATGTAGATGTCTACGGTATCGCCCTTCACGCGGAAGTTGCCACGCTCCAGTGCGAGGTCATTGCGAACGTAGAGCGACTGTACCAGCTTACGGAGCAGGGCGTTGCGGTCCATCTTCTTGCCTTGGACAACCTCGATGACATTCTCCGAGAGGGCATTGGGGCTGCCCATACCGTAGATACACGAAACGCTGGACACGACCACCACGTCGCGCCGTCCTGAAAGCAAGCTGCTCACGGCGGAGAGGCGCAGACGGTCTATCTCGTCGTTGATGTCCAGGTCTTTCTCGATGTAAGTATCGGTCGAGGGAAGATATGCCTCGGGCTGGTAGTAGTCGTAGTAGGAGACATAGTACTCCACAGCGTTGTCGGGGAAGAAGCCCCGCATCTCGTCGTAGAGCTGTGCCGCCAGTGTCTTGTTGTGGGAAAGGATAAGCGTCGGGCGGTTCACGTTGGCGATGACGTTGGCCATAGTGAACGTCTTGCCCGACCCCGTTACACCAAGCAATACCTGGGCACGGTCACCACGCTCTACTCCAGCGGTGAGTTCGCGGATGGCCTCCGGCTGGTCGCCCGTAGGCTGATACTTCGATGTTAGGTGAAAGTCCAATCAATTATCAACTATTAATCATCACTCATCATTAAGGAACTGATACTATAAACTTTACAATTGACCTTTTTACGAACAACGAATTAGACGAATTACACGAATTTGACGAATTATTTCTAATTTCACGAATTATTGTTGATTTTACGAATTTCCCTCTGGCACAGGAATTCGTATAATTTTAAAACAATTCGTGTCAATTCGTGAAATTCGTCTAATTCGTTGTTTCAAGAAAAACATATTTGTAAACTGAATTATATTACAGTTCCTTATCACTCATCACTTCTACATATACCCAAGCCAGCGCAGTATGTCGTTGAGGTTGGCCAGCACCATGAGGATGATGACGAATCCGAAGCCGATGTACTCCGCACGCACCATGAACTCGTCGGAGGGTTTGCGGCCGGTAATCATCTCATAGAGCAGGAAGAGCACATGCCCGCCGTCGAGTGCCGGTATGGGCAGGATGTTCATGAAGGCTAGGATGATGGAGAGCAACGCCGTCATCATCCAGAAGCGGTGCCAATCCCAAGAGTCGGGGAACAGCGAGCCGATAGTGCCGAAACCACCAAGCGACTTCGCTCCGTCGGCAGTAAAGACATACTTCAGGTCGTTGACATAGGATGCCAGCACGTCCCATCCGTAAACAGCACCTGCGGGAAGGCTCTTAAAGAAGCCATATTCCACCGTTGTAGGTTTGTAGGGCGATGCCGGTGCAAAGCCCAGCTTCAGCTCAGCGGTGAGCGTAGTGGAGATGGTGTCACGCTGTCCGTCGCGTTCGTAAACCACGGTGACACGGCGCATGGCCAGGCTGTCGGCGGGCATCTCATTGATACGGTCGGCGATGACTGAGAGCTGGTCGGTAAACTGTCCGAAGGAGGCCACCTCATGTCCGTTGATAGCCAGCAAGAGGTCACCCTTGCGCAGACCGGCCTTCTCAGCAGGAGTGCCGGGCATCACGGAGTCAATAACGGCAGGAATACGTGCACGGGCAAAGGGCGGTTCGCTCTTCAGCATGTCAAGGAGGTTCAGTTCCTCGGTCTGGTGGATGGTCGTCTCCACGCCGCCACGCATCACGCGGATGTCGTGAGGCTCGGTGAGGGTGCGCAGCACATCCACGTCGAACTTCTTGAAATCACCTTCCTCCGTTCCCAGAAGAATATCACCGTCCTGGAATCCCAGACGACGGGCCTGCTCGTTGAACTCCATTCCATGGGTCATCTGCTGCACAGGCACGTATGTCTCGCCCCAAGTGTAGAGCACCATGGCATAGATGAACAGCGCGAGGAGGAAGTTCACCAGCACACCGCCTATCATGATGAGCAGTCGCTGCCATGTGGGCTTCACGCGGAACTCCCAGGGATGGGTCTCCTCAGAGAGCTTCTGGTTGGTCTCGTCAATCATGCCGTCAATGGCGCAGTA
>Ga0310696_10003020_pt1 | contig 21429 bp, 20 predicted proteins | sample AusTroGonzalo_MG_4_FD_203885 | JGI IMG/M metagenome (GOLD analysis project Ga0310696, IMG submission 203885) | Bovine rumen microbial communities from tropical cattle in Woodstock, Queensland, Australia - Gonzalo_02 (v2) (version 2) | ecosystem: Host-associated > Mammals > Digestive system >...
CGGAATCGAATTGATGGAGTATTTGCAACACATAGCCTCGGTTCATTCCCGTTTCTCGCGATATCGACAAAGACCTGCAGCCTTGCCTGTAGAGCTCATAGAATTTCAGTTTCTGTTCTTTTGTGATTTTTGGCAAAATTAAACCCCCGTGTTGGATTTACTCCAACGATCGGGGGTCAGTTCACGTGCGCCGGTTTTCTTTTGCCCTTCAGCGTCTGGCCGGGATGGTCAGGGTATCGTACTCGTTGCCGTCCTTTCCGATCAGGTGCATGGTGATCTGCTCTGTCGTGACGGTGAAGTAGATGCCTCCGGTGACTGTGCCTCCGCTGAAGAACTCGGCGCGCTTTTCCTCTCCTGTGAGGGTGTTGGTGATCTCCGAAAGCTCCTTGCCCTCGGTGATCGGGCTTGTCAGATAGACCGTGCCTGAATCCGATTCCCTGTCGTTGAACAGGATGTCAGACCTGCTGTAGGAGTGCGTGTCCGAAGAGAGGGCCAGGTCCACTCCGTATTCGTCGAAGACGGGGTACCAGAACGAATAGTAGCCGGTTCCTTCCTCGCCGGCATCCAGAAACGCGTAGTGCTGGGCGACGATGATGTACCTGAAGCTTCCTTCGTTTGCCTTTACGACCTCGCCCAGCCATTCGGCCTGTTTCTCCAGCACGGGGTTGCGTCCGTCCTCATCGGAGAACTCGGCGGCCATGGTGTCCAGACAGATGAAAAGCACATCTCCGTAGTTGAACCAGAAGTCGCTTGATGCGCTGTCTCCGTGGTTGTCCGGGATGGCTGCGAAATCAAGATAGTATGAGTCTGTGGCGTTGTCGGGTCCGGTGTAGGGATAGTACTCGTGGTTTCCGATCACAAAGGCATAGCTTGTCTGAAGAAGAAGGCCGCTCTGTGTCCAGCTGTCCCAGTAGCCGTACCTCTTTCCCTGGTTGATCAGATCCCCTGTGAAGAGGCAGAAGTCGATCGTGGTCTTGTCTGAGAATAACTTCAGAAGCTCACGCACGTTCTTAAGTGCCGTCTCGCTTCCTGCGTGGACATCGCTCAGCCATGCGAAGCTGAAGACAGGGTCGTTGTGCTTTGCCGTCCTGAAGGTGCCTTCGGGAGAGCGGACGTCGTCCTTCACTACAACCCTGTATCTGTACTGCCTGTCGGGAACAAGGTCTGTCAGAGTCACCTTGTAGCGGTAGATGCAGTCGAAGTCGGCCCATTCGGAGACCGTCGGTGTTCCTGTGAGCGTGATGCTCTTTGAAAAGTCCGGGTCAAAGGCATCGGCATACTCGAGTGTTGATGTGGGGTTGGGGGAGTGCCATGAGATGACGGCCTGGGTCGAGGCATCCTGTCCGGGGCCTGCTGTGAGGAAGCGGACCCTGTAGGGGGACATGACGGTGACGTTGCAGGTGGATTTCATGGAGGGGTTGTCCTCGAGGGAGGCTGTGATTGTGACGGTTACGTCCTCTTTCGTGGTGTTGCGGGCCACGGCGGTGCCGTCCTTGACCTCAAGGATCTCAGGGTTGCTGCTCGTCCAGATCAGCGCAGGCGTTGTATCGGTGTTCCTGAATGTGGGTGAGAATTCCAGTTTCCCGTCGGGAAGCACGGTGGCGGACGACCTTCCGAGAGAGACGGTTATCTGTTTCCTGGGAAGATTGTCAGTTCCTGTCGATGTGGCGCAGGAGCAGAGAAGGGCCAGGATGATGGCTATGACGGCGAATGCTGTGAATCTTTTCATGGTTTGCCTCCGACAGCCCGATTATATAATGGCCTTGGGAAGCGGGCAAATCATTTGCGCCTTTTCTTGAAATCGTATTCGCCGGCTATGGCGGAGCCCAGGACAAGGACCACACCGATGGCAGAGAGCACCGACATCCTCTCTCCGAGGAAGACCGCCGAAAGGATTATCGCCACGGCAGGGTCTATGTAGCTCAGAAGGGCCGCGGTCTGGGCCGGGACATGTGAGATTCCTGCGAAATAGAGGCTGTAGGCAAGGGCCGTGTTCACAACCGCGATGACGGCAAGAAGAATCAGAGACCTTGCATCGAAGCTGATGGTTCCGATGTTGTCAGTAAGAAGCCAGTAGGGCAGAACGGCAAGGGCGGCAGGTCCCATCTGGAAGATGGTGCGGTCAATTCCCCCGAGGTTGACGATCTTCTTGTTGATGTTCACCACACAGGCATACAGAAGTGCCGCTGAAAGCCCCAGAAGAACTCCGATGAGGTTGTCCCTGGTTCTCTCGGTCTGCGAACCGAAGACTCCCGAGACAAGGACTATTCCTATCATTGCAAGGATTATGCAGACGGCCTTCTTCTTGTTTATCGGCTCGTGCAGGGTAAGGGGAGATGCGATCATTATGAAGACGGGGGCCATGTAGTAGCAGACCGTGGCGATGGAGACCGTGGTGTAGCGGTAGGCTTCGAACAGAAGGACCCAGTTGAAGCCGATCATGGCTCCGGACACTATGAGCTTGACCATGTTCTCCCTGAGGGCCTTTGTGTCGAACTTCTTTCGGCGTATCAGATTGACTGCCAGCAGGACCAACGCTGCGACGGCTCCGCGGAAGAACGCAACCATCGCCGATGAGAACGGTACGGCCGTCCTTGCAAGACCTATTGTCCCGAAAATCACCATGGAGAGGATTATCGATGCCCTGGCTGTTCCCTTGTTCATACGGCTATGATTGCGCAAAATGCCTTGACAGTTCAACAGATTGCTTGACCAAGTGAATTAAATTGTGTACAATCGAATTGTAAACAATTAAACATCGGACGCTAACGGGTCCGAAAAAGGGGAGAGATATGACAATTTATGATCTGAAAGTTACAAAAGCCGACGGAAGTGAGCTGAGCCTCTCTGACTACAAGGGAAAGGTCATGCTGATCGTCAACACAGCAACCGGATGCGGATTCACACCGCACTACGCTCCGATAGAGAAGATGTACGAGGACCTTCATGAGAAGGGACTTGAGGTGATCGATGTTCCCTGCAACCAGTTCGCAGGCCAGACACCCGGAACGGACGAGGAGATCCACGAGTTCTGCACACTGAAGTACAAGACCCAGTTCCCGCAGATGAAGAAGGCCGATGTCAACGGAAGCGATGCCATTCCTCTCTTCAAGTACCTCAAGAGCCAGAAGGGCTTCGAGGGCTTCGGAAAGGGTGCCAAGGCCCTTGCCATGAACATGCTTCTGAAGAAGATAGACAAGGACTTCAAGAACAATCCCGAGATCAAGTGGAACTTCACCAAGTTCGTCGTAGACCGCAAGGGCAATGTCGTTGCCCGCTTCGAGCCCACCGCCGACATGAAGGACGTCAGAGCCTGCGTCGAGAAGCTCGTTGAGGAGAACTGATGACACAGTATCCGCAGCTTCTGCTTGAGAACCAGCTCTGCTTTCCGCTGTATGCCTGTTCAAAGGAGATTGTAAGGCTCTACGCGCCTTATCTTGAGCCCTACAATCTCACCTACACCCACTACATCGTCATGATGGTCCTGTGGGAGAAGGGCGATGTCACGGTCAGCGAGCTGGGCAAGGCCCTCTATCTCGATTCCGGAACGCTGACGCCGGTCCTGAAGAAACTTCAGGCCCACGGCTATGTTGTCCGAAAGAGAAGACCTGACGACGAGAGATGCGTCATTGTCTCGCCGTCGGAGGAGGGTCTTGAACTGAGGGAGAAGCTTGCGGATGTGCCTATGAAAGTGGGTTCTCTTATGAAACTCTCGCCCGAGGAGGCAGGTTCACTATACAAGATGCTGTACAAGGTCCTTGAAGGACTTCAGTGAGAAGACAGCCGAACATTTCATACAACAGTTGACACTCGCGGGCGTTTTGCAATTAATAAAGGTAAGTCGCATCTTTATATAGAAACGCAGGGGTCGCGCATGAGAAGAATCACAGTATCGGACTACACTTTGAAGAAACTGGGCGAAGGCGGAAACAGCAACCTCCTTTTCAGGGAGAAGCTGGCCATTGCCATGGGAATAGATGGCTTCGGTGCCGATGTGATCGAGCTTCCCGCGATCAGAAACCCCAAGGAAGACAGGATCATCTACAGCACCATAGCCCAGTCGGTCAGGCGCTCCGTGATCTGCGTCTGTGCAGGTTCCACGGAGGAGGAGATACAGGTGGCCTCCGACTGCATCAGAGGCGCTTCGCGTCCAAGACTCCAGATCAGCCTTCCCGTTTCTACCGTCCAGATGGAATACCAGTTCCGTCTCAAGGCCCCGAAGATGCTGGACAAGATCAGGGAACTGGTCAAATCCGCAAGGGCCCTTTGCGACGATGTTGAGTTCGAGGCCCTGGATGCCACAAGATGTGAAGCAGGGTTCCTGGAGGAGGCCTGTCTTACGGCCCAGTCCATCGGAGCCACGGCCATCTGTCTTTGCGACGATGCCGGAATCATGCTGCCGGACGAGTTCGCAGCCATGGTCAGGTCCATACGCAGCAAGGTCACAGTTCCCGTGACGGTAAAGGTCTCCGACAAGATCAGCCTTGCGGTGGCCGACTCCCTTGCAGCCCTTCAGGCAGGGGCCGACGGAGTCAAGGCTTCCGTCTACGGAAACGACGAGCTCAACACGGACAGCTTCGCTCAGGCTTTCAGAATCAGAGGCCAGGAGATGGGTCTTGAGACCGGCCTTGCCCTCACGGAGATCCACTCCGACATAGAATCCCTTCTCAAGAGGATGCAGAGCAAGAAGACCTCAGAGGAAGAGGTCTTTGCCACCGGAGCTGCAATCTTCCTTGATGCGGAAAGCTCCATCCAGCAGGTCGGCGATGCCGTCAGGAGCCTGGGGTACGACCTTTCCGGAGAGGACATGGGCAGGGTTTACGAGGCTTTGATGAGACTCTGCGAGAGAAAGTCCTCAATAGGAAGCAAGGAGCTTGAGGCCATCGTGGCCTCCACGGCCATGCAGGTTCCCGCGACATACAAACTGGTCAACTACATCGGAACCATGTCCAACAAGGTCAGCAGCGTCACCAATGTTGTCCTTGAACGCGAAGGCGAGAAGCTTTCGGGAACAGGAACCGGAAACGGACCCATAGACTCGGCCTTCATGGCAATAGAGCAGTGCATTGGCTATCATTACGAGCTTGACGACTTCCAGATCCAGGCTGTCACCGAGGGCCGCGAGTCCCTTGGCTCTGCTCTTGTGAGGCTCAGAAGCAACGGAAGGCTCTACTCGGGCAACGGACTTTCATCCGACATCTGCGGTGCATCGATCCGCGCCTACATCAACGCCCTGAACAAGATCGCATACGAGGAGTCGCAGAGATGAAGCTCTCGTTCTCCACGAAAAACGTCAGATGCCAGAGCTTCTCATCGCTTTGCCGTTTCGCACACGACTACGGCATGGCCGGAATCGAGATCTGGGACGCCTTCTCAGAGAGAAAGGCCCACGAGGACAGCATCCTCCGTTCCGACAAGGTCTCCGAGGCCAGAAGTCTGCTGCGAAGCAACGACGTCGAGGTCAGCGCCCTGACATATCCCGTTCCCGTGGAATCGGAAGAGGCCGGATCTGTCTCCCTGACCCAGTACGTGGACATGGCATCGCTTGCCGGCATTGAGAACGTCATCTTCCACATCGAGACCAAGGCCGATGCCCACGAGCTTCACGGAAAGTTCGCCGACGCCATCCGCGTGGCAGAGCGCCACAACGTCGGAATCCTCTTCGAGACAAGCGGTCCCCTGGCAAGGACGCAGGAGCTTCTGGATATCATCAACGTCTTCGGTTCGGCTGCAATCGGTGCCTCGTGGAACATAAGACAGACGTTTTTCGAGGGCGGAGAGAGCGCAGAGACCACCATCAAGACCCTTGGCGCCTACATAAGGTACGTCAGGATCGGAGACAGAAGCGAGGAGCGAGACGTTCTGATAGGAGAGGGAAGCCTCCCTGTGGACGACTTTCTCAGGGCCCTGAGGTCACTCAACTACGAGGGATTCTTCACCGTCGACTGGAACGACGACGTGCAGGATGCGGACATTGTCCTGACCCATTTCGGAAACTTCATAAGCAGGGTGTCGGGAGAAGGCTCAAAGGCATCGGCCCTGTATGAGAACAGGTCCCACACCGGAACGTTCCCCTGGCGCAAGTACGAGGTGATCGACGCCACGTTCGGCGATGTGCTGGACAAGATGGCCGAGACCTACCCGGACCAGTATGCGTTCAAGTACACGACGCTGGACTACACAAGGACGTACCGCGAGTTCAGGCGCGATGTGAACCGCGTGGCTGCGGCCTTCATAGCCCTGGGAGTCAAGCCCGGCTACCATGTCGCCATATGGGCCACCAACATCCCGGCCTGGTTTCTGTCCTTCTGGGCGGCAACCAAAATCGGTGCGGTTCTGGTCACGGTCAACACGGCATACAAGATCCATGAGGCGGAGTACCTTCTCAGACAGTCGGACACCCACACGCTGGTGATGATCGAGTCGGTGAAGGAGTCCAACTACAAAGAGATAATCAGCGAGCTTTGTCCTGAACTTGCAACCCACAGGAAGGGCGATCCGCTCTTTGCGAAGAAGCTGCCGTTTCTGCGCAACGTCATCACAGTCGGATTCGACATGGACGGAGCCCTGAACTGGGACCAGATGCTGGAGAAGGCCGACGAGGTCCCGATGGAGGAGGTCAGGCGCCGCGCCGCCCAGGTCAGACCGGATGATGTGTGCAACATGCAGTACACCTCCGGAACCACGGGCTTCCCCAAGGGAGTCATGCTCACGCACCGCAACATCATCAACAACGGAAAGACCATCGGAGACAGGATGGACATCTCAACGGCGGACAGGATGATGATCCAGGTTCCCATGTTCCACTGCTTCGGAATGGTCCTTTCCATGACCAACCTGATGACACACGGCGGTACGATCTGCCCCATGCCTTATTTCTCTCCGAAGAGTTCGCTTGCCTGCATAAACCAGGAGAAGATAACCTGCTTCAACGGCGTTCCGACGATGTTCATCGCCATGTTCAACCATGAGGACTTTTCCAAGACGGATTTCTCGCACATGAGGACCGGCATCATGGCGGGAGCCAACTGCCCGCCCGATCTGATGAGAAAGGCCGCCAAAGAGATGAACATGAGGGAGATTCTTTCCGTCTACGGACAGACGGAAAGCTCGCCCGGATGCACGATGGGAGAGGTGAACGAGGACATCGACCACAGGGTGGAGACAGTAGGTTCCGCCTTCCCCGGAGTTGAGTGCAAGATCATCGATCCGGAGACGGGTGCGGACCTTCCCGACGGTGCGAACGGAGAGTTCGTGGCACGCGGCTTCAACATCATGAAGGGCTACTACAAGATGCCCGAGGCCACTGCCAAGACAATCGATGCCGACGGATGGCTCCATACAGGTGACATCTGCTGCCGCACCAGCGACGGCTACTACAAGGTCACCGGACGCCTCAAGGACATGATCATCCGCGGAGGAGAGAACATCTACCCGCGTGAGATCGAGGAGTTCTATCTGACCAATCCCAAGGTGCGCGACGTCCAGGTCGTGGGTGTGCGCGACAAGGTCTACGGCGAGGAGGCCTGTGCCTGGATCATCCTACACGAGGGCCAGAGTGCCGACGAAGAGGAGATGAAGGAATACGGCTTCAAGTCCATGGCGAGACATAAAGTGCCCAGGTATTTTGTCTTTACGGACAATTTCCCGATGAACGCCGCCGGCAAGATTCTCAAGTACAAGATGAAGGAAGAGTCCGAGAAGAGGCTGGGCCTGTCGGAAAACACGTAAATTCCTGCACAATCTTGTTTTGAACGCCTTGACTCTTTTTGTCTGAAATGATAAACCAATCGCAACAAGTAAAGGCTGTGACGAAGACGGAGCAGGAAGATAGCATCAGCGAGCTGGGTACGGTGTGAGCCAGTTGCAAAGGGCCTGATTTCCCATCACTTCCGAGCCGGGGGTAGGAAAGCCGAAAGGCAGGTAATGACCCTCCGTGACTGCCGCGTTAGAGCATACGGCTTGTTGGAGCCTGAGTGGCGCTTTGCGCAATTTGAGTGGTACCGCGGGTATCATGTCTTTCATAAGGATGTGTGCTCGTCTCAAAGAATCTAAGTCTTTGGGACGAGTTTTTTTGTTTCCGGGGATGATTCGGGGGAGGTTGTAGTGGATACAACTAAATCGCAGCTTCAGGAAGTTGCAGCCAGAATAAGGGAAATGCGCGAGATCATGGGATTCTCGATGAACACCATGGCGCAGAAGACCAACCTGAGCCTTGCCGAGTACAAGGCCTTTGAAAGCGGGGAGACGGACCTTCCGTTCTCCTTCATCCACAAGTGCGCCCTTGCGTTCAACATCGACATCACCGACCTTCTGGAAGGACATTCCACAAGGCTCACCTCGTACACAATAACCCGCAAGGGCCAGGGCCAGCAGACGGCCAAAGAGGTGGGAATAGACATCCAGAACCTGGCCCCCAAGTTCAAGAACAAGATCGCCGAGCCCTACTGGGTCAAGTACGATTACTCGGAGGAGCTCCAGGGTAAGCCGATTCAGCTTGCCACCCACGCCGGACAGGAGTTCGACATAGTCCTAAGCGGTTCGCTTCTGATACAGATCGGAACGAACAAGGAAGTCCTTCACGAGGGCGACTGCATCTACTACAACTCGTCCACACCCCACGGAATGATAGCGATCGACGGAAAGGACTGTCTGTTCGTAGCAGTGGTCCTGTCCGGTGAGGATGAGAAGGAGAACGCAGGATCGAACCTCATGGCCAGCCTTGCCGTCCCGTCCACCAGGAAGCTTCTTGCCAACAAGTTCGCAGACTGTGCCGAGGATGCCAAGGGCTCGCTTCTGGGAGTCACGTTCCACAATCAGGAGAAGTTCAACTTCGCCTATGACATCGTGGACGCCCTTGCCGACAAGTATCCGGAAAAACTCGCCATGATCCATCTGGATTCCAAAAAGGAGGAGAGAAGGTTCACCTTCATGGACATGAAGAAGGAAAGTGCCAGAGTTGCCAACTACCTTCTTTCCATGGGAATAGGCAAGGGGGACAAGGTAATGCTGGTCCTCAAGCGCCACTACCAGTTCTGGCCCGCCATGATCGCCCTTCACAAGATCGGCGCCGTTGCAATCCCCGCCACATACCAGCTTCGCGAGCACGATTTCGAGTACCGCTTCAACGCGGCCGGGGTCAAGGCCATAATCTGCACCGCCGACGGAGACTGCGCACAGATCGTGGACAAGGTCCAGCCCAGATGTCCCACCCTTGAGCTCAAGATGATCGTCAACGGAACCAGAGAGGGATGGAGGGACTTCAACAAGGAGTATCCGATGTTCAAGAGCTCCTTCAAGAGGACTGCCGACACTCCGTGCGGAGAGGACACGGCCCTGATGTTCTTCTCATCGGGAACCACGGGCAACCCCAAGATGGTGGAGCACAAGCACACCTATGCCCTGGGCCACTTCCTTACTGCCAAGTACTGGCACTGCTGCGAGCCGGACGGCCTGCATCTGACGATCTCCGACACCGGATGGGGAAAGAGCCTTTGGGGCAAGCTCTACGGCCAGTGGATGTGCGAGGGAGCCGTGTTCGTCTACGACTTCGACCGTTTCCACGCCGACGACATCCTGCCGATGTTCGCAAAATACAACATCACCACGTTCTGCGCACCTCCCACGATGCTCAGGATGATGATAAAGGAAGACCTCTCCAAGTACGATTTCTCCTCGGTCCGTCACATGACAACCGCAGGCGAGGCCCTGAACCCAGAGGTCGCCACTCAGTTCTACAAGGCCACCGGTCTTGAGATCTGCGAGGGCTTCGGCCAGACCGAGACCACTCTCACCGTCGCCAACTTCGGCGGAGGCAAGGTCAAGCTCGGTTCCATGGGAAAGGCTTCCCCTCAGTACGACGTCAAGCTGCTTGACCACGACGGTCATCCCGTCGCTCCCGGTGAAGTCGGAGAGATTGTCATCGATGTCTCCAAGGGCTATCCCGTGGGTCTGTTCAAGGAGTACTACAGGGACGAAGCCAAGACAAAGGAGGCCGTGCACGACGGCTACTACCATACCGGAGACACGGCATGGCAGGATGAGGACGGCTACTTCTTCTTCGTCGGAAGGGTGGACGACATCATCAAGAGCTCGGGATACAGAATCGGTCCCTTCGAGGTCGAGTCCGTCATCATGGAGCTGCCCTACGTCCTGGAGTGCGGAGTCTCCGCAGCCCCGGATCCTGTCCGCGGCCAGATCGTCAAGGCATCCATCGTACTCACCAAGGACACGGAGCCCTCGGACGAGCTTCGCGAGGAGATCCAGAACTACGTCAAGTCGCATACGGCACCTTACAAGTACCCGCGTCTCATCGTGTTCCGCGATGAACTTCCCAAGACCATCAGCGGAAAGATCCAGAGGAACCTTCTGTAGGAGATCAGATTATGAAGATCGCATGCATCCAGATGAACATGGCTTTCGCAAAGCCTGATGAGAACTTCGTCAAGGCACAGGATCTGGTCAGACAGGCCGCATCGGACGGCGCCGACACGGTGGTTCTTCCCGAGACCTGGAACACGGGTTTCTTCCCGCGGGAGAAACTGGAGGAGCTTTCCGACAGAGACTGCCAGAGGACGGTCAGCGTCTTCTCCGCCCTGGCAAAAGAGCTCAATGTGAACATAGTCGCCGGAAGCGTGACCAATGTTAAGGACGACGGGGTATACAACACCTGCTGCGTGTTCGACAGAACGGGAAAGCTTCTGGCAAAGTACGACAAGGCCCATCTCTTCTCTCCGATGGAGGAGGACAAGTTCTTCCAGAAGGGAAAGGGAGTGTGCATCTTCGAGCTGGACGGGGTGCGCTGCGGCGTGATCATCTGCTATGACGTGCGTTTTCCCGAGATCGTCAGGACAATGACAGTCAAAGGGGTGGACATCATGTTCATGGTGTCCCAGTGGCCGCTTGTCCGAGTCCCGCACCTGGATGCCCTGACAAAGGCCAGGGCCATAGAGAACCAGATGTTCATGGTCTGCTGCAACTCGGCCGGCGCGGCCGGGGAAACGCAGTACGGAGGAGCCTCCTCGATCACCGATCCGTGGGGTGAAGTCATCGCCCATGCATCAGGTCACGGGCAGGAGATTATTTCGGCCGAATGTGATACAAGTATACTGGATGAGATCCGAAGCAGCATAAACGTCTTCCGCGACAGGAGACATGAGCTGTACGACATCCGTTGAGACAGAGATTATTATTGCAAGGAGAATAGAATGAAGTTCAATCTGGATTACAACTTCCCGGTAACAAGGACGACACATCCGAAGCAGAAGCCCCAGGACGAGACCAAGCTCGGATTCGCAAGATACTTCACCGACCACATGTTCTGCATGGATTGGGACGAAGGCAAGGGCTGGCATGACGGCAGAGTCGTTCCCCATGAGGCCATAAAGATCGAGCCGGCCTCATGCGTTCTCCACTATGCACAGATGATGTTCGAGGGCATGAAGGCCTACAGGACCGCCGACGGCGAGATCCAGATCTTCAGACCCGACATGAACGTCAAGAGAATGGCCCGCACAAACGAGAGAATGTGCATCCCCGAGCTTCCCGGAGACCTTCTCCTGGCAGGCATCAAGGCCGTCATCAAGGAGGACATCGACTGGGTCCCCAAGGCTCCCGGAACCGCCCTCTACATCAGACCCTTCATCTTCGGTGACGAGGTCTCCTTCTCGGTCCTTCCTGCAAAGCACTACCGCTTCATGGTCATCCTTTCGCCCACAGGCTCGTACTACGCAGCCAACGACGGAGGTCTTTCCACAACCAGGATCTACGTCCAGGACAAGTACATCCGCGCCGCAAAGGGCGGAACGGGCTATGCCAAGGTCGGAGGAAACTACGGCGGAGGAATGAGGGCCAGCCAGGATGCCATGAAGTACGACTGCAAGGACGTCCTCTGGCTCGATGCCGCTGAGCACAAGTACGTCGAGGAGATCGGAACCTCCAACGCCTTCTTCGTCATCGGCGACGAGGTCATCACGGCTCCGCTCGATTCCGAGACGATCCTTCCCGGAATCACCAGAGACTCCGTCATCCAGCTGCTCAAGCACTGGGGAGTCAAGGTCAGCGAGCGCAAGCTTGCCATCGACGACATCATGAAGGCCAGCCGCGACGGATCTCTGAAGGAGATCTTCGCCTCCGGTACAGCCGCCGTCATCTCACCGATCGGAACCCTCTGCGTCAAGGGCGAGGACTACAAGGTCGGAGACGGAAAGGTCGGCCCCATCGCCCAGAAGCTCTACGACAACCTCTACGGAATGCAGACCGGAAAGATCGAGGACTATATGGGCTGGGTTTATAAACTCGGCCTGAAGGCATGACACCTTGATGCTTTCCGGAGATTGGAAGTGAAAAGAATAACGCTGTTCTGCGGACATTACGGAAGCGGCAAGACAAACATCGCCGTGAACTATGCCCTGGCCCTGCGCAGAAAGGGACTTGAGGTCACTCTGGCGGACCTGGACATAGTCAATCCGTACTTCCGTTCAAAGGACAGCACAGCCGAGCTTGAGAAGGCCGGGGTGGGGGTCATAGCGCTGCCGTTCGCAAACAGCAACGTGGACCTTCCGGCACTTCCTAGCCAGGCATACTCTCTTGTACAGGACCGCTCACGTTATGCGGTCATGGACATAGGAGGGGACGACCGTGGCGCCTATGCGCTGGGCAGGTTCGTTCCGTACATCCTGGAGGAGAACGACTACGAGATGCTCTACGTGGTAAACTTCTTCAGACCGCTGACAACGACCGTCAAAGAGGCGGTCGAAGTCATGAGGGAGATAGAGGCCGCCTGCGGCCTTTCCTTCACCGCCGTGGTGAACAACTCCAACCTTGGGGCTGAGACCACGACGGAGCTTATCAGGTCGACATACGTCAAGGCTGAGGAGCTCTGTTCACAGACGGGACTTCCTCTGTTCGCCGTGACGGCCGAAAAGAGCATGGCAGGGGAGGAGATGTTCCCCATGAAGCTTCAGAAGAGGCCTTTCGAGGCATGATGGAGATAGCGATGGCTAAGGTTACATTCAACGAAGACATCTGCAAGGGCTGCGGATTGTGTGTGGACGCCTGTCCCAAGCACATTCTGGCTCTGGACAGGAGCAAGATCAACAGAAAGGGCCACAATCCGGCCGTCATGACCGACCAGAGCAAGTGCATCGGCTGCGCATTCTGCGCCACGATGTGCCCGGACTGCGTGATTACCGTGGAGAAATGACATGTCAGAGAAAGTATTGATGAAAGGAAACGAGGCCATAGCGGAGGCCGCCCTCAGGGCCGGTTGCCGTCACTATTTCGGATACCCCATCACTCCGCAGACCGAGCTCACCGCCTACATGGCAAAGAAGCTTCCCAAGATCGAGGGAGGTGTCTTCCTGCAGGCAGAGAGCGAAATCAGCGCCATCAACATGGTCTACGGCGTGGCCGGAACGGGAAAGCGTGTCATGACAAGCTCCTCGTCCCCCGGAATCTCGCTCAAGCAGGAGGGAATCTCCTACATCGCCGGAGCGGATCTTCCGGCCGTGATAGTCAACGTCCAAAGGGGAGGTCCGGGACTGGGAGGAATCCAGCCTTCGCAGTCCGACTACTTCCAGGCCACAAAGGGCGGCGGACACGGAGACTATCACCTCATCGTTCTGGCTCCCAGTTCGGTCCAGGAGATGGCGGACCTCACCAGCCTTGCATTCGACCTTGCCGACAAGTACCGCAACCCCGCAATGCTTCTTGCTGACGGAACGCTGGGACAGATGATGGAACCCGTTATCCTGCCCGAGCCCTCGTCGCTTACTGTGGACAAGAGCTGGGCCGTGACGGGAACAGGTATGAAGAGGGAGCACAACATCATCAACTCCCTGTATCTGTCTCCCGAGGTACTTGAGAAGAAGAACTTCGAGCGCTATGAGCGCTACAAGGTCATAGAGGGCAACGAAGTCAGATACGAAAGCTATCTGATGGATGATGCCGAATACTGCATCGTGGCCTTCGGAATCGCCGCAAGAGTTGCCAAGAACGCAATCTCGGCCATGCGCCAGCGAGGCATGAGGGTCGGTCTGATCCGTCCCATCACACTCTGGCCTTTCCCCAAGAAGGCAATCCGCCAGGCTGCCGACAAGGTCAAGGGCTTTGTAAGCGTGGAGCTTTCAATGGGTCAGATGATAGAGGACGTGAAGCTTGCCGAGGAATGCCTCAGGCCCGTGAGCCTGTGCTGCCGCTCGGGCGGAATGATTCCCAACGTGGACCAGGTCATCGAAGAGACTGTGAGACTGCAGAAACAGGTCGAAGGAGGTGAGTTCTGATGGCTATCGTATTTGAGAAACCAAAAAGCCTTACATCCAAGGAACTGCATTACTGCCCCGGATGCCCCCACGGCATCATTCACCGCCTGGTGGCCGAGGCCATCGACAAGCTGGGAATAGAAGGAAAGACCATCGGAGTGGCCCCCGTCGGATGCTCCGTCATGGCCTACGACTACTTCTCCTGCGACATGGTAGAAGCCGCCCACGGCAGAGCCCCGGCAGTCGCAACCGGCATGAAGAGGGCTCTTCCCGACAATGTGATCTTCACATACCAGGGCGACGGAGACCTTGCATCCATCGGTATGGCCGAGACGGTGCACGCCGCGACCAGAAACGAGAACATCACAGTCATCTTCGTCAACAACGCCATCTACGGCATGACAGGCGGACAGATGGCCCCCACATCGCTTCCCGGACAGATCACACAGACCTCGCCCTACGGCAGGGACATCAAGACCCAGGGCTATCCTATCCGTGTCTGCGAGCTTCTGAGCGCACTGGATGCCCCTTACTACATCGAGCGCGTCGCCGTGAACAACGTCAAGAACGTCCTTTCGGCCAAGAAGGCCATTGAAAAGGCCTTCCGCAACCAGATCGATGGCAAGGGATTCTCACTGATCGAAGTGGTCTCAGCCTGTCCCACAAACTGGGGCCTCACACCGCAGAAGGCTCTTGAGTGGGTCGAGGAGAAGATGATTCCCTACTATCCGCTGGGAGTATACAAGGACCGCAGCAAGGAGGAAGCCAGATGACCACACAGATTCTGATCGCAGGTTTCGGAGGACAGGGCATCCTCTTCTCCGGCAAGCTTCTGGCCTACAAGGCCCTTTCGGAGGGGAAGGAGCTTTCATGGCTTCCTTCATACGGACCCGAGATGAGAGGAGGTACTGCCTCCTGTTCGGTCACCGTCAGCGACGAGCCAGTCGGATCTCCGATCATCGACCATCCCGATGTCCTTATCGTGATGAACCTTCCGTCCCTGGACAAGTACGAGGACACCGTCAAGATCGGAGGTATGATCTTCGTAGACTCCACACTGATTGGAAGAAAGGTCAAACGAAGCGACGTCAAGGCCTTCTACATCCCGGCCACACGCATCGCACAGGACATGGGGGCAGCGAACCTGGCCAACATCGTCCTTCTTGGTAAGGTCATGAAGGAATGTCCCTCTGTCTCAAGGTCCCATCTCGAGGAAGCTCTGAAGAAGGTCGTCTCGGCCAAGCATCCTGAGCTCTACGACATGAACCTCAAGGCAATCGACGCCGGATACAACAACTGACTCAATGAAGATCATCGACAGCCACTGTCACGTCTATCCTCAGAACATAGCCTCGCGTGCCGTCAGGGGAGTCTCCGACTTCTACGACGGTGTGCACAGCTTCGGCGACGGGCTTGCTTCAACCGTAAGGCAGCTGTGGCCCGGACGCGGGGTCTCCCATGCGGTGATCTTCTCCGTGGCCCTCAAGGTCGAGCAGATAAAGAGCATCAACAGCTTCATAGCGAACACGGTCGCAACCGACCCCTCGTTCTTCACAGGCCTGGGCACGGTCCATCAGGACGCACCCGACATGGGTGAGGTTGTTGAAAGCATCATCTCCCTGGGCCTTCGGGGAGTGAAGATCCACCCGGACGAGCAGGGATGCGCCATAGACGACACGCGCTTTCTGTCAATGTACGAGGCCTGCGGTGACAGGATTCCCGTTCTGATCCACACCGGCGACTCGCGCTACGACTTTTCCAATCCCGACAGGATGGCAAATGCCCTGAGGCTCTTTCCCAACGTCACGTTCATAGGAGCCCATTACGGCGGCTGGTCCGTCTGGGACGAGGCAGTGGCCAAACTCAGCAGATTCGACAACTTCTTCGTCGACACGTCATCTACGTTCAATTGGGTCAGTTCCGCATGCGTGAAGTCCTATATACGCGCGTACGGCAGCTCCAAGATCATGTTCGGCTCCGATTTCCCCATGTGGGACGTGAAGCCCGAAATCGATTCCCTCATGGCCCTGAATCTCTCCGACAGGGAGTACGAGGACATCTTCCACAACACTGCAGAGGCACTTTTTCACATAAATCCGTGAAAATGTTTCTGTGTATAGAAACTTTTTTCGCAAAACCTATTGACTTTTGTTTCTGTTTATAGAAACATTGGGTCAAGCGAGGTACAAAAAATGAAAAAAGCAGTTGTTATCCTTATCGTCATGTTGTGTGCTCTTTCCTTCGCATTCTGCGGCGGAAGCTCTGAATCGGGCACTTCGACTCCGAAGAAGACCTACACCGTAGGACTTTGCAACTTCGTCGACGACGCATCGTTGAACCAGATCTGCGACAACATCAAGGACAGGCTCTCCGAGATCGCCAAGGAGAAGGGCGTTGAGATCAAGGTCAAATATGACAACTGCAACGCGGATGCGAACGTCATGAGCCAGATCATCGCCAACTTCATCGCCGACAAGGTGGATGTGATGATCGGCGTTGCTACCCCCGTGGCCATGCAGATGCAGGCGGCAACCGAGGACAACAGGATCCCCGTCGTCTTCGCCGCAGTCTCCGACCCGCTTGCAACCGGAATCGTTGCCTCTCTTGAGGCTCCCGGTGCAAATATCACAGGAACATCTGACTTCTTGGATACCACTGCCATGATGAACCTCATCTTCGCACTGAATCCCGGTGCAAAGAAGATCGGTCTTCTGTATGATGCAGGACAGGATTCCTCAACAACGGCCATCAACACCGCCAAGGAGTATCTGAAGAAGAAGGGCGTGCAGATCGTCGAGAGAATGGGAACCACGGTCGACGAGGTCATCCTGGCTGCCAACGCACTGATCGCCGACAAGGTCGATGCAGTGTTCACACCCTCCGACAACACGATCATGACAGCCGAGCTGTCGATCTACGAGGCCTTTGCAAAGGCCGGAATCCCGCACTACGCAGGAGCCGATTCGTTCGCACTCAACGGAGCCTTCCTTGGCTACGGAGTCGACTACGCCAACCTGGGCAGAGTCACAGGTGAGATGGTCGCCGACATCCTTCTCAACGGCGCAGATCCCGCCAAGACCCCTGTCAGGACATTCGACAACGGAACCGCAACGGTCAACACCGAGACGGCCTCAGCCATGGGTCTGGACTTCGACTCACTTGCAAAGACGTTCGGACCGTACTGCACCAAGGTCGTTCCCATCACAACAGCGGAGAGTTTCTGATCCGCTATGTTGGGAACATTACTTGGTCTGGGCGCCACCGCGCTTGAGCTGGGCCTGATAAGCTCGCTGACCGTACTGGCGCTGTTTCTGAGCTATTCGATGCTCAATGTCTGTGACCTTTCCACTGACGGCTGCTTCACACTGGGAGCGGCCGTCGGTGCCGTTGTTGCGATTGCAGGTCACCCTTATCTTTCCATCGCCGCAGCAATCGGCGTGGGCATGGTCTCAGGCTTCGTCACTGCCTTTCTGCAGACGAAGATGGGAATCGACAGCCTTCTTTCCGGAATCATCGTGAACACAGGTCTCTATTCGGTCAACATCGCCATCATGGGCGGTGCCTCGCTTCTGAACATGAACAAGACCGAGACCGTCTTCACAAGGGCAAAGGCCCTGTTCCAGAACACCTTCATCGGTTCGCAGTACAGACTTGTCGTTGTTGCCCTCATCGTGGCACTGGCAGTTCTTTTCCTTTCCTGGTTCCTCAGGACAAGACTGGGTCTTGCCATCCGCGCGACCGGTAACAACCCAGACATGGTCAAATCCTCGTCGATCAACCCCACGATGACGACTATCGTGGGTCTTTGTCTTTCCAACGGCCTTACGGCCCTGTCAGGCTGTCTTCTGGCACAGAGCCAGAAATCGGTCAACGTCACCATCGGTTCGGGCATGCTCACCATCGCCCTGGCATCTCTTCTCATCGGACGGGCCTTCATGGGCCGCGGCTCGATCGGAAAGAGGGCCGTTGGGGCGGTTCTGGGAGCCTTTGTCTTCCGTCTGGTATACACCATAGCCCTGAGGTTCAACCTCCCGGCTTTCATGCTGAAGCTGGTGTCGTCCGTCATCGTCATCATCGCCATCGCAGGCCCTTACTTCAGAAAGCGTCTGCCGGAGCTCAGAAGGATCCGCGAGGCAAGAAGAGGGGGAAGGAATGCTTGAACTTATCGATGTATGCAAGACCTTCAACCCTAAGACCATCTTCGAGAAGGTGGCTCTGGACCACGTGAGCCTCAAGGTCAACGACGGGGATTTCATCTCAATAATCGGAGCCAACGGAGCCGGAAAGTCGACCCTGTTCAACGCCATCTGCGGTTCGTTTCTCACCGACAGCGGTAAGATTATCCTGGACGGTCAGGACATGACCTTCGTTCCGGACCACAGGAGGGCCAAGACCATAGGCCGTCTGTTCCAGGATCCCATGAAGGGTTCTGCACCCGGCATGAGCATCGAGGAGAACCTGGCACTGGCCGCCGGACACGGAGGATGGCTGAGCAAGGTATCCAAGGCCGACAAGAAGGCCTTCAGGGACAAGCTCTCGCTTCTGGGCATGGGACTCGAGGACAGGATGAGACAGCCCGTGGGACTGCTTTCAGGAGGCCAGAGACAGGCTCTGACCCTTCTCATGGCAACGTACAATCCTCCGAAACTCCTTCTTCTGGACGAGCACACGGCTGCCCTGGATCCGGCTACGGCCGAAAAGGTCCTGAAGCTGACGCGTGAAATCGTCGAGGAGAACAAGCTCACATGCCTGATGATCACGCACAACATGCAAAGTGCCCTGGACCTTGGAAACAGGACGCTCATGATGCACAACGGCAGGATAATCTACGACGTCTCGGGCAAGGAACGCGAGGGCCTGACGGTTGCCGACCTTCTGGGCCAGTTCAAGGCCGCCGCAGGCAAGGCCCTGGACAACGACAGGATGATTCTGGTCTGACATTTTTGTCCCTTTGAACGATTCTCTATGTGTGATTTGTGTTATAATGCACAAAACAAGTGTGTCCGGGAGGGACTCAGATGAGTGTTACGGTCCAGGAAGCCCTGAAGCTTCCGTCAATGAGAAACGCCTATGTCGCAGCCGGAAACGGCGGTCTTGATGGGGATCTTTTCGGAGTCACCGTGTTCGATTATCCGGGAACTCCGGCTCTTCTGGAGAAGTGCCTTTCAACTCCGTCGCACAATCCCGGACGCCAGATGATTCTGACAAGCTTCTCAGGCATAGAGGATGACGAGGCCCTTCAGTGCGAGTGTCTCAGACGCCTTCATCAGAACGGAGAGGCCGCCCTGGTTCTCTACTATGTCGGGGCTGTGGTGAAGAAGATCTTTCCGGCACTGCGCCAGCTGGCAGATTCGCTCGATTTTCCGCTGATTGTCATGCCCGAAGGCCGCATGGACCTCAGGTACGGGGATATGATCTCAGAGCTGGGCTCCGTTCTTCTTTCGGACAAGGTACGCTACAGCGGAAGCATGGTCACCGAGATAATCAGCCAGGTCTCCAAGCTGCCTCAGGACAGAAGAACCGTCGATTCCGTTCTGTCCCTTCTAAGCGGCCGTCTTCATGTCAGCCTGATTCTCACCGATTCAAAGCTCAACGAGCTTGGTTTCAGTCCCTGGCCGTCGCACAACACATCTTTGGCCGATCTGATTACGGAGGAGAACGTCTCACACCATGTGAAAAGAAGAAAGAGCTTCTCTCCGGTTCCCGGAAGCTACATCTGGTACGCGCAGATCCATGACAGGGGCATAGAGCCCATGAGGCTGTTTCTGATTGAGGAAGGAAGCGTTCTCAACGACGTTTCCGTGGACATGGCAAAGGAGACCGTTCAGCTTGCCGTCGAGCTCTGGAGCAACAGCCACAGTGCAGTCCTCACATCGGAGCTGGTCAAGGCCATTCTGAACGACGAGCCCATAAGGATGCGCAGGCTCAGCGAGGACCTTCACATCGACATCAAATCCATCCACACGACCTGGCTCATCCGCCGTACCGACGGAGCCGAAGGCTTCTCGGATGCCATGGTGGATGCGGTAAGAAAGACGATGAAGGCTCTGGATTCTGAAATAATTCTTGAGCCGTACAGGACCGCTTTGGGCGATGCGGACGACCTGATCCTCTTCTTCAGAAACCCGCTGGATGCCAGGCTCCTTGACGAGTGCGGACAGAAGATAATAAGCAGCCTGAGGGCCCTTGGATGCAACGATGTGTATCTGACGATGCTGGACTACAAGTTCACCACATCCGACGTCAGAAAGGCCTTTACCATCTGGAACGAGAACGAAGCCACTGCAAGGGAGATCTTCCCTTATCAGAAGGTCTTCCACGAGTCGGAGATAGAGCTGGCAAGACAGTGCAACGGCATCATAAGGCTCGGCGAGGCCAGCATAGCCTCGGCCACGGGCTGTCTGGATGCCCTGGGAGAGCGACACGGCTCCGAGGAATTCCTCAGGACGCTTGCCGTCTATTTCCTTGATGCGGGAATGAACATGCAGACCACATCCGACATACTGAACGTCCATAAGAACACGGTCAAATACAGAATCAACATGGTCTGCGATGTTCTGGGCCACGGAGTGGACAATCCGGTCACATCTGCAATGCTGACAACGGCCCTGGCCATCAGACGTCTTCTGGACAAGACGGAGTAAGGAGGAAGCATGGACCATCTAAGATATCTTCTTGCCGCAAACGAGGTTGCAAAGCGTGCCAGAGAGACGGGAAACACTCCCTTCGGAGCCGTCCTTGTCGACGAAAAGGGCAACATAATCATGGAGCAGGGCAATGCAGAGGGCAATCTTCATGACAGGACTGCCCATGCGGAACGCATGCTGGCCTCCCGTGCAAGTCAGAAGTACAGTCCCGAGTTTCTGTGGAAATGCACGCTTTACACCACGTTCGAACCCTGCTGTATGTGTACTGGTGCAATCTATTGGGCCAATATCGGAAGGATAGTTTACGGTCTGACCGAAAAGAGGCTTCTTGAGATGACGGGCTCCGACGACAAGAACCCCACGTTCAACATCTCCTCAAGGACGATTCTGGCTGCAGGGCAGAAGCACATAGAGGTGCTGGGTCCTTTCGATGAGATTGCCGCTGCGGTGGTGGAAGTACACAGAGGCTTCTGGAACAATAAGTAAGTCTTACAGGTTGTTGAGGATCTCTCTTGCTACGA
>Ga0310696_10003021_pt1 | contig 21428 bp, 19 predicted proteins | sample AusTroGonzalo_MG_4_FD_203885 | JGI IMG/M metagenome (GOLD analysis project Ga0310696, IMG submission 203885) | Bovine rumen microbial communities from tropical cattle in Woodstock, Queensland, Australia - Gonzalo_02 (v2) (version 2) | ecosystem: Host-associated > Mammals > Digestive system >...
GGCCACACCTTCGAGCACGAGCTCACCGTGGCCGTTGACAACGGCTTCCTCGGCAGCATCGACGCCAACCGCGGCGACGCCCAGAACGGCTGGGATACCGACCAGTTCCCGGTGGATCCGTACGACCTCACCCAGGCCATGATCCAGATCATCCGCAACGGCGGCTTCAAGGACGGCGGCACCAACTTCGACGCCAAGCTCCGCCGCTCTTCCACCGACCCGGAGGACATCTTCATCGCCCACATCAGCGCGATGGACGCCATGGCCCATGCCCTGCTGAACGCCGCCGCCGTCATCGAGGAGAGCCCGCTCTGCGAGATGGTCGCCAAGCGCTACGCTTCCTTCGACAGCGGTCTCGGCAAGAAGTTCGAAGAGGGCAAGGCTACCCTCGAGGAACTCTACGAGTATGCCAAGGCGAACGGTGAGGTCAAGGCCGAATCCGGCAAGCAGGAGCTCTACGAGACCCTTCTGAACCTCTACGCGAAATAGACCGTTATGGCCAGTTACAGACAAACAGGTAGCCCCGGCTACCTGTTTACTATTGTTTTGGTAGCCGTCCTCGGAGGCCTGCTGTTCGGTTACGACACGGCGGTCATCTCCGGCGCGGAGCGCGGTCTGCAGGCGTTCTTCATGGGCGCCACGGACTTCACCTACACGAACGCCCTGCACGGCTTCACATCCTCCAGCGCCCTGATCGGCTGCATCATCGGCTCCGCCCTTTCCGGCCTCTTCGCCGGCAAGTTCGGCCGCAAGAAGAGCCTCTTCATCGCAGGCGTATGCTTCTTCCTGTCCGCAGCGGGCTCCTACTATCCGGAGTTCGCGTTCTTCGAGAAGGGCGTCGCCTCCAAGAGCCTCCTCGTGGCTTTCAACCTGTACCGGGTGCTCGGCGGCATCGGCGTGGGCATGGCCTCCGCCATCTGCCCGATGTACATCGCCGAAGTGGCCCCGGCCGAAAAGCGCGGCGCGCTCGTCTCCTGGAACCAGTTCGCGATTATCTTCGGCCAGCTCGTCGTGTACTTCGTGAACTTCGTGATCCTCGGCGACCACATCGCCCCGAAGATGGAGTCCCTCGCCGAAGGCATGAACCAGATCATCAACGCCGGCGACCTCGCCGCTGACGCCAACTGGTCCGTCACCACGGGCTGGCGCCTGATGTTCGGCTCCGAAATGGTGCCCGCCGGCCTCTTCACCCTGCTGATCCTGCTCGTCCCTGAAACGCCGCGTTACCTCGCGATGAGCGGCCAGGAGGAGAAGGCCCTCACGGTCCTGTCCAACATCAACGGCGAATCCAAGGCCCGCGAGATCCTGAACGACATCAAGAACACCGTCATCGAGAAGAAGGAGAAGCTCCTGGCCTATGGCGCCCTCGTCATCTTCGTCGGCATCATGCTCAGCGTGTTCCAGCAGTTCGTAGGCATCAACGCCGTGCTGTACTTCGCGCCGCGCATCTTCGAATCCATGGGCATGGGCAATCCGATGACCCAGACCGTGCTGATGGGCGTCATCAACATCACCTTCACCCTCGTGGCGATCTTCACCGTGGAGAAGCTCGGCCGCAAGCCGCTCCTCATCACGGGATCCCTCGGCATGGCCCTCGGCGCCCTGGGCGTGGCCCTGGCGGACGCCGTGCAGGGCGTGCCCGGCATCGTCGGTGTCGTGAGCGTGATGGTCTACAGCGCTTCGTTCATGTTCTCCTGGGGCCCGATCTGCTGGGTGCTCATCTCCGAGATCTTCCCGAACACGATCCGCGGCGCCGCCGTGGCCATCGCGGTCGCCTTCCAGTGGATCTCGAACTTCATCGTGAGCTCCACCTTCGTGCCGCTGTACACCTGGAGTCCCGCGTTCACCTACGGCATGTACTGCTTCTTCTGCCTGCTCGCGGCGTTCTTCGTCTGGAAGCTCGTCCCCGAGACCAAGGGCAAGACGCTCGAAGACATGACCACGCTGTGGCGCGAGAGAATGAAAAAATAGTTATCTTTGCACAAAGACACTAAACACTGATCCATCATGGAAGAAGAAAACAAGAACCCCATGGACCTCAACGGTGACGGCAAGGTCACCTTCGGTGAAAAGGTCCAGTACTATGCCGGCAAGGCCGGTGAAAAGGTCGAGGCGGGCGTGAAGAAGGTGTACGAAGGCGTCAAGGAAGACGCCAAGGACGCCCTCGAGGACGCCAAGGTCCTGGCCGCCAAGGCCAAGGAAAAGGGCAAGGAGGTCTATGACAAGGCCGCCGACAAGGCCAAGGACGTGTATGCCGAGGCCAAGGAGAACGCCGCCGAACTCGCCGAGAAGGGCAAAGCCAAGGCCGCCGAACTCGCCGAGAAGGGCAAGGCCAAGATCCAGGACCTCAAGGACAAGAAGGAGGCCTAAGCCCTTCCTTCCATCCATGCAGAAAGTCCCCGGAACATTTCGTTTCCGGGGACTTTTTGTTTATATTTGTCAGTAACTAAAACAGATAGACATGAAGAAATTGTTCCTGACGGTCCTCCTGTCCTTCGCGGCAGTGTCCGGTTTCCCCTGCACCAACCTCATCGTGGGCAAGCTGGCTTCCACCGACGGAAGCGTGATGTGCACCTACAATTGCGACAGCTTCGGCTTCCTCCAGCCGCTGGACTGGTTTGCGGCCGGGAAGCACGCGCCGGGCGAGATGGTCGCCATCCGCGGCTGGGGTCCCCAGTCCCCCGTGCACTATGTCGCCCAGGCGGACTATACGTACGGCGTCGTGGGCCTGATGAACGACCATCAGGTCAGCATCGTGGAGACCACCTGGGGCGGCCGGAACGAACTGGCCCGTTCCGAGGGCGCGCTGGACTATTTCACCCTGATGGACCTCGCCCTGCAGCGCAGTGCGACGGCCCGGGAGGCCATCGAAGTGATGCATAACCTTGTACAGGAATACGGATACAGCGCCTCCGGCGAGTCTTTTGCCGTGTGTGACCCGCAGGAAGCCTGGATCATGGAACTCATCGGCAAGGGCCCCGGCCGCAAGGGGGCCGTATGGGTGGCGCGGCGCGTCCCGGACGACTGCATCTCCGCCTATGCCAATGCCAGCCGCATCCGCCAGTTCCCGCAGGCCAAGAAGGCCGACAAGAAGAAGGGCTTCTGCATCGTCGAGGGCGAATGCATGTACAGCGCCGACGTCATCTCCTTCGCCCGTGAAATGGGCTGGTACGACGGTCCCGACGCGGATTTCAGCTTCCGCGAAGCTTACGGCCCGCTCGATTTCAGCGCCATCCGCTACTGCGAGGCCCGCGTCTGGAGCTTCTTCCGCCACCACACCGATCCGGAGAAGATGGATGCCTACCTCCCCTTCATCAACGGTCACACCGAGATCTGCGACGAGCTTCCCCTCTGGATCAAGCCCGACAAGCCGCTGAGCGTCCGTGACCTGATGAACGACATGCGCGACCACTACGAGGGTACCGCCCTGGACATGACCGCCGATGTGAGCGCCGGTCCCTGGGCCTCGCCCTACCGCAACCAGCCCGTGAACTACGAGGCCCCCGACGGCACCAAGATGTTCCGTGAGCGTCCCATCGGCTGCCAGCAGAGCGGCATGACGATGGTGTGCCAGATGCGTTCCTTCCTGCCCGACGAGGTGGGCGGCGTGACTTACTTCAACATGGACGACGCCACGATGGTGGCCTATGTCCCCGTGTACTGCAGCATCAACCGCGTCCCGGAGCCCTTCCGCCGCGAGAACAACAACATCCGCGAATTCAGCTTCGACAGCGCCTTCTGGATGAACAACTGGGTGGCGAACATGGTCTATCCGCGCTGGAGCGCCATGATCGGTGACCTCCGCGAGGCCCAGACCGAGCTGGAGGACTTCTACGCCGCCGAGCAGCCGGAAGTGGAGAAGCAGGTGACGAACCTCACCCACCAGGAGCGCGTGTCCTTCCTGACCGCCAAGACGGAGGCTTACACGACGAAGATGATGGAACGCTGGGACAAGCTGGCGAAGCTTCTCATCGTCAAGCACAACGACCAGACCATGCAGCCGAGCCAGAACGGTGTCATCGTGCCCGGCCGCCGCACCTCCCCGGCCTACGCCCCCGTGTTCATTGACGCGGTGAAGGCGCAGACGGGAGACCGGTATGTGAGGCCGTAAAGGAAATCTACTTGTAGGTTTCCAGGAGGGACTGGAGCTTCGGAGTGCCGAAGGAGAAATCGGGGAAGTGCCGCAAGATGCACTGAAGCAGGAAATTGCAGAGGATCCGGTTCTGCTCCGGATCGTTCCGGGCATAGACCTTCGCGCCCCAGATATGGGTGACGAGGTCCTGCCGCTCGAAAGGATCGCCCAGCAGGGTATGCACCGCGATCCCCTTTTCTGCAGCGCACATGGCCAGGATCCGCTGCTCGGCAAAGACCATCCGGGACACATTCTCGTGGGCCGGCGCTGCGTTTCCTTCCATGAAATCGACGGCGCATCCGATATAGTACTCCAGGAATGCCGGATCGGAGAAACAGGCGAGGGCCGTATTGCACGGACGCGCATTCCAGTCCCAGGCGGGGTTGTACTGGTACCCATTCCGCGTCAAGAGGACATATCCGGAAGGATACACCTGCTCGTCGAGATTCTCGGTATGGAGAACGGTAACGGGATGCGAGGCGAACTCCGACCCGATCGGTTTCCAGACAACCAGGTCGTTGTCGATCATCGCGATGGGTGTTCCCTCTTTCCGCAGGGCGAAAAGCTTGGCGCCGGCCCAGAAGATCCTGTAGTCGATCGTCGAGGGAAGATGCTCCAGCGTATCCACGTCGATTCCCCCGTCATACAGGCCCAGCAGGCCCACCCGCTTGTAATAATCGTATCCGACCTTGTCCGTATAGAGTTTGATCTCCCCGTTCAGTTTCCGCCACATGAGGGCGGAAAGGATCGTACACAGGATGATCGGATCCTCAATGAAGAACTCGGCACCTTGGAAAGGAAGGGTGCTGTTGATATGGAGGGCTTTCATCGCTTGGGGTGAAAAGAGGTTACTTCTTCTTTGAAGCAGGCTTCTTCGTCGTCGCAGCCGCTTTCGCCTTCGCAGTGGTCGCCGCCTTCGCAGTGGCGGACTTCTTCACCTTGGTGGTGGTAGTCTTCTTGCTAGAGGAAGACTTCTCTGCCGCTTCCTTCACTTTCTTAACCGCCTCCTCGGTGGCCTTTGAAATCTTTTCTATCTCTTTATCGACAGCTGATTTCCCGCCCTTAGAGGTTTCCGTCGCCTTCTGTTTGACCTCCTCGTAGATACTTGAAGCTTTGTCTTTGATCTCCTCGGCGAGACGTGAAGCCTGGTCCTGGGCCTGATCGATTTTGTCTAAGGCTGCCTCGATAGCTTCCTTTGCGGAATGGTCAGCCAGGATGGAGCCGCCGACCATACCCTCAAGAATAGGCGCCAGCTTGGAGCCACCGCCGTCCACGCGGGGGCCTACGCCTCCGGACGTTTCGCCAGCGCCACCCGGGCCAAAACCGAATGAGCCTGATCCAGAGCCGGAACCGGACGTATAAATGGGGGGAGGGACAGGACCCTGTTGAGGCGGAGGAGTATTCCCAGAAGAAGGGGGCGGTGCGGGGAGCGGCTTGAACTCCGGGACGACCACCCGCACCAGGCACGTAGCGACCCGCTCTCCTTTCTCCGTCCGGACATAGATCCGCGATTTTCCCACCTTCAAGGCCTTGACCTTGCCGGTCTGATCGAGCTCGACCACTTCCGGATTGCTGCGGCTCCAGGTGAACTCTCCCTGGGAACTGGGGAACAGCTGGACCTCATCCCCAACGAGCATGTCAAACTCCTTCCGGTCCAGCCGCAGGGAGGAGACGACATCGGCGGTGTCCGACGCTTCCACGACCCGGATGCTGGCATCGAGCATGCCCATCAGCGTGCTCAGTCCGGTAGGAACGTGGTCCTTCGAGGCGGCCATGTGGACATTCAGGTTGGAGAAGTAGTCGTAGGTATAGTTCGAATTGGACTCGCTGACCGGCTTGGAGTAATTGCCCTTGAATTCATCGATCTCCTCCTCGTGCAGGTCCACCATCGCGTTGAACTTGATGTCGAGCTCGTCCACCGAGAAGAACGGGACGGGGACGATCGTCAGCAGGGGAACGACAAGCGTCGCCGGACGGCCGTCCGCATAGAAGTTGAACGTCACGTTGACGACCTCGGTGCTGTCCTCGTAAAAACCGACGGAATAGATATAGTCGATCGACGAGTTCGCCGCCTGCTTCTGCGCATCGATACACGCCAACAGCGGAGACCCGAGCAGATGCGAGAAGGGCACCTGGTTGAAGGTGTTGTTGATCTGTTTTAACTTGTCTTCACCCATGGCATGGTCCGGCTACGTCGTTTCTTCATTCTTGACCACTTCCCCGACGGGGTCCCCATACAGGTAGTATTCGCTGAATCCCGGGTCGACAAGGAGTTTCTCAACTTGAGACTTCCGGAGGCTGACCATCTCGATGTAATCGTTGTCGGAAACGTCGAGTTCCTTGATCTGGCATTCCGTCAGGTTCACCCGCTGGAGCAGCGGGAGCTTCTTCAGATTCAACCGGTGTTCCGAGTAGTTGGTGATCTTCTTGAGCCGGAGGATACGGAGCATCGTCAGGGGCTCGAAGTCGAAGATCACCCCGCCCCAGGGATCCTCGTTGAGGTCGGTCAGCTTGAGGCGCGTCAGATTGGGGACGGCTTTGAAATCGAGCTTCTGGACCTTGGCCGAATCGTAGGTGAGGGTCAGGTTCGTCAGATGAGTCAAGACCGACAGGGCACCGAGGTCCCGGAAAGGATAATCCTTGTAATTGATATACAACTCACGGACCTGCATGGCATCCACTTCCGCAATCCGGGTCAGGACCTTGTCCACCACTTCTTCCCCGTCTTCCTTCCGGGTAAAGATGGCCGGCGTATGGGTCACGTCGCACAGCAGGCGGACCAGCTGGTCGTCGGCATCGGCGGGGATCTCCACGCTGTCGCTGTAACTGCGGATACTGTTCCCGAGAACGCCGAGGACCTTGCTCAGGCCTGCGGGCATATCGTCCTGGGACGCCTTGACGTGGATGTCGACGGCACTTTCCACATTGTACAGCGAACTCTGGACATTCTTCGAATCATTGCCGGCGGCATAGCTGGCGGTGATTTCACCATCGGAGATCTTGACGTTCGCCCGGAAATTGATTTCCAGGAGATCGATCGAGAAATACGGGATGGGGACGATGGAGAGGAGAGGGACGGTCAGCTCTACGGCTTGTCCATCCTGTATGAACGAGAAGGAGACCATGATGGCTTCCTTCCTGCCGTCGTCATCGGTTTCCAGGCCCACTTCTTCGATATACTCACGCGAGCACTGGGCGGCCTTCTCCTGCGCGTCGATGCAAGCCAGGAGCGGCGAACCGATCAGATGACTGAAATTGAGCGACCGGAGGGGTCTGTTTACGTCCAAGTCCCTGGGTGGCATGGGATCCTCACTTTGGTTTAACGGTTGAATTTGCTCGCTTTATCGAGATTGTTCTGGGCGTCGTTCACGTTGCTCAGGATATCCAGCGCCTTCTTCGATTCTTTCTTGTTGATTGTCAGGCGGAGCCTGCAATGCGGGCATTCCAGATACTGCGCGGAGATGAGCTCCGCAATCGTCGTCGGAATGAAATGATGGCACTTGGGGCACTCCAGCCCCGGTGTTCTCTGCTGCTGATTTCCAGCCATACCCTTCTATCTATTTTAAATTGGTTCTGTTCTTTGAATTCAACAGGCTGATCACCCCCTGGGAGATTCCGGCCTGTCCCATTTTTACCGTGACTCTGAGATTGCTGTTGTTGCGTTTTTCGGATTTGACGTTGATCGCCTGGCTGAGGACTCTCCGTTCAACCTCAGGAACATAGTAGACGTTGGCTTCGCATAGCAAATCAAAGCCCCCGTCGGAAAAGCTGACCGAGAAGATCGGCGACAGGCCCGCCGTCGAAGGGACGGGAACCAGTTTTTCCACGGAGGACGACACCGCGCTACCATCCTGATAGAACGTGTACTGCACACATTTTTCTATCTGCGCGCCCAAAGTCTGGAATGCCGTTCCACTGACCGGACAGAACTTCAGCTCGCGACCAGCGGGCAGGGAGGCCCCTTTCCGATTCAACGTGAACCCGTCAAACGTGTACGCCGTCTGGACTGTATTTGTACTGCTCCGGTCCATGATCATCGGGAAATAGAAAACTCCGTCCATCAGGACAAAGGGTTTCTGGTTATAGCTCTTCAAATTCGAAATCAATCTGCTGAGCTCGGCGTCTACCATCTTCCTCCTGAGAACTGCTGGCTCCGCCAAAATCTTCATACTCAAATCCCTTTCCGTAAGGGCTTTCTTTGGGGTGGCAGCCCGAACGGCCCCTAACCTTTGGTACAAAGATTTAACCTTGTCCGTATTGAGGACACCCACCTGGATAACGGGCTTGGTTCCGCTGCCGCTTTGTTTGTACTGACCCGCTGAAGTAGCTTTGTATTCAACGTATTTGCACATCTTCAGCGCATCGTTCCTTGCCTTCTCCATCGCGAGTTCGGGTTCCGAGAGTTCGCCATTTTTGGAGAAGGTTTCGACCTCATCAACCGCCACCGAATAATCGAAAGAGGCTCGCTTGATGTGCAACATCGTCAAAGGGACCAGCGTAATGGGCGGCACCTTCAGCACCCGGGGAACATTCAGGTCGTCGTAGTAGGTGAACTCCAGCGGAGACATCCTTTCCAGCTGCTTCAGCATCTGCACATACCGCATGTACCCCTGATACTCGACGTTGAGGGTCGTGGTCAGGGAGTTGCTCAGAACATCCGTCAGATTCTTGATAGCATTCATGGCGATTCTACGCGGTCTGGGAATTGTTCTTTTTCTGCAGCATCGTGATCAGTCCGGAGGAGATGTCCGCCTGCCCCATCTCGACTTTGACGACGAGATTGGTGGTTTCATCCTCGGCGCGGTTCGAGGTCACCGAGACCAGCATGCCGGAACGTTCCAACTCCTTGAGGTCTTCCGCGTCCTCACTGTTTCCTTTCACGTTGAGGGCGAAATCGAAGACGGCCTCCTCGATATGGAGCATCGTCAGCGGAACCAGTGTCACGATCGGGATCTCGAGGGCCGCCCGGTCCCCATTCTCATCGAGGTACGAGAACTCCACGGAGCCAGCGTCCTCCAACTCCTCCAGGATCTGCAGGTACCGCTGATATCCTTGGTACTCGGCATCCATGGCGGAGGAGAGGACGTTCCTCAGAAGAACGGCTATGTCGATAGGTTCACTCATACTGTCCGTTCTTTCTATTGCGCTTATTGATCATTCTTCAACTCCTGCGGTCCCACCTTGAGACGGAGGGTCTGGATGGACTCCGCCGGCATCTTCGCCAGGGCATCCGCGTCCACGATGACCGGGATGGAATGCTTGGCGGTACGCTTGCGGAAATAGCTCTCCACACTCACCTCATTGGTGATCTTGCGGACATTCTCGACGATGTTGTCGTCGAGTTTGTCCACGATCGTCTTCTTGAGGACATCCCCGCCCGGCAGGGCGAAGAGCTCCCGGATGTCACCGTGTCCGAGGACCCGGCGCTCAGCGACTTCCAGGACCTTCTTGGCGATGTAGTCGCACTCGAAAGTCCCGTCGGAATACATCAGGGCGCTGTTCTCGGACAGGGCCTTGGCGATGGCCTCGGAAACGAAGCGGTTCATTAGGGGATGGTTCGGGAGGTCATCGACATAGCCGAAACCGTTCTCCTGGTAGGGCACCTTCGAACGCTTGACCTCCGCCGAGATCCTGGACAGGACAAGACCGGACAGTTTTCCGGACAGCTTGCCGATGAACTTCTTCTCTTCCCGGGCATTGACCTCGGTCCGCACGGTGTCTTCGGGCTTGGTCGAAGCGATCGCGTACTTCACCTCGATATCCAGTTCGCCGATCTGCGCCGCCGGCATCTTGAAATTGGCGGAAGCGCCTTGGGAGGCATACTCCTCGCTCAGCTGCAGCGAATAGAGATTGGCATCGTGCTGGGCCTGGATGACATCCCGCAGGATGGAACGTACAATACGTCTGATATTGGTCATAAACGGACGGCTTTACTCTTTGATTTCAATCGATCCGGTCTGCTTTCCGGCGGTGACGGTGTACTTCTCGGCTTTCTCGAAAGTGGCCAGGATGCCATCCCCCATCGTCGCGGTCTTGACGCCCTCTTCCGGTGAGATCTTGATATCGGCAGGAGCAAAGATTCCTTCCCCGTTCTTGTAGGTGATGTAGATCTTCGAGCCCTTGGTGGCTTCGCTTTCGGTGATGAAAAGTTCGCCTGCGGGATTGATGACGTTGATGGCTCCGTTCAGCACCTCCAGCATCTTGGAAAGGCCGGAAGGCATGTCGCTCGGAACAGCCGTCACCTCGAAATCGATCGTCGTCTCCACACTGTACTTGGAGTCACGGGTGGATTTGGAGTCTTTCTTGCTGGAATAGGTGGTGTTGTCGCCCTGGGGAGCGGAGCTCTTTTCAGATTCACCGCCTGCGATTTTGGAAATGGTCGGCATCAACTTCTGGACGCCGGACTTGATCTTGTCCCACGTACTCTCTTCCCCGCCCGAGCCACCGTTATTGCCATTATTTCCATTGTTGCCACCACCGCTGTTTCCACCTTCTCCGGCCTCGGCCTTTTTCTCGGCCGCCTTCTTCTCATCCACTTTCTTCTTGGTCGCGTTGATCTCGTTCTCGATGGTCTGGTTGACCGAGGAGGAATTGTTGGTCGCGTTGATGGCCGCCTTGAACTGGACCCGGACCTTGTCGATCGTCAGGAAGTTGATCGGGACCAGGGTAATGAGGGGAACGCTCAATTTCGAGAGTTTCCCGTTATTCAGGAACTCGAAATCGAACTTGACGGCCTTGGCGGGCTCGCCATCCTTCCCTTCCGCCTTCGCACCGAATGCAACGTCCTGCATATACTTCAGGACCTGCTTGTTGGCATCCGCCTGCGCGGCGACAGCCGCGCGGAGGGGATCTCCGATCAGCGAGGCGAAGGGCAGGCTGCTCCACGAGGAGAACACGCTGGAGGCCTGATAACTGGTAGGGATCGCACCTTCGTCGCCACCCTTCCCAGCCGTAGGCTTCTGTCCGTCTGCTGGCTTCTGCCCGTCCGTAGGCTTCTGTCCGTCTGTAGGCTTCTGCCCATCTGCCGGCTTCTGTCCGTCCTCAAGGTTTTCTTTTTTTGCCATGGTGATGCCGGATAAAGTTATTTACTCATGATGCTGACCAGGGACTTGCATTCCCCGGCTTTGAAGTAGTAGTTCCGATTTACATTCTCGGAATTGAACTCGCAGACGACACTTTCCTCGGAGTCGGCGAGACGGAGACTCAGTTTATTATTCTCTTTGGACTCTGCATCAGCGACAAGTTCCTCTTCCCCATTACTCTTCAATTCGTAGATCTTGATTTGTTTGGCGTCCAGGACACCGTCCGCGGAACGGAAGGAGGCGACGACGGTTTGCACAGTCTTCTTGTCACTCTTGTCAAGATAAAGGACATTGTCACTGAGAGAGAGTTCACCCTTGGCATTGACGGTATCGACGGAACTGTTCAGGATTTCCAGGACCTTGGCCATACCGGCGGGCATGCCGTCCTGGCCGGCGTGCACATGCACGTCCATCGTGTATTCCACGCTGTATTTCGATTCCTGGGTGGCCTTCGAGTCCTTTTTACTCGATACGTTGCAATGCATTTCGGCACTGGCCTTGACGAAGAGCGTCCGGACGGACGCCTTGGCCTTGACACCGGAATCGACGGCAAGGGATTTCGTCTTTTCCGAAGACTGGGAGGAGGATGCCGAGATGGAAGCCTTGAAGTTGATGTCGATCTCGTCGATGGCGATATACGGAATCGGCACGATCGTGAGAAGCGGAATGTTGAGCATCATCCGCCGTCCGCCGTTGATGTACTCGAACTGGACGTTGATGGCCCTCGTTTTGCCGTTCTCATCCTCGGTGAGACCGACCTGGCGGATAAAATCCCAGGTCGTCTGCGCTGCCTGTGCCTGAGCGTCGATACAAGCCTTCAAAGGCCCGCCGATGACACTTCCGAAAGGAATGGCCTGCAACGCATTGGTCGCAACGTTAGAGGCACTGCTGTCTATAGGCATGATACGGTTTTTTAGTTACGTTGAAAGAGTCACGAAACGGATGATCTTACGACTCCAACTTCTTGTCTTCCTCCTTCGGAGACTCTTGGATTAACTCAACCTTGATAATCTCTTCATTGGCCGGATTATCCGACGAACTCACGACATAAGACTTGCCGGCCTTCAGTTTGTAGAAGTAGGAATCACGGGTTTTGTTCGACGGTTGGACCGTTTCCCCATTCGCCCCTGTGTCGGTGTTACGTTCAAACACCTGGAGACTCTTATTGTCGATCAAGCCGCCCGGCGTCTTGTAGGAAACTTCCACATTGACCTCCTCACCACTCTTCGCTTCGAATAGCGTCCCACTCACGTACAGTTCACCATCTGCACTGCAGAGATCCATCGCGGAACCGATCATCTCCAGGACCTTCGCCATACCCGCAGGCATGCTATCCTGGGAAGCGTGTACGGCCACGTCCATCGTATATTCGACGCTGTACTTGGATTCCTGCGTCGCCTTGGAGTCCTTCTTACTGGAGACCTGGGCCGAGAAATTGGAAGTCGTGGTCTTCTTGACTTTCCATTTTCCCTTGTCAACCCTGCTACTCGCGTCAGTTCTCTGAGAGTCTTCTGAATTAGAACGGGTATCCTCGGTGGTACTTACGGTCGAGGCAGTGATGTTCGCCTTGAAGTTGATGTCGATCGTGTTGATGGCGATATACGGGATCGGAACGATCGAAAGCAGCGGAACATTCATCTGGACCATCCGTCCGCCCTGGATGAACTGGAAGGACACATAGACTGCCTCGATTCTGGTCTGATCAGTAGGTTTACCGTTATCATCTAAAACCGCGACTTCCTGAAGGCCGACGGCGTTGATGAAGTCGACAGTGCTTTGCGCAGCTGTCTGCTGGGCACGGATGCAGGCCTCGAGAGGTGCTCCGATGATGTTCTCGAACGGGATCGAGTTCAATGCGCTGGTAGCGGCATTGGAAGCGGCTTTGAAACTAGGCATGGCTGAAAGGATTATGAGGTTATTAAAAAATTTTCGCTTTGGGACAAATATAATAAATAAAAAGGGGAAAAGAAAACTTTTTCCCCTAAAAATAAATAATAATTTGTAACCTCCCTTGCGGGCCCCTATTCTGCCGTCTTCTGCTTCTTCAGATACTGGTCGCTGAAATCGATCTTCAGTTCCACCCAAAGGGGCAGATGGTCCGACATCTGGAAGGTTCTCCAACTGCCGGTGAAGAGCTTCTCCGGGGGCGTGTGCGCCGTATTCGGCTCGGACGGTTCCTTCGGCATTTTGGGTGCCTTGGGCTTGGTCCCTTCCTTGGTTTTCTTATACTCCTCGTTCTGCTTCTGATACTCGGCCAAATCCTCCTCGTATTTCTTCCAGTTCTTCTCGAACCGCTCCCTATCCTGGGCATACTTGGCCAATTTCTTCGCGAAAGACGCCTTCTCGTTCTCGATCATCTTGTCATAAGACTCCTGATAGAAGGGCAGGTACACTTCCCAATCCTCGGGCTTGTACACGGTTTCCGTGAAGTTGAACGCGCCGGCCTTCTGCTTGTCATCATCGTAGAGGACCATGGAGCGGTCCAGCTTGAGGCTGAAGGCGATCTGGTCATAGTGGCTGACGTGGCCCAGGTCAGTAGGATGCCTGCGGATTTCCTCGGGGATGAAGAACTTTTCCTTGGATTTCTCCTTGCCGCTCTTGGTCTTGGTCCGTTCCTCGACCAGCGCATTGAAATACTCTCCCTTGGTATCGGGGATGTTGAAATCGCCCAGCAGGATGTAGGACACATCATCCGACTGCTGCCGCTTGAGCAGGAAGTCCGACACCGTCTGGATCTCCTTGAGCCGCCGCTGGTAAATGCCCTTGACGGTATCCTTTCCGTAATAGATGTGGACCGTGCAAAGCTTGAAATCGAACCAGCCGGCGCGGAACGACACCATGAACGGGGTCCTGGCGAACTGGACGCCGCTCATGAGCTTGCTGTCGGGAAGGACGAGTTCGCCGGCCAGGCCGGTGAACTTGACCTTGTTGGTGTTATAGACGAAAGCCATGGCCTCGTTGCCGCCGGCCGATCCCTCGACCCCGTCCGACATGACATAGGACCAGTTGTCGCCCAGGATGGACAACACGCTTTCCAGACCGCCGATCTCCTTGGAGTTGACTTCCTGGATCACGACGATGTCGAAGTGGTCGATAATCTCCGCAATGTAGTACGAACTCTCCGGGAGCCGGTTGTCCCCGAACTCACGGATGTTCCAGGTCGCGAGCAGCAGCGTCTGCGTCGCCGTCTTCTCCGGGACCTGGGCGCTCAGCTGCTTCCGCAATTCCAAAAGCCGTTCGACGACGCGGACTTTAGCCGACTCGTCCTCGATTTTCTTGATTTTCTTGTAGCTGGCCATATCGATAAGGTTATTTGGTTTTCACTGATTGTGCGGTGCTTACAAATGTAATAAAATGATAGCTTTATTGCAAGCTTGGAACGAATCAGCGGTTCGACCGGCAAAAAAGGAAACTGCCTGGCCCAAATGGACCAGGCAGTTTCTTCCAACCAATTATTTAAACAACCAATTATACTCGACGGCCGAAGGGACGGCCGACGGATTTATTTCGATGCCGCCGGAGCGGGACGGGCCATGCGCCAGGGGTTGAAGTCGGACATCAGCTCCAGGGCGGCGCGGTCGGGGGCGTTCTTGACTTCACTCTTGACGTCAAAGATCATGGTCGGAGCGTCCTCGGGCGTATAGGCGGGCCACTGCGGGATTTCAGGGCAGTTCGGGTTGCCGGTGCGCATGAAGGCGAGGAGGGCGGCCGACATCTGGTCGGAGACGCCGCGGGGCTCGGCGCCGCCGCCGGTGTGGGTGACCATGAGGTCGGTATTCTTGAACCAATAGCTGATGTCGGAGCAGTGGAAGGCGCGGATGCGGCCGCCGAACAGCGGCGCGTTGTAGTCGAACCAGGCGAGATAGACCGGGGCGCCCTGCGCATATTTGGCATCGGCCGTGGCGAGGACGTTCTTGCGCTGTGCCACGGTGAGGTTCACCAACTCAATGGGCTTCTTGTTCGGGAAGGCGGCCTGGTAGGCCTTGAGGATGTCCTCGGCGTTGGCCTGGCCGAACTGGTCGCGGACCATGGCCACGGCGCCGGCGAAGTCGATGTTCTCAAGTTCGACGTTCTCCTTGCTCAGGGCGAACTCGGAGGAGGTGGTGCAGAGCATCAGGGGAACGTTCTTGGCCACGTCGTCCTTGAAGAAGCCGTCGGCGGGAAGGACCTCGCCGTCAGCGACCGGGGAGAAGCCGCCCATTCCGCCGCCACCGAGTTCGGCCGCGACCTTGTGGGCCAGTTCGTAGTACTCTTCCCAAGGCATCTGCTGGAGCTTCTTCACGTCGCCCTTCACGGTCTTGAGGATGGCCGCACCGACTGCCACGGAAGAAGCAGGGGCCGTCGCGGAGGTAGCGTTACCGCTCAGCGCAACCGCCTTATGGACAAGGCCTTTCGCGGAAGGCATGGAAATCACGTCGCACACCTTCGCGCCGCCGCCGGACTGACCCATGATGGTCACGTTGCTGGGGTCGCCGCCGAAGTTCGCGATGTTGTCATGGACCCACTGCAGGGACGCGACGAGGTCCAGGACACCCACGTTGCCGGAGTTCTTGAAGGCCGGGCCAGCGGCGGAGAGGTCGGAGAAACCGAAGGCATTGAGCCGATGGTTCACGCTCACGAACACGATGTCTCCTGCGCGGGCGAGGTTCGCGCCGTGGTAGCCGTCCTGCTCGATGCTGTTGCCGGCGGAGAAACCGCCGCCGTGCATCCACACAAGGACCGGGCGTTTCTTGCCGTCCGGGGCCGGGGTCCACACGTTCAGGTTCAGGCAGTCCTCGCTCACGTCGTAGTAGTTCCAGTGGTCCGTGAAGGTGCTGGAGTTGTTCTTCCACTTGTCGGCCATGTTCTGGGGCGCGTCGTTGCCGTAGAACATCGCGGGGCGGATTCCTTCCCAGGATGCGGGCTTCTGCGGGGGCATGAAGCGGTTCTCGCCGCCGGTCGGGGCGCCGTACGGGATGCCGAGATAGGTGTACACGCCGTCCAGGATGTAACCCTGGACCTTGCCGTACTGGGTCTGGGTAACGGCGTAGTCGTCACCGACGAACAGGCGCTGCCCGTCTTCCTGGGTGGCCTTGTTGCCGCCGCAGCAGGACGCCACGAGCAGCGCGGGAAGAAGGAATCTGTAGAGTTTCATACGGAAAAGTGTTTTGTCTGCCGCAAAGGTAGCAATCCGGAGGGAAAACCTTTTTCGCATATGTCCAAATGTTTATATCTTTGCATAGAAAGCGGCTCAACCATGGAAAATTACGGTTTCGGCCGGCGCAACGGCGCCATCGACATGCTCCGGGGACTGACCATGTTCCTGATGATCTTCGTGAACGACTTCTGGACGGTCGGGGGCGTTCCCCACTGGCTGGAGCACACGGCGACGCAGGAAGATGCCATGGGCCTCGCGGACATCGTCTTCCCGCTGTTCCTGTTCGTTGTGGGCCTGTCCATCCCCTACGCCATCGAGCGCCGCTTCCAGAAACTGATCCCTGCCGAAAAGACGCTCAGCCATATCCTCTCCCGCACCTTCGCCCTCCTGGTGATGGGCGTGTTCTTCGTGAATGCCGATGGCCGGATGGCCCCCTTCCTGGGCTGCGGCGGCTGGCTTTTCAAGCTTCTCGCCATCCTGGGCTTCTTCCTCGTGTGGAACGCCTATCCGGAACAGCTCAAGGCTGGAAAATGGCTCCGGGCGGCGGGCATCATCCTGCTGCTGTTCCTCGCCGTCACTTACCGCACCGAGAGCGGCGGCCTGATGAAAGCCCGCTGGTGGGGCATCCTCGGACTGATCGGATGGGCCTACCTGTTCGCCGCCGTGGCTTGGCTGCTGTGCCGCAAGCGGACCGGCGCCCTGTCCTTCATCTGGCTCGGGCTTATCGGCCTGAACCTCCTGACCACAGCCACACGCGACGGCGAGATGCTCCTGGACGGCAGCAACCTCCTGCAGGACTTCGCCCGGGCGCTGAACCTCGGGAACGGCTCGTCAGCCCTGATGGTCGTCAGCGGCGTGCTGGTCGCCGTCCAGGAAAAGAACTTCGAACGGGAGCCGGGCGGGCGGAGAATCCTGTACGCCCTCCTGACCGTGGGCATGCTCATCGGCTTCGGCACCGCCGCCCATGAGGACTGGATCATCTCCAAGAACATCGGCACCCTCCCCTGGTGCTTCTACGTGGCCGCCATCGGCGTTGGAATGTATACGCTCCTGCGTGTGCTGGAGGAAAAGGGCTGGACCCGCTGGTTCGCGCCCTTCCGTCCCGCCGGCATGGCCACCCTGACGGTCTATCTCCTCCCCGACGTCTATTACGCCGTGGCGGAGGCCGTCGACCTGTCCTCCCCCGCCTGGCTCGAAGGCCCCCTCGGCCTCGTGAAATGCGCCGCTTTCGCCTTCCTGGTCATCGGGACCGCCTGGGCGCTCGGGAAGTTCGGAATTAAAATCAAGATTTAGTATATTTGTACAAAACACATTGAATATGAGAGATTTCGTCTATCACGCCCCGACCGAAGTCGTGTTCGGGAAGCAGTCCGAGGAAAAAGTGTCCGGACTCGTGAAGAAGTACGGCGGTCACAAGGTGTTGGTCCATTACGGCGGTAAGAGCGCCCAGAAGTCCGGCCTGCTGGACAAGATCTGCGGCCTGCTCCGCGACGGCGGCGTGGACTTCGTCTGCCTGGGCGGGGTCGTTCCGAACCCGCGGCTGTCCCTCGTCCACCAGGGCATCGACCTGTGCCGCCAGGAGGGCGTGGATTTCATCCTCGCCATCGGCGGCGGCTCCGTCATCGACTCGGCCAAGGCGATTGCCTGCGGCGTCCCGTATGACGGCGAAGTCTGGGACTTCTACCTGGGCAAGGCCTCTCCGAAGTGCTACCTCCCGGTCGCCTGCGTGCTCACCATCCCGGCCGCGGGCAGCGAGATGAGCGAATCCAGCGTCATCACGAACGAGGACGGCGACGTGAAGCTGGGCTATTCCAACCAGATGAGCCGGCCCCGGTTCGCCATCATGAACCCGATCCGCACCTTCACCCTGCCCCCGTACCAGACGGCGGCCGGCGTGACGGACATGATCATGCACACGATGGAGCGCTATTTCTCCCATGACGACGACATGGACCTCACCGACGCGATCGCGGAGGCCCTGATGCGGGACCTGATGGACAACGTCTTCAAGGTCCTTGCCGATCCGGAGGACTACCGCGCCCGCGCCCAGATCATGTGGGGCGGCAGCCTGGCGCACAACGACCTGACGGGCTGCGGCCTCACCGGCGACTGGGCCACCCACGAGATCGAGCATGAGCTCAGCGGCATGTTCGACGTCACGCACGGCGCCGGCCTCGCGGCCATCTGGCCCAGCTGGGCGCGCTACGTGTACAAGGAGAACGTGAGCCGTTTCGTCCGCTTCGCCGTGAACGTGCTGGGCGTGCCCCAGGACTTCACCGATCCGGAAGGGACGGCCATCAAGGGCATCGAGGCGATGGAGCGGTTCTACCACGCCATCGGCATGCCCATCAACATCCACGAACTCATCGGCAAGGAAGTCTCGGACGCCGAAATCAAGGAAATGGCGCGCAAGTGCACCCGCGGGCATAAAATAACCCAGGGCTCGTTCAAAGTCCTGGGTTCGGAGGATATCGAAGCCATCTACCGGATGGCCCGGTAAGGATTACAGTCCGAGAACGATGCCGACCGTCGTGTAGCTCAGGTCCACGCTGCCGTCGGGCAGGAGCCGGGAAGACTTCGGATAGTACTTGAAATACAGGCCGAAAGCGCCGTAGGAAGCCGTAGCAACGATGCCGTAGGAGAAGGGATTGACCTTCGCCTTGCGTTCATTGATCGTCATGTTGCGGTTTCCTTTTTCCACCCAGTAGGAGTTGACGCCGCTGATGTTCCAGGAGGCCACCGCGCCGGCGCCCAGGCTCACTTTGTCGAACTTGGCCTTCACCAGCAGCGGAGCGCCCAGGCTCAAGACGGTGAAATCACTCTGCTTGCGGTCCACGCCGCCGATCGTCTCCAGCGTGGAGAAATCAGCGACCTTGATGAGGCCGTCGCGCTGGACGAACGCCTTGTCCTTGGTGTTGAAGTCGTTGACCTGCAGGTCCACGCCAAGCTCGAAGCCGAGGTGCTCGGTCGGGTACAGGCCGAAACTCAGGATGTTCAGGAAGAAATCGCTGCACCAGCCGGGTTTGAAATCGTTGGACTTCGTGATGTTGTAGCCGTAGCCGATATGGTGGACGATGTCGAACATGGCTTTACCGTCGGAAGAAGTGTACACGGGCTCGATCTGGGCGAACCCCGGAACGGCCAGCAAGGCCGTAACAATCAGGATAACAAGCTTTTTCATTTTCATTTCGAATTAGTTCCCAATAAATTGGGCACAAAGATAGCATTTTTTCCTTATCTTTGAATGTAATCAGCCCCTTATGAGATGAAACGATTCCTCCTCACTCTGGTCGCGCTCGCCACGGCCGCAGGCCTTTTTGCCCAGGTCCGCATCGACAATTACCCCCTGCCGCAGCATCCGGACACCCTCCGGATCCTCGCCGTGGGCAACAGCTTTTCCGACGACGGGACTGAGTATCTCCCCGGCCTGCTCGAGGCCGCGGGCATCCACAATGTCATCGTCGCGCGCCTGTACATCGGCGGCTGCACCCTGGAAAGACACTGTAAGGAATATGCCGAAGGGACGGCTAACTACATCTATTACAAGTCCACGAAGAACGAATGGGTGACCGTCAGCCGGAACGCCACGATCCTGGACGGCCTGAAGGACGAGCCCTGGGACATCATCACGATCCAGCAGGCCTCGGACGACTCGGGCCTCTATGATACCTATGAGCAGGGTATTCCGAAGCTCGTGTCCATCATCCGGAAGGAAGCGCCCAATCCCCACGCCGCCATCGTGTGGCACATGACCTGGGCCTACGCCACCAACTCGGACCACCGGGCCTTCCCCCGCTATGGGCGGAACCAGTTGCAGATGTACGAGGCCATCAAGAGTTGCGTGGACCGCGCCAGCAAGCAGTTCAACATCCCGGTAATCATCCCCTCCGGCGAAGCCGTGCAGATTGCCCGCGGCACGCGGTTGAACAACGACACGAAGGTTCCCGCGACTTCCAAGGTTTACCAGCTCACGCGCGACGGCTACCACCTCACGCGCCAGCACGGCCGCTACATCGCGGCCTGCACCTGGTTTGAGACCCTGATCAAGCCCACCCTGGGCAAGTCCGTCCTGGGCAACGGGTATCAGCTCCTGGACACGGAATACGCCATCACGGCCAAGGACGCACGCCTTTGCCAGAAATGCGCGGTAAAGGCGGTGAAAGAATATCGGTAATTAGAAGTCGTAGCCGAAGGAGAAGTAGCCGCCGAAGTGGGTCCGCTTGCTCCAGGCCAGCCCGAAGCGGAACGGGCCGGCGACTGTCTTGCGGCCGAAGTCCACGCCGAAGGCATAGTCGAGAAGCGGCTCCTTGAACAATCCCTTGAAAGATTCGCTATGATTCGCGTACAGGCCGGATCGCGCCGTCAGGTAGTTCTTGTGACTGATCCGGTACTGGAGGTTCAGTTGCGGCGAAGCCACGTAACCGTAAAGCGCCCGCATGCCGCGGTTTATCCCGAAGAAAGGAATCTGGTAATCCACATAGCGGCCGCCGACCAGACCGCCGATGGCCAGCTCATGGGTCGGATGGACAATGCTCATCGTCGCGCTGGTATAGCCCAGATACAGGCTGGGAAGTAACGTCCATCGACCGGACGTGAGCGCGGCCGAAACGGAGCCCAGACCGATGAAATAGTTGGGGAGCCGGTCCGTCGTGACCTGCCCATCCTCCTCCCATCCTTCGCGGAGACCGTAGAACATATACCGACCGTTCAGGTCCAGGCGGAAGCCCTTGGTAGGGAAATAGCCGTCGTTGAATGTGTCCAGGCGAATGTCCGAGAAGGCGGAACACCAGCGGTTCTTGAGCATCCAGTTGAAATAGCGTCCTTCATCGCCCGCTGCGGTGATGAGCGGCGAGAAGTCGGTGGACAATCCCAGGCGGACCTTGCCCCACACGAACCGTCCGTCCTCGACGAACAGGTTCAGCCGCGAATGCAGTTCGTTGAAAGACACATTGGTCCCGCTTTCCTGCCAATAGCGGGTCAGCAGGCCGACGCCCACGGTCGGAAGGCCGTTCAAGGGCTTGTAGGATCCCTCGACATTCAGGATGGGGTTGTTGCCGATCTTGATCTCGGCGAGGAG
>Ga0310696_10003022_pt1 | contig 21424 bp, 15 predicted proteins | sample AusTroGonzalo_MG_4_FD_203885 | JGI IMG/M metagenome (GOLD analysis project Ga0310696, IMG submission 203885) | Bovine rumen microbial communities from tropical cattle in Woodstock, Queensland, Australia - Gonzalo_02 (v2) (version 2) | ecosystem: Host-associated > Mammals > Digestive system >...
AAAAGATGAAGGGAATGGGCCTTGAAGCTGAATTCGACGCTATCGACTCGAGCAACTACGAGGCAGTTTGCGAAGCAGCAAAGAGAGTTAACGACAAGTACGGAAAGATTGATATCCTCATCAACAACGCAGGTATCACCAATGACAGCACCTTGAAGAAGATGACTATCGAACAGTGGCAGCAGGTTATCGACATCAACCTCAGCGGAAGCTTCTACTGCATCAAGGCTATCACTCCTTACATGCTCGAAAAGGGCTACGGCCGTATCGTAAATGCATCGTCGGTTGTTGCTTTGTACGGTAACTTCGGACAGACCAACTATGTAGCAACAAAGGCTGGTCTTATCGGTATGACCAAGACTTTGGCTCGCGAACTTGGCAAGAAGGGCATCACTGTAAACGCAGTTGCTCCTGGTTTCATCGAAACCGACATGGTTGCCAAGATGCCCGAAAATGTACTTGACGGCATGAGAGCAAAGGTTCCGGTAGGTCGTCTCGGACAGCCCGAAGAAATTGCTTCGGCATACTTGTTCCTCGCCAGCGAAGAGGCTGCATACATCAACGGTGCTACCTTGAGCGTTGACGGCGGTATGACAATCTAATTGATTTACGATTTACGATTTACGATTTTAGATTGTAGATTGACGATTGTCCCCGCTAACCAGTCATGCTGAACTTGTTTCAGCATCTGATAACGGAATCAAAGTCCAAATTTGTAGGGTCGTTGCGAGCAACGGCTACTGCAAACTGGACAAAAAATACAGAAGCTCCCGATTAAATTCGGGGCTTCTTTTTGAAAAGAAAAACACCGCTGACTGAGCGAACAAAACTCATTCAGCACAAACATACATAAAGCGATTTTGCTTTTTTCTTCTCGTTGTAAAATTTGGCGATTTTAAGACTGGGGAAGAAATAAGGCGAATTTCACGCATAGTTCAGCGTGAACTTTCAACTTATTTTGCCTTCAGTCGGGTTACGCCAAATACCTTCAACGAGCGGGATATACAGAAAGTATCACGCTTTTTTTATGCACAAAAATGAAGTACGAAATTATAAACTAAACAAAATAACATATGGATTTTAAAGACCAAATATTTCAAATTGCAGATAGATTCGAAAAAGTAAAAGAGAATCTTCTAACAGAAGAAGCAACTAAGAATGCTCTAATCATGCCATTTATCAGTGCATTAGGCTATGATATTTTCAACCCGACGGAAGTATTGCCGGAGATGACCTGCGATATCGGCACGAAAAAAGGAGAAAAGATTGATTATGCCATTCTGAAAAACGGAGAACCTATTATTTTGATAGAGTGCAAACAATGGCAACAAAACTTAAACCTCCACGACAATCAGCTATTGAGATACTTCAATGTGTCAAAAGCAAAGTTTGGAATCCTTACAAATGGCGTTACATATAGATTCTATACTGATATTTCCAAACCAAATGTAATGGACGAAAAACCATTCTTGGAAATATATTTACGCAATTTAAAGGAATCACAAATTGAAGAAGTAAAGAAATTCCACAAATCATATTTCGACATCGAAACAATCTTAAGCACGGCAAGTGAATTAAAATATTTGAATGAATTGAAGGCAATATTTGCAAAAGAACTTGCAGAACCAAGCCAAGATTTTGTAAAATATTTCGGCAAACAAGTTTACGAAGGGCTGTTCTCGCAAAGGGTTTCAGAACAATTCACTCCACTATTAAAGAGAGCAATCCAATCATACATAAGCGACCAAATTTCATCCAGACTTAACGTTGCTTTGGCTCAACAGGCAGAAGAAGACGAAAAGGCTGATGAGAAAAACGACAATGAAGCAGTTGAAGAGCCAAAGAGCAAAGTTGAAACTACTACCGAAGAAATGGAAGGTTATTATATAGTAAAATCAATTTTACGAAAGATAATTCCATCCGAACGAATAACTTATAGAGATGCTGCTACATATTTCTCTGTTTTCATAGACGACAACAATAGAAAACTCGTTTGCAGATTATATCTAAATTCTCCAACAAACAAACGCATCACATTTATTGATGAAAACAAAAAAGAAATACACAACAAAATAGAAGCTATTGATGAAATTTATAACTATTCTGAACAGATTATTAATTCTGCCCAGAAATATTTATAAGACTATTTTGATAACAACAATTCTGGCGTAGGCTATCCCTACGCCATTACAATATCATAAATTTGACAAAATCATAATAAAGATGAATCTATTCAAGCGCATTTTCCTAAACGACAAATTCATATTTGCTGTAATTCTTATTAACGCATTCGTGATATTTGCAGAAGAAAGCGACATTGACAATATCGCAGTGCAAATCACAGACATTGTATGTACGCTAATCTTCATTATTGAAATGATTGTGAAACATATACACTATGGATTCAAAGGATATTGGCAATCCGGATGGAATCGTCTTGATGGAGTGCTTGTGATTCTGTCTTTGCCATCAGTTGCTTCGCTATTCTTTCCTAAAGTCGGCATTGACCTTTCGATACTATTGATTTTCCGCCTATTGCGTGTAATTCGCTTCTTCCGCGTTATGCACTTCTTTCCAAACTTCACTAAAATCATAAAGAATTTCAAATTAGCATTGAAACAATCGTACGCCATATTGTTATCATTTTTTGTCATAATTGTGATTTTTGGACTAATAAATTGTGCTTTATTCAAGGAAATTGCTCCTGAATATTTTTCAAAACCTCTTGATTCGATATATGCAATTTTCCAACTTTTTACTGTTGAAGGATGGTACGAAATCCCCAATACAATAGCAGAAGCCACAAGCCCTACAATAGGTAGCCTTGTAAAATTCTATTTCTGCATAATGCTCATAGTTGGCGGAATTATTGGGATGTCATTCATAAATTCCATTTTTGTTGATGCAATGGTAAGCGACAACAATGACGATGTGAAGGAGAAACTAGAAGAAATAGAAAAGAAAGTTGACAAGTTATTGGAAGAGAAAAAAGACTCATTAAATGTTTAAAATAGAAATCATTAATTATCTTTTAATTTAATATTTTGTTTTATGAAAAAAATCATTGTTTTTATTGTAAGTTTATTGCTTCTCGTTAGTTGCTCAAAAAAATACGAGTATGTTGAAGAAGTTATTGAGAAATCATTATTAACTGGTACAACGAAACAGGAAAAAGCACCTGAAACAATTAGAGAAAGTTCAGATTCTGCGGCTTATCTAAAAGCATTTGAAAAATTCTGCATTTCTCTAAAAGTACTACAAAAAATGACTGATGATGGTATGGGTGAATATGCAGATGTTCCTGTTGGGTTCAAATTGTACAATGAAAAAGGAGAAGATATTTCCAATATTACTTTTGCGACCAAAGAGGAAAAAGAAAAAGAGATTTATTCTTCTGTCTTTAAAATTGATATCTGTGGTAATAATGAAAATCTTGGTTCTACACCTGAAATTGACTCAACAAAAATAAATGAACTTCTACCTTATTTTAATGTAACAAAAGATGAATTTGACCCTGACGGCTTGACTTGGTACAAACCCAAATCTGCTCCTAAATACACTAATAGAAATGGAATCTACCTATATTATAGCACATCTAAAAATGGCATTAATCCTTTAAGATTTAGAATTCAATATTATGCTGATGACTGGTTATTCTTCAAAAAGATACAATTTTCAATAGATAGTTCTGCATACGAATATGTTCCAAGAAAAACTGAAACAGACCACAGTGGAGGGTATATTTGGGAATGGTTTGACGAAGCTTTAAACAAATCTGACAAAGAACTAATCAATGCTCTTGCCAATGCAAAATCTGCAAAAATGAAGTTTATTGGCAGACAATATTACGACATCAGAAACATATCAAAGGAACAAATTACTGATATAAAGAGAACTATTGAATTATACAAAGCTATGGGTGGTTCATTTTAATAATCGCTCAACGCTAAAATAAATTTGACTTAATCAACATTATCCCACACTCCCGTTTTTTAGAAAGGCGGGAGTTTTTTGTGGATAACAGCATACATTTCTCACAAAGAATCACTACTTTTGCACAAAACACAAACAAATGGACTTACCCAACCGTCATACCACACGCGCAAAATGGCACAACTACAATGATGGCATGTACCATATAACGCTAAACTCAAGAGACCGCATACACTCTTTCGGTGAAATAAAAGATGGAGAAATGCAACTATCTGAACTCGGGCAAGCCCTAAAACAATATATCGAGTCCACACACGAACACTATCCATACGCAGAAATCCCAATCTTCCAGATAATGTAATGGGGTAGTGGAGTTGAAAATAAGAAAGTCCGACACTAAGCCGGACTTTTTATAATCGTTGATGCTTGTCAAAACTATCCCAAAGCAGCAATTTGCTCCTTTAGAATCTTAATCTTGGTTTCAGTATCGCTCTGTTTCTTGCGTTCCTTGTCGATTACAGCCGCAGGTGCGTGGCTTACAAAATTCTCGTTCGAGAGTTTCTTCATTACCGATTCAAGGAAACTTTCAGCGTAGGCAAGGTCTTCGCGCAACTTCTTCAGTTCCTCTTCCTTGTTGATAAGGTTGCCAACAGGAATGAAATATTCGTTCTTGTTGACGATGAAACCTGCAGCCATCGGAAGTTTCTCCGTTACGGTGGCTATGCTTTCTACATTGCAGAGCTTCATTATCACGCAGTCGAGTGCATCGTAGTACTTTTCGTGCTTGATAACCGACATTGTGAGTTTTTCCTTCTGAGGAATGTTCTTTTCCTTTCTTACGGTACGGATGTTTGCAACGACTTCCTTGGTAAGTTCAAAACCTGCAAGCATATCAGCATCGACAGGCATTGCCTTTGGCAAATTGGCGACAACTATGCTCTCACCTTCCTTGCGTTCGGCTATCGACTGCCAGATTTCCTCTGTGATAAACGGCATGAACGGATGCAACAGAAGAACCAGTTTCTCGAAGAAACCTATTGTTGCATCGTAGGTCTTGTGGTCGATTGGCTGTCCGTATGCCGGTTTGATAAGTTCAAGGTACCATGCCGAGAATTCATCCCAGAACAACTTGTAAACTCTCATCAAGGCTTCCGAAATGCGGTACTTCGAGAAATCCTCGTCAAGTTCGGCAATGGTTTCGCTGAGTTTAGAGTTGAACCAGTCAACAGCAACCTTTGCTTCGGCAGGCTGCTCGATGTCGGCGACATTCCAACCCTTTACAAGACGCAGAGCATTCCAAATCTTGTTGTTGAAGTTACGACCTTGTTCGCACAAAGCCTCGTCGAAAAGAATATCGTTTCCTGCAGGTGCCGACAACATCATACCCATACGAACACCATCGGTGCCGTACTTGTCCATAAGTTCGATCGGGTCGGGCGAGTTGCCTAGAGACTTCGACATCTTACGGCCAATCTTGTCGCGAACGATACCAGTGAAATATACATTCTTGAACGGCATCTGACCTTTGTATTCGTAACCAGCCATAATCATCCTTGCCACCCAGAAGAAAATAATATCGGGAGCAGTTACAAGGTCCGAAGTTGGGTAGTAATATTTGATTTCCTCGTTGTCGGGATTGTTGATGCCGTCGAAAAGCGAAATAGGCCACAGCCACGATGAGAACCAAGTGTCCAAGCAATCGCTATCCTGACGCAAGTCATTCATTGTGAGATTGTTGTCGCCAGTCTTTGCTTTCGCTTTTTCGAGTGCGAGTTCTGGAGTTTCGGCAACAACATAACCGCTCTTAGGCAGGAAGTATGCTGGAATCTGATGTCCCCACCACAGTTGACGGCTGATGCACCAGTCCTTGAGGTTTTCCATCCAGTGACGGTAGGTGTTCTTGTATTTTGCAGGGTAGAACTTAATGTCGTCGTTCATTACGGCATCGAGGGCAGGCTTTGCAAGGTCCTGCATCTTGAGGAACCACTGCATCGAAAGCTTAGGCTCGATAGCGACATTTGTACGCTCCGAGTAGCCTACCTTGTTGGTGTAGTTTTCAACCTTTTCGAGAAGTCCGGCATTCTGCAGGTCGATTTCAATTTGCTTGCGCACTGCAAAGCGGTCCATTCCAACATACAAACCTGCAGCCTCGCTCAAAGTACCGTCATCGTTGAAAATATCGATGCTTTCGAGGTTGTACTTTTCGCCAAGCATATAGTCGTTGACATCGTGAGCAGGCGTAACCTTCAAGCAACCAGTACCGAACTCTATGTCAACATATTCGTCCTCTATAACAGGAATTACGCGGTTTACGAGCGGAACAATCACCTTTTTGCCCTTCAAGTGGGTATTTTTCGGATCGTTGGGGTTAATACACATTGCGGTATCGCCCATGATTGTTTCGGGACGAGTGGTTGCAACGATTGCATAACCGTCTTCACCATCAATTTTATATCTTAGGTAATAAAGTTTACCGTTCTGTTCCTTGTAAACGACTTCTTCATCCGACAAAGCCGTTTTTGCCTGCGGATCCCAGTTGACCATACGTACTCCGCGGTAGATAAGGCCCTTGTCGTAAAGGTCGCAGAAAACCTTTATGACACTCTTCGTGCGCTTTTCGTCCATTGTGAAAGCAGTACGGTCCCAGTCGCACGAAGCACCGAGTTTGCGAAGCTGCTGCAGGATGATACCTCCGTGTTCGTGAGTCCAGTCCCAGGCGTGCTTAAGGAATTCGTCGCGGCTGAGGTCGGTTTTCTTTATGCCCTGCTGGGCAAGCTTGTTGACAACCTTCGCCTCGGTAGCAATCGAAGCGTGGTCGGTACCAGGTACCCAGATTGCATTCTTTCCCGACATGCGCGCACGGCGGACAAGAATATCCTGAATTGTATTGTTGAGCATATGACCCATGTGCAAAATTCCAGTAACATTTGGCGGTGGAATCACAACAACGTAGGGTTCGCGTCCATCAGGTTCCGAATGGAAGAACTTGTGTTCAGTCCAGTAGTCGTACCATTTCTTTTCAATCTCTTGCGGTTCGTATTTGGCAGATAATTCCATATTGAAATATTTACATTAAAAAAGGTTACAAAGTTAAAGCTTTTAATTGTTATTCATAATAGTTAATAGGAGAGAAGTGCAGTAAATTAATTTAGAGTCTCTTCTATTTGGTAGTCATTCCTAGTAGCTGAATTGCGTGCAATCATTTCGCCGACAAACCCAGACAAAAACATCTGTGTGCCTAGTATCATCATTACTAGCGCCAGATAGAAATAAGAAGTGTCTGTGACTAATGGTGCTGGAACATGACGACAAAGAGCTACAATTTTTATTCCTCCAACTACACATATTGCAATAAAACCGATTATGAACATGATGCTTCCCCAGAGACCAAAGAAATGCATTGGTCTTTTGCCGAAACGAGACAAAAAATATAGAGAAAACAAATCAAGGTAGCCGTGTACGAATCTGTCCAATCCAAATTTCGAAACTCCATATTGTCTTTTACGATGTTCCACTACTTTTTCTCCAATTTTTGAAAAGCCAGCGTTTTTCGCAATATATGGAATGTAGCGGTGCATTTCACCATATACTTCTATGTTTTTTACTACATTGTTGCGGTATGCTTTCAGTCCGCAGTTCATGTCATGAAGTTTGATGCCAGTTACTTTGCGTGCAGTTGCATTGTATAGTTTAGACGGTATATTTTTTGTGAAAGTATTGTCGTATCGCTTTTTTTTCCATCCAGATACTAAGTCGTACCCTTCATCCTTTATCATGTGGTATAGTTCTGGAATTTCGTTAGGACTATCTTGCATGTCGGCATCCATTGTTATTACAACATCGCCATTGCAAGCCTGAAAGCCTATTTGCAGAGCCGCAGATTTCCCATAGTTTCTGCGGAAAGAAATGCCTCTAACTTGTTCGTGTTTACTTTTAAGTTTACATATCACGTTCCATGAATTGTCTGTACTTCCATCGTTCACAAACAAAATCTCGTAGGAAAAAGAATTTTCATTCATGATTCTTACGATCCATTCACATAATTCTGGCAACGACTCTTCCTCGTTGTATAGAGGGACGACAATAGAAATATCCATACAAATATTTTTTTGCAAAAATAAACAAAATACTAAATCGGTAGTTCAAGTATTCGAATAATTAAACAGCAAGGTCATTATATGAAAAAAAGCAAGAAATAAAAAACTCGGCAGTCGCGTATGTGGCTGTCGAGTTTTTTTGTATTCTAATGTGTCATTTAGCCTTTTTGCCTTTAACCCTTTTGGCATTTTGCCCATGAGCTACTTCTTTGACTTCGGCTACGCTCAGTCGGCGGGATGGCTTTAAGCCTTCTAGCCTTTAAGCCTTTTCGTCTTTCAAGTCCAATTTAATTTCCAGTTCTTCAAGTTGTTCCTTGGCAAGTGGGGCAGGGGAGCCGCTCATTACGTCGCGTCCAGAGTTGTTCTTCGGGAAGGCGATGAAGTCGCGGATGCTGTCGGCTCCTGCGAAAATCGAGCAAAGACGGTCGAAACCGAATGCCAAACCAGCGTGAGGCGGTGCACCATATTCGAATGCGCCCATCAGGAAGCCAAACTGTTCCTGTGCCTGCTCGTCGGTGAAGCCGAGAGTGTGGAACATCTTGTTCTGCAAAACTCTGTCGTGAATTCTTATCGAACCGCCACCGACTTCGCTACCGTTCATTACAATGTCGTAGGCATTTGCGCGGATTTCTCCCCATTTCGACGGGTCGTCGAGCAGATATTCATCTTCTGGCTTTGGAGCGGTAAATGGGTGGTGCATAGCATAGTAGCGCTGAGTTTCGTCGTCCCATTCGAGAAGCGGGAAGTCGATAACCCACAATGGAGCAAACTTCTGCGGGTCGCGAAGTCCGAGCTGGTTACCCATTTCGAGACGAAGTTCGTTCAACTGCTTGCGAGTTTTCATTGCCGGACCGCAGAGAATCAACATAAGGTCGCCGGGCTTTGCACCAAACTTGTCGGCAAACTTCTTCAAATCGTCGGCATTATAGAATTTGTCAACCGATGACTTAAACGAACCGTCGGCATTATATTTAATGTAAACCATTCCGCCTGCGCCAACCTGTGGTCGCTTAACGAATTCGGTAAGCTGGTCGAGTTGTTTGCGAGTGTATTCTGCACAGCCTTCAGCGTTTATACCGACAACAAGTTCTGCGCCATTGAACAGACCGAAGCCTTTGCCCTTGGCAACGTCGTTGAGTTCTACGAACTTCATTCCGAAGCGAATGTCTGGCTTGTCGCTTCCGTAGTATTTCATGGCGTCGTGCCAAGTCATACGCGGGAACTTGTCGAATTCAATGCCTTTAATTTCTTTAAATAGGTGCTTTGCCAATCCTTCGAAGGTGTTGAGCACGTCTTCCTGTTCAACAAACGACATTTCGCAGTCAATCTGCGTAAATTCGGGTTGACGGTCGGCACGTAGGTCTTCGTCGCGGAAGCAGCGTACAATCTGGAAGTAACGGTCGAAACCAGCAACCATAAGCAACTGCTTGTACTGCTGTGGACTTTGTGGCAATGCGTAAAATTCGCCTGGGTTCATTCTCGACGGAACGACAAAGTCACGAGCACCTTCGGGTGTCGATTTTATTAGGAATGGTGTTTCTATTTCAAGGAAATTCAAGTTGCTGAGGTAGTTGCGAACAAGAATTGCCATGTTGTGGCGAAGTTCAAGGTTGCGACGAACTGGATTTCTGCGAAGGTCAAGGTAACGGTACTTCATACGAAGATCGTCGCCACCGTCGCTTTCATCTTCAATTGTAAACGGCGGGACCTTGCTGACATTCAGCAGGTTGAATTCGGAAACCTTGATTTCGATTTCGCCAGTTGGCATATTCGGGTTCTTCGATTCACGTTCTACAACCGTTCCCTTTGCCTGCAAAACGTATTCTCGACCAAACGAACGAGCCTGTTCGATTAATTTCGGGTCGCTAACGCCGTCCTGAAGGAAAAGTTGTGTGATTCCGTATCTGTCGCGGAGGTCAATCCAAATCAGCGCACCTTTGTCGCGAACACGCTGTACCCATCCGCTCAATGTAACTTCCTGTCCTGCATTTGCGAGGCGCAATTCCCCGCAGGTATGAGTTCTATACATAATTTCAATTTTTTAGTGGCGCAAAATTACTCAATCGCGTGGGATATAACAACTTTTTTTTGATGATTTGGATTGTCCTGTTCTTTGGAAATTATTTCGCCAGAATGGTGCTTGTAAAGTCTATTGTGGCGATTTTATTTTAAAATTATTTCGCCAAATTATGTATTTTTAATGTTGTTGTGGCGAATTAATTTTAAAATTATTCCGCCGTAATTTGTGTTTTTAGTCTTGTTCTGGCGGATTTATTTCTTTGTTTATTTCGCCAGAATAGTATGTGAAAGGTGTGTTGTGGCGATTTTATTTAAAAATTATTTCGCCAGAATGATAAGTTTTTATATCTTTGTGGCGGAATAATTTTTTTAGCAATGAGAGAACATCTTATCGGTAGAAGTTGGGAACAGAACAAGTTACAGGAATTATACAATTCCGACCGTTCTGAATTTCTTGTCGTTTATGGTCGTCGTAGAACAGGAAAAACATTCTTGATTCGCGAATACTTTGAAACGGAATTTTCGTTTTTCCATACGGCATTCTCACCATTCGAAATGCAGGACAATGTTGAACTACTTCTAGAACAGCAGTTGAGGCGTTTTGGTGACACGTTAAGGTCGTATGGAAGTATGTGTGCTGGTGCACCCAAAGATTGGTTCGAGGCGTTCGACTGGTTGAAGGATTTGCTTCTGAAAAAGTCGAAAAGGAAGCGTTTGGTCGTCTTTATTGATGAACTTCCGTGGCTCGACACTCCGCGTTCAAATTTTGTAACAGCATTCGAGAATTTCTGGAACAATTGGGGCGCAGGAATGCACAATCTTTTTCTGATTGTTTGCGGTTCGGCAACTTCGTGGATTGCCGACAAACTGCTTAACAATACTGGTGGCTTGTACGGACGTTCGACTTACGAAATGAAGATTGTGCCGTTCACACTTGGCGAGTGCGAGCAATTTTACCGCAAGAAAGGTTTGGTTCTCGACCGCTACGACCAGTTGCAAGCCTATATGATTATGGGCGGAATACCTTATTATATGTCATATTTGCAAAAAGGCTTGAGTCTCGCGCAAAACATTGACGCTATGTTTTTCCAAGACAGTGGCAAGTTGGTGAACGAATTTGAACGGTTGTACGGCTCGTTGTTCGTTGACCCGCAAAAGTATATTTCGGTTGTCAGGGCTTTGAGTACTCGCCGCGATGGGCTGTCGCGGAAGGAAATTGCCAAAACATTGGGCTTTACATCGGGTGGCGGTTTGACTGATATTTTGCGGACGCTTGAGGCAAGCAATTTTATTGTTTCATATTCGATATACCAAGGTTCAAGTCGCGACATTCGTTACAAGTTGGTCGATTTGTTCTCGTTGTTTTACCTGTATTTCAAGGAGTCGCACGTCACAAGCAATCCCAATTTCTGGTCTGACAACCTAAAGTCGCTTCAGTTGAATGCTTGGCGAGGTTATGCCTTCGAAGAAGTCTGCTACGTGCATAGTAAACAGATAAAAAATGCTCTTGGAATCGGAGGCGTTCATACTGAGATTTTGCCGTGGCGAAGCAAGGACGAGGAAGGTGTGCAGATTGATATGCTTATCGACCGCGACGACAGGGTTATAAATGTGTGCGAGATAAAGTTTTCGCTGGACATCTTTACCATAACTCGCGAGTACGATGCCAATTTGCGCCACAAGGTGCAGGTGCTTATGGACAAGACAAAACCAAGGAAAAATCCTCATCTTACGATGATTACAACATTTGGCTTGCAGCAGAACGAGTACAGCGGGCACATCCAGAAAAGCTTGACAATGGACGATTTGTTCTGACAGATTAAAAATGATCGGAATTTAGACATAGTAAATCCATCCACAGATATGTGTTATTATGTGTTGATAAAATCGCTTTCCGATTAAAATTTTAGCGAAAAATATTTTATATTTTTGCCAACAAAATTTTCAAAAAAGAATATTGATATGGCAACGGCAAGTGATTTGAAAGCAAAAGTGACAAAAATCTCAACAATTGTTGAATACCTTGAAGATGAACAGATAAGCCAAATTGAAAAAGATATTTTGCTTCAAGCGGTAAGGGAATTGTACTCGGATATATTGGTGACGAAAGTCGGTGATTCTGCCGAAGAGAAAGTTGCCGCAGTGGAAGAAAAAGAGGTTGTGGAAGAGACGCCTATTCAGGAAGATGAAAAGCCGACAGAACCTCCTGTTATAGCAATTCCTTTTGATGCGGGTGACTTCGATTTTCACGATTTGCTTGATGTGAGCAATGAGGCTGAACAAGTAGAAGAACCTGTTGCGGAGGAACCGTCGCAGCCAGAAATTCCAGAGGAAGTTGTTGAAGAACCTGTTCCAGAAGTCGTAGAAGAACCTGCTGAAATGGAAGTTCAGGAGGAAGTTGCTGTGCCTCAGGAAGAACCAGTTGAAGAGGAAGAATCAAAACTTGAAACAGAATATTTTGCTCAAAGCGAGTCTGTTTCGTCCGATTTTGATGAAGCTGTATCTTCTGCTGACGAAATCGAAGATGTTGTTCCCGAAGAGAATACAGAGCCAGAGGTTATCGCAGAGGAAGAAGAACAAGTTGTCGAAGAACAACCTGCAGAAGTTGTTGAAGAGCCAGTAGCCGAAGAGTCTGCGGAACCAAATGAACCTGTTGCCGATGAGCAACCAGAAGAAATTCCAGAACCACAAGAGGAGGAAAAGCCAGTAGTGGTTGAGCCGATTCATCAGGAACCAGAACCCGAAAAGGTGATTACTCTGGGCGAGCAATTGGGTCAGTCGAGGCAGGAGTCTTTGAATGACAAATTTGCAAACAATAAGAGTGCCGACCTTTCGAGCAGCATTGGACTTAAGCCAATTTCTGACATCAAATCGTCGATACCACTAGGTGAAAGATTCCTGTTTACTCGTACTCTATTTTCGGGAAGCGGAGCCCTTTTTGAATCAACCGTGGCTGCACTCAATGGAATGTCGAGTATGGATGAGGCAGAAGGCTATATCCGCGCAAACTTCAACTGGGATATGGAGTCGTCAACGGTTGTCGACTTTATGAACATTGTTCGCAGAAGATATTTGTAGAATATGTTAAACAGAAATTGTCATAAAGATTTAACATGTTGGGAGAACGTGAATAACTTGGTTTTCGATAATCTTTCGCTTTCAGAGTTGCCCAATTCGCGCTCTAAACTTCGCCCCCTGAGCCTGTCGAAGGGTCGAAGGGTCGAATTTCTTGTTACATTTTTATCTGTTTTTCTGTTTTCCGTTTCGCTGTCGGCGCAGAACCTCGACAGGGTAAGACAACACATAGAGACTTTGTCGTCGCCAGAATACCACGGACGCGGATATACTTTCGGCGCTTCCGACAAGGCCGCCAAGTACATTGCCGACGAGTTCAAGTCGCTGGGGGTAAAGCCATTTGGTAAGTCGTACTACCAGAATTTTTCCTACGATGTGAATACTTTTCCTTCAAAGATGAAAGTTTTGATAGATGGAAAGGAAATGCAGTCAGGCACCGACTTTGTGGTGGGGCAGATGATGCCAACGACAAAGGCTTCGTACGAACTTTTTCTGCCCGATTCGCTTCTGCTGAACGATACGGTTGCGTTTCTCGCTTGCTATTTTGCCGAGGACTGGTCGAAAAAGATGCTTGTAATTGATTACGCGCAGACCGCGAACAAGGAAATCAAGATGTTTTATATCAAGGTTTTGTATGGCAATACACGCTTTGGTGGAATTATGGAGCTTATTCCCGAGGAACTTGTTATGTCTGTTGGAAAAATTCAGCAAGACTATCCTGTAATCAAGTTGAAGCGCGAAGCCTTCGACAGGTCGGCAAAGATGGTGACGATTGACATAACCGCCAAACTGAAGAAGAATTTTGCTGCAAAGAATGTCATCGGCTATGTGGAAGGCAAGAATCCGAACAAATGTTTTGTATTCTGCGGTCACTACGACCATCTGGGGACGCTTGGCAAGGACGCTTATTTCCCTGGTGCGCAGGACAATGCATCGGGAACGGCTATGGTTCTCGACCTTGCAGCCTACTATACAAGGCATCAGCCCGAATACACTATGGTGTTTATGCTCTTCTTTGGCGAGGAAGCTGGTTTGCTCGGTTCGTCGTACTATGTTGAGCATCCGCTGTTCCCGCTAAATCAGATTGTCATGGGCGTGAACCTTGATATGGTCGGCACTGGCGACGAAGGCATAACTTGTGTAAATCTGGAAGAGGAGGATTATGCCGATGTGTGGAAACTTTTCAGCAGCATAAACGAGGAAAACAAGTATTTTGACCCGATAAAGCAACGTAAGGCGGCTGCCAACAGCGACCATTATTCGTTCAACCGCAAGGATGTCAAGTTTATATTCATCTATACGATGGGACCTGGCACCTATTATCATAATGTGAAGGACAAATACGAAACCTTGTCGTTTACGGGCTACGGAAGTTTGTTCGGACTGCTAACTAAATTCGTGGAGAGATATGAGTAAATTGTATTTGGTGCCAACGCCAGTCGGAAATCTCGAGGATATGACTTTCAGGGCTGTAAATGTGCTGAAGTCGGTGGATTGCATACTTGCCGAGGATACGCGCACATCGGCTGTGCTGATGAAGCATTACGACATTGGCACTCCGCTGGTTAGCCATCATAAGTTCAACGAACACAAGACATCCGAGAGCATTGCCGAAAGGATTCTTGGCGGGCAGGATATTGCACTTGTAACCGATGCCGGTACGCCAGGTATTTCCGACCCTGGGTTCCTGCTTGTGCGCACTTGCGTCGAAAAGGGCGTGGATGTTGAATGTCTGCCGGGGGCTACGGCATTTGTGCCAGCCTTGGTAAATTCTGGTTTGCCCTGCGAACGCTTTACTTTCGAGGGATTTTTGCCGCAGAAGAAGGGCAAGAACAAGAAGGTGCAAGATTTGGCGGAAGAGGAGAGGACTATGATTTTCTACGAGTCGCCGTTCCGTCTGGTGAAGACTTTGGAACTTTTTGCCCAGTATTTCGGCGAAGAAAGGCAGGCATGCGTGTCGCGTGAGATTTCAAAACTTCACGAGGAGAATTTCCGTGGCACCCTGAAGGACTGCATCGAGCATTTTTCGCAGAAGGATGTCAAGGGCGAGATTGTCATCGTTGTGGAAGGCAAGAACAGAAAGGTAAGGAATGCGGAATGTGAGGAAGAGTAAGTTGCGACTAAAACATAATCAAGGACGGTTTAATGCCGTCCTTTTTTGTTGTTGGGTGTATTTCCTTTTTTAGTATTTTTGCAAAGAAAAAAATATGCAATGAAGAACATTTTGACTGATATAAGACAGCTTGCTTCAAAGGTTATTCCTGCAGGAAGTTCCGCTTGGCTCTATGGTTCGCGAGCACGTGGCTCTGCGCATTCGCATTCCGACTGGGACATTCTATTGATTCTTAACAAAGATACACTAACGCAATCTGACTATGATTCGATAAGTTATCCTTTCGTGTTGCTCGGTTGCGAATTAGGTGAGGAAATAAATCCGATTATGTACACAGAGAAGGAATGGCAGTTATATAAAGCTACGCCATTCTATGAAAATGTGAAACACGATGCAATAAATCTTTTGTCATGAATCAGGAAGAAAAAGACCTTTTGGTTGTGCGACAGGTTGAGAAAGCACATCATTTTTTGGATCAAGCCGATGAAATGATGACTCTTGGTCATACGGATTTGGCTATAAACCGTTTGTATTATTCATGTTTCCATATTGTGCAAGCATTGTTTCTTAAGTCGGGAATATCAGTGCGGACGCATTCTGGAATAATTACGCAGTTCAGTCAGCATTTTGTAAAAACCGACATAGTTTCAATGGAAAAAGGCAGTTTGTTGGCAAGATTATTTCAGTTGAGACAAAAAGCAGACTACAATTGTGCATACGATATTTCGGTAGAGGAAGCTAAGTCTTTAGTTGAGCCTGTGCATCTTTTTGTCGCCGAAATAACAGAATTGATAAACCAGAAAAATTAAGAAATGCAAAATATGAGATGTTTGTCGCTGATATTGACAATTTTACTCGTTTCGGCACACTGCTTTTCGCAGTCGGTAACCACTTTTAATACCGAGATGAATGGCATTAAGTTCAGAAAATGTGGCTATGAGTTCTCGAGCAATGAATTTTCAAAGAAAATAAGCTTCACTTTGCCATTGCCTAGTGAAACCTCTGTTTTACAAACCATAACCGATGCCTTGCTGATGGGCGAATACGACAACAGTACGCTTGAACAGGACTTGAAGGACGAATTGGCATCGTACATTGCTGATAGAAAATCGGATACGACAAAAGCTGAGGACTACAACGAGACTTCGTGGAGCATAGCGCCTGTATTTGTCGGTGGCGGATACATTGCTTTTGTGTCGTCGTTTTCGCAGAAGTTTGCAAGCGAGGTGGCACCTGCACCTATGTGGGGCGACAAATGTGCCGTCTTTAGCCTGGCGACAGGAAAACGGATTTCGGAGGATGAAATTTTTGATAAGGTTGCCGAGCATAACTACATAGTAGCAAGGAAGTTGTATTCCACTTTGTGCAAGATTCTCAAGAAGGTGGATGACGGCGACAGCGTGGATGTTGCAGTTTTGTTCAACGATAACTTTTATTTTACAGGCAAGGAACTGATATACAAGTACGGTTCATTCGAGATGTATTATACTTCTGGTGTGACGGAGTTGTCGCTTCCTAAGAAGTGGCTGAAGCCGTATCTGAATGTTGATGGACCTTTGTATCAGTATTGGTTTGGTGAAAAGAAATAACATTGTATTATGAAGAGGGTTGTTTGGTTTGTCATGGTTTTATTGCTGGCGGTGCAGTGCTTCGCTCAAAGCTCGTCGCAGCAAAAAAATCTTATTATTGCCGATACTATAGTGGACAATGCTAAGTTTAGAATTTACAGTTTTGAATTTGAATCGGCAGAATTTTCGAAGAAGATATATTTCCTTTTGCCATTAGTCGAAGATGTTGCTGTTAGGCAAATGATATGGGACTCTATTATCGGATGGCAGTATAGTAGCGAGATGCTTGAACTGGAGTTGCAGGAGGAAGTAAGCATGTATATGGAAAGGGTTGCCGACAATCCGGAACTTGTCAATGCCGAAAAAATGGATGAGAAGTACTCCGATGTTGAATATTATGAGTCGTCGTGGTATGTTACTCCAACATTTGTAAGTGATGAATACATCGCGTTAACTAATTATTTTTCGGAGTTTAATGGTGGCGCAATTCATCATCAGTGGGGCGAAGTGGCGTATGTTTTCAGTCTTTCGACAGGAAAGCAAATCTCGCAGGATGATATTCTCGACGATATTGGCTCTCATAGGTATTTGATAGCTAACAAGTTGTATGAATTGTTGCAGAAAAATCTCGAATCTGATCCTGACGAGTTATTTGTTGACAATGTCATGCAGATGTTGAACGGTAACTTTTATTTTACCGAAAAGGAATTGATTTATATGTATGTGCCATACGAGGTTGCGTGCTATGCGGCAGGAGAGCCGACATTGTCGCTTCCAAAGAAATGGCTGAAGCCATATCTGAACATTGATGGTCCGCTGTATCAGTATTGGTTTGGAAAAAAGAAGAAATAAGTTTTGTTTAATATGAATAAGAAAATAATATACGGATTTTTGGCAGTTGTATTTGCTGTTGCAGGGTGTAAGTCGGGAGAAAATAATGCAGAAACGACAGATGCCGTGCAAACTGTTGCCGTAAAAAATGATAGCGCTATTGTTGCTTCCGATACTATAGCATCGGTTGAACTGGCAGATACTACCAAATTGACCGACAATACAGATAAGAAACCTTACGAAAAAGTTATTGTAGATACTGTTATTGACGGAGTAAAGTTCAAGAGATATTACTTTGATATTCAGACAAAGGAATTGGCAGATGAAACTATGCTTACTGTTCCTATAGATGGAAATTCCGATGCTAACAAGAAGATAATCAAAACTTTGGTGGATGATTTTTCGTTGGATGCCGGTAGCTTGCAACAGCAACTGGAGTTGCAGTTTGATGCGTATGCTTCAGGTAATTATACCGAGGAAGGAGATGATTATCACGAAAGCGAACTGGTAGTGTATCCGGTAAGCGTAGTGGGGAAGAAATATGTATCGTATATTTTGCATTCGTCATTGTTCTGGCCTGGCGAGCAGAATCATCCGCAGTGGGGTGATGTGTATTTTGTCTTTGACATGAATACCGGCGAAACAATTTCGCAGGACGATATTCTTGATGCGTCGCAGGAGAGCAGACAGGCTGTTGGGGTCAAGATTCACGAGGAACTGGTAAATTATGCCGGCAACGAGGAGGACATTTTCGCAGAGGCCGGCAGCGGATTGCTAAACGGCAATTTTGTATTTGACGACAAGGGCTTGACATATTTTTTTACTCCATACGAGGTAGGTCCATACATGCTTGGTGAACCTGAGGTCTTTCTGTCGAAGGAGTGGCTCGAGCCATACTTGAAAAAAGATGGCATACTTTATGAATACTGGTTTAATAAATAGTTGAGTGTAATTAAGTTATGATTTAAAATCATTGTTGTCCGCTAAAAAATCGAACAATACATATAATTACATTATTATCAAATATTTAGACAATAATATTAATAAGGGGACTTGTCATTTCGGAAGCTAGTCGTAACACGCGAAACGGAACGGGGAGCGTTGTGAAGACTGCTGTCCGTAATCTCCTACAATATTACTACTCAAGGAGATTCCGCATAAGCGAGTTCACACGACACGTTCCTTTGTCGGTTCACTCAGCTTTGTGGAATGACCATTCACTTTTTAGCGGACAATAATAATTTAAAATTAGGCATAGTTTGTTTTTCAAAGAGGTTCGAAAGTCGGATGATGTTGTGTCGTTTTTTCATGTAAAAAGTTTGGAAGGCCTTTGTGACATAAACTGTAATTTCTTGTACAAAAACTTGTTTCTATTGTTTCATCTTGCTTTTCGCATTCTCCAGTATGAAGTGCAACCTGTTGAACACATTTGCTTCGGAGGTGCCAGCGTCGAAGTCGAGGAAGAGCAGGTTCATATCGGGGTAAATCTGCTTGATTTTCTTTTCCATGCCCTTGGAAATGATGTGGTTGGCAATACATCCAAATGGTTGTAGGCTTACCACGCTGCTTATTCCATTCTTGGCGTAGTTGGCGATTTCGGCAGGCAGAAGCCAGCCTTCGCCGAAGTTTGTTGCTGGATTTACAATCTTGGTGGCATCGTCGAAGGCCTCGAACAGGTTGTCGAACGGACGGTAGCTCGGGAATCCTGCGCAAATCTTGTCGTACTTTCTTGCAAATCTTGCAATTAGGTTGTAAACCGCTGTGGTTACAAAGGCAGGCGTTTTGCTAGGCTTGATATGGTATTTGCGGTTTACTGCATTGTTTACCAGTCCGTTGATGAAGAAATTGTAAATCGAAGGTACTGCCACCTCAAAGCCTTGGTCGTTGAGCCAATCGACGACATACTTGTTGCTGAACGCATTGTATTTCAGGTATATTTCGCCAACGATACCAATGGTCGGGTAGGTGCTTCCTTCGTTTATGTTCTCGCGGAATTCGGCAACGGCCTTCTTCAGAAGTCCCTGGAGTTTGTCGCCCTGCTTGTTTTCGATGTATGGGAAACTCATTTCTGTGTATTTGTCCCTGATTTTCCGAGCAATACCTTTTTCCTTTTCCCTAATGACTGCACCCTGGTACAATTTCGAAAGGCAGTCGGCATAAAGCATAGTATTGAGCAACAGACCGATATTTTTCGAAACATGAAGGTCGAATCCCGGCTGATAGTTTATCTTGCTGCTTCCTGTCGCAACCGAAACGACTGGAATATTCTCGAATCCTGCTGTTACCATTGCGTTCTTAATCAGCGACAAATAGTTGCTGGCTCGGCATTGTCCGCCTGTCTGCGTGATGGCTACGGCAATGTCGTCGGGATTGAATTTTCCGCTTTCTAGAGCCATCATTATCGTGCCGATGACGATGGTGGCAGGATAGCAGATGTCGTTGTTAGCATATTTAAGGCCGTATTCGTTCGATTCTGGCGTTCCTTTTGGCAGGTTGAGAAGATTGTAGCCCTTTGCCTTAAAGAAGGCTGGAATGAACTCTGAATAGCCTTCTGCGAAGTACGGACCTATAATTAACCTGCGTTTGTCGGCTTCCATGAACGGCTTGGTGGTGACGAACTTGGTTTCCTTGCGGTGTCCGTTGTTGAGCTTGAGGCTTTCGACGAGCGAACGGATACGCAGGCGCAACGAACCGATGTTGTTTACATCATCAATTTTTAATATGGTGAGATTCTTGCCTTTACGGTTGAGAATGCTTCCCATTTCGTCGAGGATGAAAGCATCGGGACCGCAGCCGAACGAGGTGAGTTCGATAAACTGAACATTGTCGGGAGCGTTGGCAACATAGTGCGCCGCCTTGAAGATTCGCGTCGGGAAGCTCCACTGCGTGAGCGAGTGCAGTTCGTCGAAGATGTTTTCGTTGTCGAGGTACGAAACATTTTCGGTTACGACATCTATGCCCATTTCGGCAACTGCTTGTGACACTTTGTGTTGTATGAGCGGGTCGATGTGGTAGGGACGGCCGGCAAGAACGATAACAGTTCTGCCGTCGCGATTGGCTTTTTCGATTACCTCTGCGGTGCGCTCGGTGAGGCGTGCACGGAAGTTTGCCTGTGCTTCGATGGCATTTTCGATGGCTTTGCGTCGCATCTTCTTGTCAAAGCCAAGAGACTTCAAATAGGCATTACACGACTTCCAAAGTAGTTCATCGTTGCTAAATGTAATTATTGGATTGTCAAGCCGTATGCCAAATTTATTTTCAGTATCGATTGAACTCTTTATGACGTCACCATAACCGCTCACGATGGGGCAGTTGTAGCAGTTGTTCGACTTCTCGTCGTCCTTTACTTCGAGTACGATGTAGGGGTAGAAAATGAAATTGACTTTCTTGTTGACAAGGTCGAGTATATGTCCGTTCATGAGTTTTGCTGGGAAGCAGATGTTGTCGGACATAATCGACTTGACGCCAGGCTCATAGAGCTTGTTTGTCGAATCGCCAGACAATACGACTTCGTAGCCCAAGGTGCTGAACATTGCCTGCCAGAACTGGAAATTCTCGTACATCCCCAATGCGCGCGGCAGTCCGACCTTTTTGCCGTTCTTGACTGTCGAGTATTCGTGCTTTGCAAACAACATGTCGTCCTTTTCTGCATGCAGGTTGATGCCTTTTGCTGTGCTTTCGGACCTGTTGGAGAAAACTTTCTCGCAGTTGTTGCCCGCGTAGAACGAATTGCCGTTCTCGAACTTGAAAATGTTCACAGTGCATTGGTTTTCACAGCCTTTGCAGTT
>Ga0310696_10003023_pt1 | contig 21423 bp, 8 predicted proteins | sample AusTroGonzalo_MG_4_FD_203885 | JGI IMG/M metagenome (GOLD analysis project Ga0310696, IMG submission 203885) | Bovine rumen microbial communities from tropical cattle in Woodstock, Queensland, Australia - Gonzalo_02 (v2) (version 2) | ecosystem: Host-associated > Mammals > Digestive system >...
TTTTCCGGGCACGGCGGTGAGCTTGAAGGCCCGGTATTTCGGCCCGGCGTCGTAAGAAAAACCGCCCTCGGGAGGCCGCACCATGTCCCATTGGGCGGGGGGGATGCCGGTTCCCTCTTTCAAGTAGGGATTGTCCAGCAGGTTGTTGATCTCGATGTCCATGCGCTTGTCGGCGTGCAGGGAGGCGGAGACATATTTGTCGGCGAAACACGCGACGGCAAGGAACGCGGCGGCACAGACCGCCGGGATCTTCGGCAAAAACTGCATGACGGGGACTCCGGGGGCTACTGGGTCACGACCTGATTCACGCACCACTTGGCCACGGAGCGGTAGAGGCCGCTGGTGAGAACGTAGTACTGCAGTTTTTGGCCCACATCGAAGCGGATGAGTCTCAAGGATCCGTTCAGCATATTGGCACACTGGCCATGCCGGATGTCCACCAGCCCCACGCCGGTGGAGTTGCCGGAGAGCTGACTGCTCTTCCAGCGGGTGCTCTCCGTGGCGCAGAAGGTGTCTCCGCCGATGAACATCCGGTCAATGGAGATATATTTGTCCCCCGCCTGCGGCGGATTGTGATTGGTCACTTTCCGGATGACGCCGAGCTTGAAGCCGTCGGCCGCAAGACAGAGCCCGTAGGGCTGGGTCGCCTCATGGCCGCGCTGCCCCTGGAGCGTGGGGCAGAAGAAGACCTTGGGCATCAGCGCGTCGTTCCGGTAGGTCGCGTCCGACGAGATCTGCTTGTACGTGGGCCCGCCGACGTAGGAGGAAAGGCGCGAAAAAAGGGTCGCATGGGAATACTGGGAAAAGGTGCCGATGTTGTGCCAGTACCAGTTGTCGTTGTCCGACAGATAGGATGCAAGGGCCAGGGAAACCTGTTTCAGATTGTTTTCGCACAGGGTGTTCCGCGCCCTGTCCCGGGCCTGGCTCAACGCCGGCATCAGCATGCTCGCCAGAATGGCGATGATGGCGATCACGACCAGTAACTCGATCAAAGTGAAAGCGGACCCGCCCGGCGCTTTCCGTCCCGTCCCGGTTTTTCCCCTGTTCATCTGAACCTCTCCCGTTGAATTGCGGCTGAAAATTTTTTACGGACGATAAAATGTAATCTTCGAATTAGTGTTATTCAATGCCTTGAAAATATTAAATTTCATGATAAATTATAAAAAATCAACGATTTTATTTCGGGGGAGGACGCGGCGAAGTGGAATATCCGGAAATACCCGTTCCGAGACGTTACCGGAGCATCTCCTCGGGCGTGCGGAGAAGTTCCTCCGGACTGCCGGACAACGTGCTGGTTTACGACCGGCACAAGATCAATCCCCGGGCGGGGTTCTTTCATCAGAACGACGCGTTTTTCGTCATCTACTGCGTCCGGGGGTCCGGGACCGTGTGTCTGGACGAGGATTTCTTCGATTTCCGGCCGGGGAACATCCTGCTGATGTTCCCCTGGCAGATGCACTGCTACCTCGATCTGGAGCTGCCCCGGCGCTGGCTCTACGTCCGGGCCGAATGGGATCCGCCCGAGACCGTCTACCGTCTGCGCAACCAGCTGATGACCGCCCGGCCGGAGGAGGTGGAACTTCTGGCCCGCATGGCGCGCATCTGGAACGAATGCGAAGAGAGCGCGGCCGCGTGGAAGGCTGATTATCTTTCGGGCATGACCGCGACGCTGGTCTGCGGTCTGCTGGACCGCTGCCGGAACGCGGAAACGGTCCTCCGTCCCGTGCCGGGCAAACACCGGCTGCTGGAAAAGATCAACGGCTACATCTACCAAAATCTCGGCCGCCCCTTCAACATCCAGCAGATGGCGGCGGAACTGGGGTACTCCCCCAACTATCTGGGGGCGGCCTTCAAGGGAAAGTACTTCATCACGCTGGAGGAATACATCAAGACGCTGCGCATCGACCGGGCGAAAAACCGCCTGTCGGGGACGACGCTGAGCGTCGGGGAGATCGCGGCGGAGCTGGGGTTCTCCTCGCTGTACTCCTTCTCGAACTGTTTCCGCCGGACCACGGGCCGATCGCCGACGGAGTACCGCAGCGCCAGCCGGAAGTGACCTCTCCGGAGCCGGCGGTCAGTCCTGCCTGCTGACGGAGCTCACGTGTTTCAGGAGTGCCTCGTAGTCGGCGACGACCACGTAGAACATGTTGAGGATCTCCAGGTGCGCGAAGGAGTAGACGATCCTCTTCCCCCCCTGCTCCACGCTGAAAAGGCCGAACTCCTCGCCGTGCTCCAGGATCCGCTTCCGGATCTTCGCCGTCTTGAAGAGCGGCGTCTTGAACTTGGCGTTCTGGTGGTATCTGCCGGGATCGAAGGTCTTGTTGAAGTACTCCGATTTCGAGGAGAAGATCGTTTCGCCCTCCAGATTGATGACCGCCTTTTCGATCACGTAGGAGCCGACGTTTCCTTTGGTGAGGATACTCCGGGTCAGCCGGTTGACCGAAAGGTCCAGTCCCGCGACGCCGCAGAACTCCCCGTGGAGGTCGAAGATCTGGATGGAACAGGGGATGGAGAGCCCCGAAACGGAATCGAGGTCCATATAGGGCTTGCCCCAGACGGGACCGGTCTGGCGCAGGGCGTCCCGGTACCACGAGCGCTCCCGGGGATCGATGTCGCGGGAGTAGTTGCCCCGCCAGGGATACAGCAGCTTGACGCCGCTTTTCGACCCGATGAAGACCGACCGGATGGGCGCTCCCTTGTAGAGGTAGTCCGCCTTCAGCTTGCCGTACTCCTCCTTGGAAAACCCGTAGCTGGACTTGCTGCCCAGAACCACCTTTTTCATCTTGGTCAGCACGGGGGAGACCTTGCGGATGAACTCCCGCCCGGCGACGAGATCCGCGTTGGGCGCGACGGTGAAGATGCCGAAATCGAGCCCGACCAGCCGCTTGTAGTAAGGGGAGTAGAAGACGCCGGATCCGGGCTCCTTCATCTTGTCCATGGGGGGATGGAAGGCCTCCTGCCCCTCCGAGACTTTGCCCTCGGTATTGTAGGTGAGCAGATAGGCCGCGATGCGCGACAGCGCCGAAAGCTGCTCCTGGATATGGAGCGCCGTGATGTCCAGATGCTCCGCCACGATGGCCGTCCGGTTGTAGAGGAAATTCATCGCCAGCTTCTGACGGCTCATCTCCTGCGCGTCCTTGAGCTGCCGGTAGATGGCCAGCGCCGTGACGGAGGCAAAGACCAGCAGGAGGATGAGGGAAGACACCAAAAATCCCCTCCGGTGATGGTAGAAATACCGGGCGGTCTTCATGGCGGTGTCGTCGGGCAGCGCGGATATGGGCAGTCCGCCCATCCAGCGCCGCAGATCTTCCGCGAGGTCGGAGACCGTCTGGTACCGGTCCTCCATCCGGTACGCCGTCGCCTTGCGGATGATCGCCACGAGGAATCTGTCGATCTTCCACTTGAAAAGATGTTCGACCGGCTCCAGTTCGCCGTTGACGATCCTCTCCATGTATTCCCGCTCGTCCCGGCCCTTGACCGCGGACTGAAGGGTGACGACCTCCTGAAGGATCAGGCCCAGCGTGAAGATGTCGGAACGGGCGTCGCACCGTTCGCCGCGGAGGGCTTCCGGAGAAAAGTAGCGGGGGGTGCCCGCCAGCTGTTTCCCGTCGTCGGGGGGATCGTCCGCCCTGGGGATCGTCCGCGCCAGTCCCCAGTCCATCACGTAGACCTCCATGTACTCGCCCAGCATGATGTTCTCGGGCTTGAGGTCCCGGTGCATGATGTTCTTGTGGTGGGCGTAGGCGATGGCGTCGCAGACGCGCAGGAATATTTCCAGCCGGCGGCGCAGCAGGGCGTCCTCGTCGAAGTTCCGGATCCCCTTGATCCGGTAGTTCACGGCGATGTTCCGCAGATAGTCCCGCAGGGTCTTACCGTTGACCAGCTTCATGATCAGGTGGACGCCGTCGTCGCGGTCCCCCGTCAGGCCGTAGACGGGAATGATGGAGGGGTGGTCCAGCTGGGCGGTGACTTTGGCCTCGGAGATGAAGGATTCGACCATCTCCGGCTTTTTATCGGTCTCCTCCTTGAGGGACTTGACGGCGACGATGCGCCGCAGGTTCTTGTCCTGTGCGATGGAGACCGTCGCATGGCCGCCGTTGGCGAACTCCTCGAGGACGGAGTATTTGGTATCCAGCTTGCTCAGCGGCGCGGAAAGATTCGCGGTGGTGTCGGGCTCGACGCTCGTGTAGTGCCGGATGTCCGTCCGGCCGATGATGTCCTCGATCTCCAGCTTCTTCCTGCCGAAGGAGGACGCGATCTTGTGAAGAGGCGTCGTGTTCCGCGACTTCCGGACCTGGGGACGTTCGATGACGATCGTTCTGTTGAAATCGTCGTTCACCTGATCGTCCAGTGACGCATTCCGCGTCGGATAAACTGTCGTTTTTTCGTCCATTCCCAACCCCCGTCCGCCGGACCGTCTTCCGCCGGCAAACGAAACGGCGCCCCCGGTTTCGTGGGGGGCGCTCCGTCTTTACGATAATAATGTAGCACCGTTTCCGGATTTTTTCAATCCGGACAACAGGCGATCCGCCGGAAAAAACGGCTAAACGGAACGGATCTTGAGGTGGCCGCCGTTGTCGTGGACGATGCGCTTCCCGGACTTGCGGGCGGCGTCGGCGTCGGCGATGGCCTTGCTCAACTTTTCGGAGCCGAGAGTGAGGCACTCCTCCTCGATGAGACGTCCCAGCTCCGCGGAGGCCTGCTCGGGGTAGCCCATGACGCCCAGTTTTATCTCCTTGCGCTGGCTCGTCCGCACAACCTCCTGGGGCAGATCGGAGAAGCTCTCCCGCAGCTGGTAGCTGTCGGGATCCTGCCGCAGGCCCTCGGCGATCTCGGGCACGTCCAGCTGCATTTTTTCCATCCGGACGACCTCAGGACACCAGTGGAGCAGAAGAGAGGTCTCCGCCTTGGCCGCGTGGTAGTCCCGTTCGTCGAAAAGCCGGGTCCACGTGGGGGAGAAATCCCAGATCTGGGTCAGAAGGATCATGGCGTCCTCCAGCGCCGGATTGAGCCACTTCAGGATGCGGAGAGACTCCTTGAGCTGCAGCAGGCTCTCGCTGCCGCCGTGGCCCGGGATGATGATGAAGTTGCGGAAGCCCTGGAGATGGAGCGACTCGATGATCTCCCCCACCAGATTGCAGAAGGTCGTGGGCTTGACGTTGATGGTCCCCGGGAACATGCCGCCGGAGAAGGTGTAATTCAGCGTCGGCGCGATGAGGCAATCCAGTTTTTCCGCCAGGCCCCGGCTGATGTACTCCGCGTTGCGCACGTCGGTGTCCAGCGGCAGGTGCGCCCCGTGCTGTTCGCTCAGCCCGTAGGGGATGATGATCGTCTTTTTCTTTTCGAGGTACGCCCGCACTTCCGGGAAAGTGCAGTCCAGCATTTTGTGGTGTTCCAGCATTTTTTCGATGATTCCTTATTTTTGAAATTCCGCCGGGGAACTTCCGTTCCATCCCCGGCGCAGACGCTGACACGAAAGACACGAAGGCGTGTCGCACAGCATGATGAAGGGATCCGCCGCGACAAGCCGGGAGCCGACGGCATCCAGCTCCGCCATGTCCATGACCATGATCCGCCCGGGACCGAGGGCGCTTTTGGCGATCCGCAGTCCCGAGGCGCAGGCGGCGCGGAAAAACTTGATGCTTTTTTCGTCTCCCTCATAAAAATCCCTGTGGCCCGGCAGGTTGCGGGGCATGGCGACGGTGCGGACGATGCCGTTCTCCCGGACGCGGCAGAGGGTGTCCCCCACGCCGGGCAGACCGAAACGGTCCTCCAGAAAATGGAGGAAAGTCGTCGAATCCAGGCCGCTGCCGAAATGGACGATCTTCCCCTTTTTCCGCAAGGCGAAGGCGAGAGGGCTGTTTTCCCCGACGGGGGGATCCTGCGGACCGTGCTTTGCAAGGGCTTCCGCGGCATCCCGGCCGAAGCCGCACCAGCTGTGGGTCAGGTGGCGGCTGCGGGGGTACCCCTTTTGCACCAGATATTTCGGCAGCGCCCCCGTGACGATGCAGTCGGGATCATTCATATCCATGGGGCGGAACCACGACAGGCGGTTGGGTTCCTCGAGGAAGATGAAGGGCGACGTGAAGGCGGCGAAAAGAACGGTCCCCTCCGGCCCGACGGCCTCGCGGAAGGCCTCCTCCACGGTCTCGAGACCGTTCTCGAACTTGCCGAAACAGGAGAGAGAAGAGTGGACCAGCAGAAAGTCCCCCTCCCGGACATTCGCCTCCCGCAGGGCCGTTTCGATCTCCCCTCGGGCGATCCCGGCAAAGCCACCGAGGGAGACGTAGCCGTACCGCGCCAAATACAGCACGGCCCGGACGAGTTTGGCTATTTCCCGCTCCGGGATGAGGCGGCGCATCTCATGCTCGCTTGCCCGGATCAGCGCGGCCAGATCCCGGACGCCGTCCATACCGCTCAAAACCGCCGCCAGCGGCCCGTACAGCACGCTCCCCGGCAGCAGGACCCGTTCGCGGAACGGCACGCGCGCCAGATCGAAGGGGAATCCCGTCGTCAGGCGCGAGGGCACGATCTTTTCCGCATAGTCCCGCCACGGCGAGCGGGGGATGTCGTCGGCGCAAGACGCCGCCGCACCGCCGCAAGACCGGGAAATCTCCTCCCACAAGCCGCGGACAAAGTCTTCCGGCAGGAAGCGGGAAAAATTTTCGAAATCTTTTTTCAGCATCCCGAAGCGGCAGAGGAAATGCTCTTGCGCCGACCCCACCGCCGGGGAAGCCTCTTCCTTCAGGAGCCGCCGCGCCGTTTCAGCCGCGCGGACCGCCATCTCCTTTCCGGGCGAGAGGAGGGCCGACACCAGCGCCGTATTCAGGGCGCAGGCCTTTCTCAAAGCCTCCCTGTCGATGAAGTCCATGGTTTGAAGGGAGTTGTGGTAAAGCCCCTCCCCCCGCCGGATGGGCCAGAAGGTCGCGACGCCCGTGGTGCTGTCGCACAAAAACATGTCGTCGTCGTAGGGACAGTCCGAGGAATCCAGGACGGCCACGGGGGGGAAGTCCGCAAATCCCGCCAGCTCCTCCGCCGTCCGGTGCAGGAGATAGTTGCCGAAAAAGGGCGTCCCCGCAGCGGCGCAGCGCAGGTCGATGCTCCAGTCGTTCCGGACGCACATCGCGTCGTAATCGCAGGCGCCGATGACTTCGGAGGAGAGGTTTTTGTCCCCCCGGTGCACGGCGTAGGCGGCGAATCCGTAGTGCTCCATGCCGAAAAGCAGCCGCAGGGAAAACTCCGTCTCCCCCTCCTCCAGGATCCTGCGCGCCGTCTCCAGCGCGCAGGCGACCCCGGAAGAGTTGTCGTTGGCCATGGGTTCGTACAAATGGGCGTAGAGCCACAGTTCTTCCTTTCTGCGGCCGGGGATGAGCGCCGTGACGAGGTCCAGTTCCGCCGGGGATCTCCGGCCGTCGGAGAGCACCCGGACCTGCACCTCACCCAGCGTCACGGCCCGGCGGAGAAGCGTCCCCCGCGCGGGAGAGATGGAAAAAGCGACAAACTCCCGGTCTCCGGCGTTGACGTGCCAGTTGTCGTGCTCGGTGAAAGCGGTGTTCCACAGCACGCCCTCCGGCGCGTCGGCGGCGTTGAAGGAGAAATCGCTGATGACGCCCCGGGCGCCCAGATCCAGCAGATACGGCAGGGCGCGGCAGCGGCAGTCCTGATCCAGCGGCGTCAGAACCAGCGCGTCCCGGGGATCGAAGCCCGCGAGCACCTGCTCGTAGGAGAGGACGCGCACGACCTCCCCCTCCGGGGCCGTGGCGCAGCTGCCCTTGATGAGCTCGAAGGGATTTTTTTCGTAATCGGCGATCACCGTCCCGGGGGGGATCCCCGGGGCGGCGAGGACGGTGATCTTGCCCTTTGCGGCCGTCCAGCCCAGCGGGGAGATCTTGTCCTGCCAGACGGTTTTGCCGTCCGCCGGGAACGTGAGACGCTCCACGCCGGGGATCCCCGCTTCGCGGAGCAGCGCCTCCGCCGCCCGGGCACTCGCCCGGTACGCCTCGAAGGTCTGAGGCCGTTCCAGAGCCAGCAGACGGGCGCTCTCGGCGAGGATCCGCTCCGTGTCGATCCGGGGCAGGAATTTCAGCAGGCGGTCTTTCACCGGCCCGCCTTCATCTCGCGGACGGCCTCCACCACCGCCTGCGCCTGGTACTTGAGCTGTTCCTCCGTCAGCGGATACAGCGGCAGGTGGGTGTAGCAGGAATAGAACATCCTCTCGGTGTTGGGACAGGTCGCCGCGATGGCGTTTTCGTCGTATCCCAGGTCCTTCATGATCTTGAACCGGTACATCGGTCCGAAGTGGGTGATGTTGGTCAGCCCCTTCTGCGCCAGCTTGGCCGCCAGCTTCTGGATGTCGCCGCCGACCTTTTCGGGATCGATGCGCAGCAGGTAGAGGTGGTGGGTGCCGTAGGTCTCCGCCGTATCGGGCTTCTCGGTCAGGATCCCCTCCTCCTGAGAGAGGACTTCATTCATGTATTCCGCGGCCTTGCGGCGGATGGAGATGATCTCGTCCAGCCGCCGCATCTGGAGGAGCATGCCCAGCGCCTGCACCTCGGTGGCGGAGTGGTTGAGGGCCACCTGGGGCCGCCCGAAACGGTCGGTGAGGGGCGAGATGTCGTACAGCCAGTCCTTGATCTTGCGGGAGAAATCCAGCCCGAGGAACCGTCCGCCGGGGAACTGGGGGCCGGCCCAGTCCTCGTTGGAGAGCAGCACGCCTCCCTCGCCCAAAGCGTTGATGTTCTTGACCTCGTGCAGCGAAAATCCGCCGAAGTGGCCGATGCTGCCCAGTTTCCGTCCTCTGTAGGCGCCGCCCATGCCGTGGGCCGCGTCTTCCATGACGATGAGGTCATGCTTCTTCGCCAGTTCCATGAGGGGATCCATGTCCACGGGGTACCCGCCCAGATGCACGGGCACGATCATCCGCGTCTTCGGCGTGATCTTGCGCGCCACGTCCGCGGGATCGAGGTTGATGGTCTCGGGGTCGATGTCGGCGAAGACGATCTTCGCGCCCATGCTCAGGGGATAGGCCATCGTGGCGATGAAGGTCACCGCCGGCATGATGATCTCGTCCCCGGGACCGATGCCCGCCAGCTTGTAGGCGATCTCCATGCCCCCCGTCCAGTTGTCGACGAAACAGGCGTACTTGGAGCCGAAGTAGCTTTTGGCCGTCTCCTCGGCCTCGGCCACCTTCTTCCCGAGGGTGAGCTTCGACGCCCGGCCGGAAACCTCCGCCAGTTTGCGGATCTCCTTTTCGACATTCGCCAGCTGCCCGGCGTAAGCAGCGTTCCCGGCGTCGGGAAGCAGGAACTTCACCAGCTCCGACGCATCCATGCCGTTGTAGAATTCTCCCACCGCGTGCCAGGGGACCTTGGCCGCCCCCACCGCATAACGGAAATCACCGCCCGACGACTTCTTTTCGCTCATTCCGACACCCTCCTGACAAAATGTTGTTCCCGGTATCCCGGATGTTGTTCCCGGTACGCCACAATATACTTGCATTTTCCCCGCTTTGCAATATATTAAAATAATACGATCCGTCAAATAAAAGATAAGAAAGGACATCCGGTCATGCGGCGGGTGTGGGAATCCCACGGTTTCAGGGAGATATACGACGTCAACACGACCCCTTTCGAGCCGGGATGCGGACTCCGCGTCCAGACGTTCTGCCGTTCCACCAGCTACAGGAACTGGAAAAACGGCACGGATCTGCCCCGCCCCGCCGTCATCGCCTTTTTAATACTTTCAGGCAGACAGCGGCTCGCCCGGCGCGACGGATCGTGCCGGGAGCTGGGGCCGGGATACTTTTCCCTCATCGACCTCCGGAGCGTGGACGCCGACTTCATCACCCTCAGCGAAAAACTGGAACGCTACTTCATTCTTCTGGAACCGGGTCCCGTCCTCCTGGGGCTCGTCGGGCAGATGTTCCCCGGCGGACTCCCCGCCTTCCAGGCCAAGTTTCCCGACCGGCTCCGCCTGTGCTTCGAGGAGATCCGCCGCGAGATCACCCGGCCCGACGCCGACGACGCCGGGATCGGCGGCGCCGCCTACCGGCTGCTCCACGAGGCCATGACCCAGCGCCCCGCGCTCACGCTGCCCGAACCCCTCCTTCTCGCCCGCCGGTGCATCGACGCCCGGTTTCCCGACGTCCGCCTCTCCCGCGAAGACGTCGCCCGCGCTTCCTGCGTCAGCGTCTCCACCCTCGCCGCCCTTTTCCGCACCCGTCTGGGCTCCACCATCGGCAGCGAGATCCGCAGCAGGCGTATGGAAAAAGTCCGCCAGCTCCTCACCTTCTCCAACAAACCCGTCTCCGAGATCGCCGCCGAATGCGGTTTCTCCTACGCCTACTACCTCTCCCGCGAATTCCGTGCCGTCCACGGCATGACCCCTCTCGCCTACCGCCGCCTCTCCCGTCGGCAATCCGACGAACCGGGACCGGAGTCCGCGACCCGGGGAGACGGATAGGTCCGGCGGCACGCGAGCCGCGGCAAAATCTCCCCGGTCCGCTGCCTGTCCCTTCCGCCTCATGCCGCTTTCCCGGAGCCTCCGTTCCGGACATAACGTCTTTGACGACAAGAAGGGAATTTTTCGTGTTTTTTTCAAATTCCGCGGATTTTTTCTTGATTTTTGAGGATTCAGAACGTAGATTAAGTCGATTGCACAGTGCGCGGGGGGATCGGCTGCGGATGCGGAAGCCGGGGCGGTTTCGGCAATGTCCGGCATCGCCGACGGCGCGGCGGCGTTCCCCGTCGGTCCGGCCTCCCGGATCGCCGTCACTCGTTTTGCGGATTTTGTTTTGTTTTAATATAGTATATAGACGACCGAAGAAAGGGTATGGAAGAAAATGGCTGATTATTACGTTTCCAGCGGTGTGACCTCCACCGGGGTCGTTCTGACGGCAGACGATTTCATGGGTGTTCTCAGCGGCGGAACGGCCTCGTCCACGACGGTCAACGCCGTGGGCGGGATAGCGGTCTCGAGCGCCGGTTCGGCGGACATCACCGCGGTCAACTCGGGCGGCAGCATGACCGTCTCCCGCGGCGGCCGGGCGACGAACGTCACCGCCGCGGAAGGCGCGGTTCTGGACCTCACCGTCGCGCCGGAAACGTATGTTCAGGGAACGGTCCGCGGCTCGGCCCTTCTGATCGTGAGCGCGGGCATCTCCGGCTACGCCATGGAGTCCGGAAGTTTCCTCACCGTCGAGAGCGGTTTTGCGGACGCTGTGGCCGTGGGTTCCGGCGCCGGGCTGCTGGTCACGGTGAGCGGTGCGGTCAACTCCGCCGCGATCGACGCGGGAGGCAGCGCGTATATCGCCAGCGGCGGTACGGCCAACGAGACGGTCGATCAGGGCTGGATGACCGTTGAAAGCGGCGCCGTCGTCAACCACACCACCGTCCGGGGAGATGTTTCGGGCGGAAGCGCCGTCATGTTCCTCTCCGGCGGCATCGCCAACAGGACGACGATCGACCGGCAGGGGCGGGTCGTCGTGGAAAACGGCGGCGTCGTCAACTCCACCTCCGTCGAATCCGGCGACGCGCTGCTGGAGATCGTGAGCGGCGCGGCCAACAGCACCACCGTCAACGTCGGCGGGAGCATGGTCATCTCCAGCACAGGCCAGGCGCTCTCCGTGCTTGAGAACGGGGGATACGTCTACATCTTCCCCGGCGCCGGCGTCACCTTCGTTTCAAACACCTTCTCGGGCGTTGTCCTGACCGGTTCCCAGTCCGCCACGGTCCACTCCCGGACGCAGGCGCTCGACACGACGATCAACGTCAACTGCGACCTGATCGTCTCCAAGGGCGGCGTGGCCAGCGGCGTCACCGTCGACGGCGGCCGTTTCTTCGTATCCTCCGCCGGAACGGCATCGGCCGCCGCGGTCAACGGCGAAAACGGCATCATGTACGTCGAAGACGGAACGGCGGCAAACGTCACGGTCCACTCCGGCGGCAGTCTTTTCGTCTCCGGCAGCGGTGCGGTAACGGGGATCGTCGAAGACGGCGGCAGAGTCGATGTCGCCCCCGGGGCGGACGCAGGGTTCGTCTCCAACACCTTCACCGGCATGGCGCTGGCGGGAAGCCAGAGCGCGACGGTGCACTCCGGAACGACGGCAAACAACACCACGGTCGCGGGCGAAATGACCGTTTTCAGCAGCGGTTCGGCGACCGGAACGATCATCGTTTCCGGCGGCAGCGTGACCGTTTCCGGCGGCGGTTCAGTGCTCGACACGGCGGTCAACTCCGGCGGCAGCATGATCGTTTCCGCCAGCGGTTCTGCGTTCGATACGGCGATCGGCGCGGGCGGAAGCGTGACCGTTTCCGCCGGCGGCTCGGCGGCTGACACGGCGATCGGCTCGGACGGAAGCATGACCATTTCGGCCGGAGGTTCGGCGCTCGGAACGACGATCGCCGCGGGCGGAAGCATGGCCGTTTCCAGCGGCGGCTCGGCCGCGACAACCATCGTCGACGGCGGCAGTTTCACCGTGTCTTCGGGCGGATCGGCAGCCTCCACCACGGTCAACGCCGACAACGGCATCATGCACGTCGAAGACGGCGGTGCCGCAACGGGCACCACGGTCGACTCCGGCGGCAGTCTTTTCGTCTCCGGCGGCGGCACGGCCAACGACGTCACGGAAAACGGCGGCAGAGTCGATTTCGCCTCCGGGGCGGCCATCAATTTCGTCTCCCACACCTTCACCGGCGTGGCGCTGGCGGGAAGCCAGAGCGCGACGGTGCACTCCGGCACGACGGCCAACAGCACCACGGTCGCGGGCGAGATGACCGTCTTCAGCAGCGGTTCGGCGACCGGAACGACGATCGTTTCCGGCGGCAGCGTGATCGTTTCCAGCGGCGGCACGGCTCTCACCGTCGCGGTCGACTCCGGCATCATGACGGTCTCTTCCGGCGGGTCGGCCTCCGGCGCCGCGATCGACACCGACGGAAAAATGAACATCTCCGGCGGAAAGGCGACCGGAAATACGGTCAACGGCGGCATCATGGATCTCTACGCCGGATCGGCGGCGGTGACCGAGGTCAATGCGAACGGCGTCATGAACGTCTCCGGCGGAGAAGCCTCTGCCACCACGGTCAACTCCGGCGGGGAAATGAACGTCTCCGCCGGGTCGGCGGCGGTGACCGAGGTCAAGGCCGCCGGCGTCATGAACATCACCGACGGAGAAGCCTCCGCCACAACAATCGACGCCTCCGGCACGATGAACATCTCCGGCGGCTCGGCGACGGGCAATACGGTCGACGGCGGCGTCATGAACGTCGCGGGCGGATCGGCCGGAAGCAACACGGTCAACGCCGCGGGAACGATGAACGTCACCGGCGGAGAAATCTCCGCCACCACGGTCAACGCCTCCGGCACGATGAACATTTCCGGCGGCACGGCAACGGGCAATACGGTCGACGGCGGCGTCATGAACGTCGCGGGCGGATCGGCCGGAAGCAACACGATCAATGCCGCGGGAACGATGAACGTCACCGGCGGAGAAGTTTCCGTCACCACGGTCAACGCTTCCGGCGCGCTCGACGTCGCGGGCGGATCGGTCGGCGACACCACGGTCAACTCCGCGGGGACCATGCTCGTCTCCGGCGGAACGGCGAGCGCCGTCACGGTCAACGCCGGCGGTGACCTGGCAGTTTCCAGCGGCGGTTCGGTTTCGGGCATCGACGTCGTTGCCGGCGGGTTCATAGGGATCGCCGTCGCTTCCAACACCTACGCTCAGGGAACGAGCGCCGGGACGGCTTTCGAGATGAAGGATGCGGCGATTTCCGGCTACGCCATCGGTTCCGGCGACCGGCTGGGCGTCGAGAGCGGCGGTCTGGCCTCCTCGACCACGGTCAACTCCGGCGGTCTCCTGACGGTCTCCCAGAGCGGCGAGGCCCGCGTCGTCACGGTCAACGCCGACGGTACCGCCGTCGTTCTGAGCGGCGGCACCATGACGGATGCGGCCGTCAACGCGTCCGGAGAGGTGAACGTCTCCGGCGGCGCGGTCAGCGGCGCCGAGATCCTGGCCTCCGGCGCCATGAACGTTTACGCCGGCGCGGTCAGCGGCACTGAGATCAAATCCGGCGGCACGCTGGGTATTTCCGGCGGCGAGGTCAGCGGCACAAGCATCACGTCCTCCGGCATCATGAACGTCGCGGGCGGTTCGGCTTCCGATACGACGATCGACGCCTCCGCCACGATGAATATCTCCGGCGGTACGGCCACAGGCAATACGATCGACGGCGTCATGAACGTCGCGGGCGGCACGGCCATCGGCAACACAGTCAACTCCGGCGGCAAAGCGGACATCTCGGACGGCACGGCGGCATCCACCACGATCAACGCCGGCGGCGAGATGACGGTCACGGGCGGCACGGCGACATCCACCACGGTCAACGCCGAAGCCGAGATGACGGTCATGGGCGGCACGGCGGCATCCACCACGGTCAATGCCGACGGCGTCCTCCGGATCTCCGGCGGTACGGCGGAAGATACGAACATCAACGCGAGCGCCGTCGTTTTCGTCGAGGGAAGCGGTTCGGCCTCCGGCGGCACGGTGGGCTCCGAGGGAAGTCTGTTCGTTCAGAACGGCGGTTCGGCGATCGGCACGACCGTCAGTTCGGCGGGCAGCATGGTCGTGCAGAGCGGCGGTGCGGCCAGCGGCGCGATGATCGGTTCCGGCGGCAGCATGGTCGTTTCCGCCGACGGCGCGGCGGACGGCACGACCGTCAGTTCCGACGGCGTCCTGTTCGTGAGAAGCGGTCTCGTTTCGGAGACCACGGTCGCCTTCAACGGCGTCATGCATGTCGAGAGCACAGGTTCCGCGGCGGCCACCGCGGTCAGCGGCGGCAATATGATCGTCAGTTCCAACGGCGCGGCGGACGGCACGACCGTCCACGCCGCCGGTGTCCTGTACGTCGAAAGCAACGGTTCCGTCACCCACACGACCGTCAGTTCCGCGGGCTTCCTGCTGGTGGAAAAGAACGGGCGGGCGGACGACACGACCATCGGCGCCGGCGGCGGCGCCCTGATCGAGCGCGGCGGTTCGGCCTCCGGCGGTACGGTCGGTCCCGACGGATCCGTATTCGTCGAGAGCAACGGCTTCGCGGAAGGATTCTCCGTCGCATCCTCCGGGGCCGTTTTCCTCAAGGGCGCCGCGACGAACGATTTCACGGTCGGTTCCGGCGGCAGCATGGTCGTTTCCAGTGCCGGAACGGCGACCTCGACGATCCTCTCCGGCGGCAGTCTGTTCGTTTCAAGCGGCGGTGCGGCCGACAACACCACGGTCGACGGCGGTGTCTTCGTCGTCTCCGCCAATGGTTCCGGGACCACTGCCGCGGTCAACGCGGGCGGCAGTCTGACCGTCGCCGCGCAGGGATCGGTCACTTCCGCCGCAGTCAACGCCGACGGCAGCATGTCCGTCGAGAGCGGCACGGCGACCTCCACCACAGTCGCCTCCGGCGGCAGTCTGGCCGTTTCGGCGGGCGGGACGGCCGACGACAACCTGATCGACGGCGGAAGCGTGACCGTTTCCTCCGGCGGTACGATATCGAAGACCGGGGTCGTCTCCGGCGGCTCCGTGCACGTGGAAGGATCCGGTACGGCGAACAGCACCACGGTCGGTATCGGCGGCAGTTTGACCGTTGCCGACAGCGGTGCGGCTGTCGATGTCACCGAAGACGGCGGTTTCGTCGATTATTCCTCCGGCGCGACGATCAATTTCGTCACTCACACCTTCAGCGGCGCAACGCTGTCGGCGACGCAGAGCGCGACGCTCCACTCCGGAACGACGGCCCTGGACACCACGGTCAGCTCCGGCGGAGAGATGTTTGTTTTCAGCAGCGGCTCGGCGGGCGGAACGGTGCTCGACGGCGGCAGCATGAGCGTCTCCGGCGCGGGCACGGCGACATCCACCACGATCAACGGGAACGGGAACATGACCGTTTTCTCCGGCGCGACGGCGACGGGCAATATGATCTTCTCCGGCGGAGTGAATGTCGCGGGCGGCGCGGCGGATTCCACCACGGTCTCCGGCGGCAGCATGACCGTCACGGATAACGGGACGGTCTCCGGCGCCACGCTCGACGGCGACGCTTCCCTGCTGGATGTCGTGAGCGGCGCGGCAACGGATATCCAGGTCAACATCGGCGCCCGCATGAACATCGCCGCCACAGGATCCGGGGCGGGCATCGTCGAAAACGGCGGTTTCGTCGATATTGCCGATGGCGCGGCGGCGGCGATCGTCGCCCACACCTTCAGCGGCGCGATCGCGGGAAGCCAGAGCGCGACAGTGCATTCCGGCACCACGGCCTCCGACGTCACGCTGGCCGGCAGCATGCTGGTCTTCAGCAGCGGTTCCGCCACCGGAACGATCGTCTCGGGCGGCAGTCTGACCGTCTTCGCCGACGGTTCGGCGACTTCCGCCGCAGTCAGCGCTTCCGGAAACATGACGCTCTCCGGCGGCAAGGCGACTTCCACCACGGTCTCCGACGGCGATATGACGCTCTCCGGCGGCACGGCCGATTTCACCACGATCGGTTCCGGCGGCAGTCTGGCCGTCTCCGCCGCGGGCGCGGTGACCTCCACCACCCTCAACGCCGGCGGGAACATGACCGTTTTCGAGAGCGCGGCCGCTCTGGACACCTTTATCATCTCCGGCGGCATGACCGTCGCAGGCGGTTCGGCCGACAGCAATACGATCCTGGGCGGCACCGTGACCGTCACGAGCAACGGAACAGTCTCCGGCAACACGCTCTCCGGCGACGATTCCCTGCTGGACGTCGTGAGCGGAACGGCCATCTTCACCACCGTGGGCATCGGCGGCCGCATGAACATTGCCGCCACCGGATCGGCGACGGACATCGTTGAAAACGGCGGTTTCGTCGACGTGGCCGAGGGTGCGGCTGCGGCATTTGTCGCCTGCACCTTCATCAGCAGCACGATCGCGGGGAACCAGAGTGCGACGCTCCACTCCGGTACGACGGCTTCCGCCGCCACGCTGGCCGGCAGCATGCTGGTCTTCAGCAGCGGTTCCGCCATCGGAACGATCATCTCCGGCGGCAGCCTGACCGTCTTCACCGACGGGACGGCTGACTCCGCCACGCTCGACGGCGGCGTCCTGACGCTCGCCGGCGGCTCGGCGAACTCCACCACGGTCAGTTCCGGCGGCATAACGCTCGCCGGCGGTACGGCGACAGCCACTACCGTCAGTTCCGGCGGCAGCATAACGGTCCTTGACGGTACGGCCGATCTCACCGCCGTCGACGGCGGCGAAATGGCAGTTTCCGGCGGTACGGCGGACTCCATCACGATCGACGCTTACGGCACCGTGACCGTCTTCAGCGGCGCAGTCGTCAGCACAACGATCCTTCCGACCGGCCAAATGCTGGTTTCCGGCGGCACGGCGACGATCACCGCCATCGACGGCGGCGACATGACACTCTTCGGCGGCGAGGCGGTCTCCACCACGGTCAATTCCGGCGGCGGCATGACGCTTTCGGGCGGTACGGCGAACTCCACCGCCATCGGCTCCGGCGGCAGTATGTGCATCTCCGGCGGTACGGCGACGTCCGCCACTGTCGACGGCGGCGTCATGGATCTCTGCGGCGGATCGGCAACAGCCGTCGCGATCAACGACGACGGCATCATGAACGTCTCCGGCGGTACGGCGACAACCGTCACGGTCTCCGGCGGCGCAATGAACATCTCCGACGGCGCCGCGAGCGGAACCGCGATCAGTTCTGCCGGCATCGTGACAATGACCGGCGGCACAGCGACATCAACCACCGTCAACGCCGACGGCGTCATGAACATTTCCGGCGGCTCGGCGACGGCCACCACGATCAACAGCTCCGGCGCCATGAACATCTCCGGCGGTGCGGCGACGTCCACCGCGGTCTCCGGCGGCACCATGAACATCTCCGGCGGCTCGGCGGCGATCACCACCATCGACGGCGGCGTCATGGATATCTGCGACGGATCGGCGACCTCCACCACGGTCAATGCCGACGGCGTCATGAACATCTCCGGCGGTACGGTCGGTGAAACCACAGTCAACGGCTCCGGCGCCATGAACATTTCCGGCGGTTCGGTCAGCGGCACCACGGTCGGTTCCGCCGGTATCGTGACCATGACCGGCGGTTCGGCGACGGCCACCACGGTCAACGCCGACGGCGTCATGGACATCTCCGGCGGCTCGGTCGGCGACACCGCGGTCTCCGGCGGCGTCATGAACATCTCCGGCGGCTCGGCGACGGCCACAGCGGTCGACGCCGCGGGCGTGATGAACGTCTCCGGCGGCGCGGCCAGCGGCACCGAGATCCTGGCCTCCGGCGCCGTGAACGTTTACGCCGGAACGGTCGAAGACAACACGATCAACGACCGGGGAAGCATGACGGTCCTCGACGGTTCGGCCGACAGCACCACGGTCCACTCCGGCGGCAGCATGACGATTTCCGGCGGTACGGCGACCCACATCGTGGAAGACGGCGGATTCGTCGGTGTTTCCGGCGGGACCGCGAGTTTCGATGCTCACACCTTCAGCGGCATGGTATTCTCCGATGGACGGAGCGCCACTGCGCACGCCGGGACCGTGGCCGCCGATGCCACGCTCGGCTCCGGCGGCGGACTGTTCGTTTACGCCTCGGGCGCGGCGATCTCCGCCACGGTCAACGCCGACGGCAGCATGACCCTCGACGGCGGCGAAGCCGAGTGGACCACGATCCACTCCGGCGGCAGCGTCGACGTCTTCGGCGGCGGTACGGCCAAGTGGACGACAGTCAACGCCGACGGCAGCATGACCATCGGCTCCGGCGGCGCCGCCACGTCCGCGACGGTCGAAGCCGGCGGCAGCGTGACCGTCTCCGGCGACGGTGCGATCAGCTGGGGCACGGTCCATGAGGGAGGCGCGCTCACGGTCGACACCGACGGCGAAGTCCGCTGGACCACGATCGAAGGCGGTCTGGACATCAACGGCGGTTTCGCCAATCTCGTCACGGTCGGCTCCAACGGCTTCGTCACGGTCCGGAACAGCGGGTGCGCAAGCTTCACGACGCTGAACGCCAGCGCCAACATGGGAGTCGAAGACGGAGCCCTGGCGGCCTGGACCATGGTCAACGAGGGCGCCGCTCTGGTCATCGGCGACGAGGGCAAGGCGGAACGGACCACGGTCAACGACTCCGGCAGCATGATCGTCGCCTCCGGCGGTTCGGCCTCGGCAACCACGGTCAACGCCGGCAGCATGGCCATTGAAGGCGGCGGGACGGTCAACGGCATCACCATCAACGCCGGCGGCTGCATGTATATCTCCAGCGGCGGCACGGCGACGGGCCTTATGGAGATCTCTCAGGGCGGCGTCATCTCGGCTTACGAAGGCGGCATCATCGACTTCGATCTCACGGAGACCCTGCCCGGAACGGCGGCGCTGGTCAACGATCTGTCCCTGATCCTGGGCGATCCGAGCTACGTCATCACCGTCAAGGTCGATCAGGAGAAAGGCAACTACAGTCTGGCCGACGGCGCGGTCGGGTTCAACAGGACCGTTACGATCCGCGCCACAAACGGCGCCAGCGACACGATCGATGTCAACGCCTGCATCCAACTGGAAGGGCAGTATTACACGCTGCTCCGGACTGCGGGCCGCCTGACCCTGACCGTCGGCGATTCTCCCGAGCCGCCGGTTTGCCTCCCCGGAGACCTCAACGCCGACGGGCGGGCGGACATCATCATGTCCATCACCGAACCGGGCCACGGTGCGGAAGGTGCGACGGGCGCGTGGCTGATCCAGTCCGATCAGACCGCCGCCTGGGGCGACCTGAGTCAGCGCAACCCGGGCTGGGAGATCTTCGGCACAGGCATCACCCTGGCCGGGAAGGCGACCAATGACGTCTACGTCAAGAGCACCGGCAACGTCATCGGCGCCTGGGTCACCGACGACACGGGCCACGTCACGGGCTGGGAAACGGTCGGCCAGTTCGACGCCGACACCCAGATCCTCGGCCTCGGCGACTTCAACGGCAACGGCCAGACGGATTTGCTCCTGCGCAACGTCAACGGCGCCGTGGGATGCTACTTCACCAGCGGAGAGACCACAGGCTGGAACTACTTCCAGAGCCTCGGGGACGAGTGGCACCTCGATGCCATAGGCGATCTCAACGGCGACGGCCGTTCCGACGTGGTCCTCTCTCACGACGCGGGCTTCGCCGGCAGCTGGCTCACCCAGGAAGACGGCACCATGGTCTGGGCCGATCTGGACACCCTTCCCGAAGGATTCGCCATCATCGGCACGGGCGACTTCAACGGCGACGGCATCGACGATGTCCTGCTGCAGAAGGGCACCTATTACGGCGCATGGCTCGTCGAGGACGGCAACGCCAAAGCCTGGTTCGGCCTCGGCGACCTCGGCGACGTCACGGTGGAACAGATCTCCGACTTCGACGGCGACGGCAGGGACGATCTCAGGATCCGCACTTCCGCGGGCGACCTCGGCACCCAGCTCGTCAAGGGCGCCGACACCCTCGAATGGCGCTACTACGGCAGCGTCGGATCCGAGTGGAGCACCCGCCTTGCGGCGATCTGACGGCCGACAGGTCTGACAGACCGGACAAGCCAAACGGGCCGGATGGGCGACAGCCCTCCGGCCTTTTTCGTCTCTCATCTCTTTCCGCTCTGCGGAAATTGTCTTCCCGGGTTTGAAAAACGACCGGGATGTGTGTATATTATCCGATTGGAGGAAAAGATCCAACAGGGAGTTCGAGAGATATCATGAAAGCAACGGAACTGCGCAAAAAGTATATCGAGTTTTTCAAACGCAACGGACACCGGGAGATCCGGAGCGCGTCGCTGATCCCGGACAACGATCCGACCTGTCTTTTCACGACGGCGGGCATGCATCCCCTTGTCCCCTATCTCCAGGGGGCGAAGCATCCCGGTGGGACACGGCTCACCGACTGCCAGAAATGCATCCGCACGGGGGACATCGACGAAGTGGGCGATCCCGTGCATCTCACCTTCTTCGAGATGCTGGGCAACTGGTCCCTGGGCGACTATTTCAAAAAAGAGGCCATCGGCTTCAGTTTCGAGTTCCTCACGGGGAAGGAGAATCTCAACATCCCCGTGGACATGCTGGCCGTGACCGTCTTCGCCGGGGATGAAAACGTGCCCTTTGACGAGGAGGCCTTCAGCCTCTGGCGGAGTCACGGCATCCCCGAGTGCCGCATCGCCAAACTGGGGCGCAAGGACAACTGGTGGGGCCCCGCCGGCACCACCGGCCCCTGCGGCCCCGATACCGAAATGTTCTACTGGACCGGACCCAAACCCGCGCCGGAAAAGTTCGATCCCGCCGACAAGCGCTGGGTCGAGATCTGGAACGACGTCTTCATGCAGTACAAGAAGAACGCCGACGGCTCCTTCGAGCCCCTGGCCCAGCGCAACGTGGAT
>Ga0310696_10003024_pt1 | contig 21412 bp, 34 predicted proteins | sample AusTroGonzalo_MG_4_FD_203885 | JGI IMG/M metagenome (GOLD analysis project Ga0310696, IMG submission 203885) | Bovine rumen microbial communities from tropical cattle in Woodstock, Queensland, Australia - Gonzalo_02 (v2) (version 2) | ecosystem: Host-associated > Mammals > Digestive system >...
GTGAAAAAGCGTTTCAAACTTTTTCAAAACACCCCCTACCGGTCAAGCTCTCCGGCTTTCAATCTCGCGCTGCGTTTCGATTGCATGGCAGCTTTCACATAAAACAATCAAGTTTGATTCATCAAGAAACCTTTCGGGGTTTTTGCGAACTGGTTCTATATGATGTACATGCAACTTAACGTTTGAAGCTCCACACTTAGCGCAATAGTTGTGCTCTGCTAAAACTTTAGCACGAAGCTTTCGCCATTCTGGGTTGCTGTAATCAGCATACCGCGTGGCATTCTTAAAGGCGTTTTCCTTGCGTTTCTTCTCTGCAAGTGCCTGATGTTCGGGGCAGTAATAAGGATCAAGAATTGCAAACTTATTACACCCCGGATAACCACAAAGCTTTAGTTTCAATTGATTGCCTTTTTATTTTTAGGAATAACAACTGGAACAATAAGCCCGGCGATAATTACAACAAGGCCGAAAACAGCTGTAATAATTGTTTTTACTGTATCTTCTGCCACACCTGCAAAGCCCAGCACAAATGCACCAAGCCCCACCAGGATAATAGAAAGCCATACAACCCATGTCTTAACGGATGGGTCGCGCTTCTCATACATGCCGGCAACTGCAAGGCCCGCACCAAACATGGTGATTGCATATCCCAAAACGTCAGCAAGTGGGAACTTTGCAAAGTTTGAGATAATAACACCGGCAATCAAAACGATTAAGCCGATAATCAAAAGAACGCGTTTTTTCATTCTTCTTCTACTCCTTGTACGTCTACTGCGTACCGAACAATTTTTTTCCAATACCATAAAGGCATTGAAACTTTATCTGTGTTCACGTCATACGTGACAATCAGATTTCCTTCTGTGTCGTAAGGCTCCGGGAATTCCGGGGCTTCACTTTTTATTTTTGAGCTTTGACAAGACGTTAATTGTAGCGTCAAAGTCAGCACTACTATTGCCAGTTTCAAAACTCTCTTTTGCTTCGTTGTTGATTTTGTGCTGATGTTCATTCTGCTTTATTTCCTCTTCTTTTTTCTTGTTTTCCTTTTTCAGGCGTTTGTTATCTGCAACAAGCCAGCAAGAACCGATTGCAAGAAGTGTGATAATTACGCAAAAAAGAACGGCAATAACGATTCCGAAAATCTTAATCATTGGCGGGCTTCCTGAACTTATCAAGCGCAATGTTTACATCAATTGTTGTAAACAGCGCAACGAACGTGCCGGAAACTGTGCAAAGCTCCGATATTTCGCAATTAGGAAAAACGCCGGTCCATTTAAGAACGGCACCAACTAAAAGAATTCCGCCTGCTACAATTTTTGCAATCAAGGAAACTGTTTTTGCTTTCAGTCCTTTTTCTTCTGTCTTTTCTGATTTTTCATCCATGATTAAGCCACCTTTAATATTCTTGCACTTATCGGCTTTCCGTTTGCCAAGTTGTCAGAATGAAGCTTTGAATTAAAAGCAACCTTGCCAAATTCAACGCCTACCCAGTGCCCGCCGATTCCATCCTTTGAAAACAAAACGGCGCAGCGTTCAATGTTTTTTAATTCATCAAGACTTTTTATTTTTCGTTTTTCAACTGTGTATTTTTTACCGGTCAAAGCTGCAAGGAATGGTTCAGCTTTTACGGTGCAATCGTCTTCGATATTTCCACGGCGCATATTGTCAGAAACTATTTTGATTGCTTCGCCGTTTTCGCAATCAAGGTGCACACACCACATATAAGTAAACGCTAAACAAGCGTTTTTTCCTATCATGGAACAGCGGCTTGCTATGCTTTCGGCCATATCTTGCGGGTATCTCAACTTAAACGCTCCTTTATGTAAATGATTGCAGTTTTAATTTCTGCAATATCAACTTTTACTTCATTAAGCTCCGAATTGTTCTTTTCGAGCCCAATTATCCTTTTTTCGTGGTCTTTGATTGTCTGCGACTGTGCGCCAGCTTTCCAGATTAGCGCACCTATCGGAATACAAAAAATCACGGCTTCAATTCCCATGTATAGGAACTGCATTTTCTCCATTGTTTCCACCTCTATAAGTAATAGTCACTTTTCTAAAAGTGGAAACAAATCTGTAAAACGCCGGCACAAGTCCGGCTTATTTACAGATTCTGGATCAGGAAAGCGAAACGAACCCCGTTGCCGCCATTGTCAGCCGAAAGGTAGCCGGCAAGCCCGCGGCCGTTGCAGATGCAGAAACTCGCAGATTCAAACTTTGTCGGTGTTGAAAGCCACCACCAGCGCGAATAATCTTCGTCTTTGTCAAAAGCAACCCTGTGATTTCCTTTCTTAAAGTATTTCAACTGCTCATCCGTGCAAGCGGCGAACTCTTCAAAATCAGAAGCCCCGAAAACTTCACCAACAGAAAGCAAACGAACTTCTTTTACAGTCGGTGTTTCAAACGGCGTTTCCATTTCCTTAAAAATGCCGGAAAGAACTTCTTTTACTTCGTTGTTCAAATATTGTGCAAGCTCTGTTTTTTCATACTCTTTACATCCGTTTGTATCTACCGCGCCGTCGAAAATAACACGATCCATAACAAACAGCATTTCTTTTTCTGTTTTCTGAATCAGCGTTGCAGATTCTTTCTTGCACTCAACAGCCGGAAACAAACCTTCTTTTCCTGGTAAGTTAAACGAAAGCTTGATTTTGTCGCCTACGCTCAACTTAAAGCCGCTTTCTCTCAATTTCTGAAAGTCCTTTTTTGTTGAATAAGTTGTTTTGATTTTCATTTTTCCACCTCTCTAAATATTTTCATTTCTAATTGTTGCGCTATGTAATATTCAAGCCGCGCCCCTTTGGATTCTTCCCAGTCTTTCAAAAGAAAAATTGCGTCGCACTCCATAAGCCCCGCAATATCTTTTCTCATGTACCAGGTCCACGACTTGCCCGTGTCTTCCTGTTCAGCCGGATTGAAAACTTCAAAGCCTGCCGATTCAAGAATATTTTGTGCGGTCTTAAACTTCTGTTTATAGTCCGCGTCGCCTGTAATTTTTCCGCTGATATATACTTTCATTTTTCAAGCTCCTATCCGCAAACAAGCGTAATTTCGTTTTCAACATCCGCGCCGGTTGCTTTATCTTCTGTGTAGCGTATGTGGTAACATACGTCTGATTCTGGGCACGATATGTAAATAACTGCGTCGTCGTCTAAGCCTTCAAGCTCTTTTATCAATTCGCCTTTTGTCATAGCCCCTCGCTGTATTCGTCGCCGTCGTAAAAGTCCGCCGGTTCATCATCCTGCATTTGTGCGGGTGTTTTGTTTTTCGGGCTATTCAGGTTCCCGACTGCCGTTTTACAGATAGTGCAATAGTCCACGTGTAAATCAAGCAAAAAGCCTTCTTTCCACTCCGTTTCTTTTTTGCATTTTTCACAATATCTTTTCATGTTTATAAATCCTCATTCTGGCTTTCAATTATTGCGGTCAGTTCCTTTTCAGAAACAAAGTCCACAAGTCCATCACATTTGCGCTTATAGTCAAGCACGTGTTTTACGGCGTACCAGATATGCAGCGGAAAATCTGCTTCTATCCGGTAGCCTGGGCGGGTTCGGTAACGCCTTAATAAATACATTACGGCTTCGGCTCGTTTGTCTTCCCACTGTTCTTTTGAAAAGTGGATGTTTCGTTGTTTGCAACCATGCGCAAGCATACGCCCAGCCGTTGCCGATGTAAGCTCCCACAAGTTGCGCCATGCTTCCTGGCTCCCGTTTACAAGAAAGTCATACTGATAATTCAGTAATCTTTCGTTGTCATTTTGCGGGGCTTCAAAGTGCGGAAGCTTTACAGCACCTTCAACGGTTTGTCGTGCTGTTTCTTTTCCGACTTCTTGAATTCGCTTGTTACGTGATAAGCCTTGCATTCTTTGCACCAGTATTTCCGAATTGGTCTTTTGTCTCTGTGGAATGTAGAACGGTGCCGGTTTTTTTTGGCAAGGTTCAGCACTCGGCCAGCTTCTGCAAGTGAATAGCATTTTTTACCACATCCCATGTTAAGCCCGGTGAGTTAATCGCCAGTCAGGAATCTTTGTCATATCTACAACAATTGCGTTTTGCAAAACCCTAGACATAGCCGCCGAACCTAGTATTTTTGAAAACTCTTCAAAGTTGCAGTTTGTACACATCGCAATTGCTTTACCTTTGCTTTTGCGTTTGTCGATGATTGCAAACAAGCCCGAACTTTCGCCAGCTGTGGAAAGCGGATCACGTCCGATTTCGTCAATTACGAATAAATCTGAATTGCAGTATTCGTTTATAACGTCGTCGTAAGTTTCCTTACTGCGAAAGTTTATTGTTTCCATAAGCCTTGAACTGATGGAACGTGACAAGATGTAACGCCCCGAAAAATATTCTGAATAGTCTTCGTTCCAGGTCTTTTTTACAGAATGTAACACCATGTTTAAGCAAGCTGTTACAAGGTGAGTTTTCCCCGCGCCCGGATTGCCATATAAAACAAGTGCGCAGTATTGGCCCGCAGCTACTTTCTTTGCGAAGTCGTAAACGGCGGAAAGTGCCTTTTTCTGTTCGGTAGTAGTTGCCTGATAGTTTTGAAACGTGTTTGCCTTTGCGTCTTCATTGATTCCGCAACCGAAAAAAGCGTTGTCACGGTCTTTTTTGATTTCGGCGCGGCGTGCAAGTTCTATTTCTCTGTCTCTCTGTTCCAGCTCTTCGCTTGTGATTCCTTCCAGAAGCGAAAAAGCGGGCAGTTTAGAAAATGATTTTGTCTTCTTCCATTTCTGCATTATTTACCCCCTGTATTTCTGCAAGATTGGATTCTATGTCGGTTTCTGTTTCCGGCGCGGTGTAGTTTTGAAGAACCTGTGATGATGTATCACTTGAAATTCTTGTACTTCCGGGGCGTGCGTATATGCTGTCATTCTTCGCCCAGTTACGAACGGCAGCTTTCCAGTCTTTCATCGGTGACACTCCGACTTTCCAGCCTTTCGATTCGTAATAATTAAAGAATCTGTCTACATCAATGTTTATGTTTTTTTCAAAACAGAATTCGCGTATTTCTTCAAGTTCAGGTTTTACAAATCTTTTTCTTGTGGGTGCTGGTTCGGGTGCCGGCTCTGCCGGTGTTTCTGCAACAGATACACACTCAATATCATTAACAGATACATTAACAGAATCATTAACAGATACACTGTCCGCACGGTCTCCGTTCGGCTTTTCTGTTTCTGTTGTGTTTTCCGTTCGGTCTCCGTTCGGTGTCCGTTCGGTCTCCGTTCGGTTTTCAGTCGGCGCGGTTGATTTTGCACCGGTTGCCGTTCGGTTTCTGTTCTGTTTAAGGTTTGAAACCTTTCTTTCATAAGCTGAAACGTCGTCGTCGATTCGGCGTTTGATTTTAAGCCATACAGTCAATTCAAGCCCCGAAAGCTCCGGTTCAGTTTCGTTTATTCCATATTCATAGATATAGCGAAGAAAAGCGCCTTTCAGGTCTTCCGGCAAGTCTTCGATATATTCAGCATGTAAAACGAACGATTCACGCATTTTCTACCGCCTTAGAAAGCAATTTATTGATGTATGCAACGCCTTTTTGAAAAACGACTGTTTTTAAGCTTATTTTTGTTTCTCCGTTCGGTGTAACATACTTGCTTTCTATAACGCGGAAATATCCGGCGTCGATGTATTTCTGATACGGAATATTGTTTGATTGCAAAACGTTGTTGTTACGCAAGAATTCAAACAAGCGGTTGCGCCCGATGTTCTTATTAAGAACTTTTGCACATTCGCCGATCTCGATAGTGTCTTTTGAAGAACAAAGCTGATAAGCGAAGTTTGCTGCCGGTTCCAGGCGTGAAACCTTGCTTTGTAATTCCTCAATCATTTCTGCTTGAATCTGCATTGCCTGTTGAATGATCAGCTGGCGTTCAAGGTTGGTTTTCGGCGTAAGCGCATTAACCTTGCTATGATTTTCGATTTCAAGCTTTATGGCCGTTGTCTGCGCTTCATCAAATAACATTGTGTGACTGCTTCCGCTTCGTTCGACATCCATGTCGAGCGATAAGGCGGCACGCTGTACGGTTTTTACGTCTACGCCCAGAACGTCTGCTACTTCCTTTGTAGTCATTTTCTGAACTTCGCCCGCTGCTGGGCGCGGTTGTATATTCTGTAATTCGTTCATAGTTTTTACACCTCTTCGATATTGATTTTGTATAAGTGCCACATAAGCCGTTTTTTAAGTTTGTAAACTGCTGTTTTTACGCCTTTTACATCCTCAACGTGTTGCACCCCGTCTTTTACTGTCAGGTAGACAAAATCAGCAAGATAAACAGCTGCACGCAGTTTCTTTTTGTCCGCGCCGACTTCCGCCGGAATCAGTTCAAAGGGCACTTGCAAGCGCAACTGTGAAATTTCACCTTTCTTTTCCAGAAGTTTTAATTCACAATAGCGCTGTGCTTCCTTTTGACTGTCAAAAACGATGTTTTCAATTCGTACTTTGCGACTGTGGTATTTGCTCATTCTGTGTAAGTCTCCTTGAAAGCTCGTTTTTAATAACCGTGATAAGTTCCTGCGCCGTGTACTGCTCTATACGGGTTGCCCCGTAAGCTTTCTTTTCATCCAGTGTGAAAACCGGCGTTCCATCCGCATATTTTGCAGATAAAAGATTTTTAATTTCTTTTATCTCTTCTTCTGTACTCGCTCCGCCTTTAAGGTCCGGCGGTGGCGGTGTAAGCTGTGAAGCTTTCTGCATTCCCAGTTGTTCAGGCGTTGCGCCTTCCGGCGTCTGCATTGGAAGCGCTTTTTGTTCGGGAACTTCCGGGGCGTGAATCTGCTTTTCAGGTTGATCCGCGCCAAGCATTACGCCTTCCGGCAATTCTTCTTTTGTATAAGGCATTCCGGCCAGCTCGTCAGGAAAGCACAAGCGGAACCCCTGTGATATACACGCTTTTTCACACATGAAAGCGGGCATTTTCCGCCACAACTTCGATAACTGTCCGTCTGGCCCCCATTGTGCAACCTCATTAAAGCGCACTGAATGTCGAAACGGCTTTTCCCAGTCTTTGCGGTAAATAGTTACAGTTGAAACCATCTGCCCGCCCACGTTTGCGGATGATACTTCCCAGCCGTTGAGCTTTCCCGAACGTTCAGCACGTTTGATGTAAACCATATAGCCTGTAACGCACTTAAAAACTGGTCCTTCCTTTGTGTTGTATGAAATAGCGTGAATTTCGTTTAAGAACGGATTCAACTTCATAGCGGCGGCAATTTCAATAAACTGCGTCTGGAACTGTTCCGGGATGTTTAAGCCCATAGATTTTAAGTAAGAAAGTGCAAGTTCTTTCGGGTTTTGTGTTTCTGCTGGTGTTGTGTCTTCTGTTGAAATAATTTCTAAACCTTCCATTATGCCACCTCTGCAAGTTTTACATGCTTTTTCACATGCTTTAATAAGTCCGGCTTGTCTCTAAGCCATGTTGTAAATACGTGCTGCACTTCTTCTGATGGCTTTGAACCTTCCGGCGTTCCTGAATGTTCGTCGGCGTAGAACTGGCCGATTCTGTTCTTTGCGAAAAGTTCTGCGGTTGCAACCGGGATTCCGTCCTTCTGGATAAAAACAAGAATTTCTTCCTGATTCGCCATTTTTTTGTAATAGGAACACCGAACAATACATTGATGTAATGCTTTTGCCTGTTTTTCCCATTCCTGCATGTTGTCGGTAAATATGATTTCATATCCGCCGTAAACACCGCCGAAACTCTTCAAAACTTCGCAAGTTTTTTTCAGGTTTTCAAACATGTTCTTTTCAAGTGCTGCAAGTCGCTTTTTCTCTGCAAACTTGCGTGCTTCTGCAATGGCGTTGCATTCTCTTAAAACTTTTGCATGCGCTTTGTTCAGATCAGATGGAAAAGCCCAGTATTCCTGGCGGATGTTATGCCCCGCAGATTTCGCCATTTTGCGATAATCGCAATAAGTCGCCCACATAGAATGGCCGGCATAACCTTTGCGCTTAAAATAGCGGCAAACCGGAACGCCCATTGCAGCTGCATAACATTCGCTTTTGAAGTTTTCATAATCTCTAAATTCGTCCATTGTCATTTTGTATTTGATAATGTTCTGAATCTGTCTAAGGGTATAACCGCCGGCGTTTGTTTTGTGTTGTAAAATCCATTTTGAAATTTCACGACGTTTCTTTTCTGAAAGTTTCCAGAAGCTTTTTGAAAAAGCGATATTGTCGCAATGCAGCGCAAACAAATATTCTGCTTCCGGGTGTTCTTTCCAAACCTGCAAAGCTTCAAAAATAACCGGCAGTGTTCCTGTCATGTAGTAAAGTTCACCGCGCCACTTTTTGAGCGTGTACACAAAATCAGGATATTTTTTCAAGATAAGGTTAATATCTCCGATGTGGTTTAAATGCCCTCGTTCATATCCGACATGGTTAATAGTACATTCGCCCCAGTCTTCTTCTATGTAGTGATTGTCTGCACGTTCGCCGTAATAAGAACGGGCGTAAGCTCCGGGGTAGGTGATTGAATAACCGCCATAACATGACAAGTAAAGGTTTCGACACTCTTTTTTCCCGCTTTCGTAAACTCTGAAAAAATCAAAATACTGGTCCAGCCGTTTATTATATGCAGTAACTACAAGGCGCAGTTCCCCGAAATAGTTTTCTATGCTGTGGTAATAGCTGTCTATTCGCATTTGTCCGCCCCCTGATCTTCCGGCGGTAAGTCGTCAAACAAGCTGCCCTGGAACATTTCCCAGCCGTTCGCTTCGGCTTTGGTCTGTTTCTTCGGCTTTTTCTGCTTGATAACGGTTGCGTCTCTGGCTTCAACTTCGATTTCGTCTTTAATGCGCTTTTCAGCTCCCTTTTCAATTTCGGGCTTTGTGTTTTCGTCTTCTGTGTCACCATAGAAGAAGTCACGCGCCCACTTAAAAACAACCGAACTTTCAACCATTGCCATATTATTTGTGGCAAGTTTTCTGGCGCGGTTGTTGATGTATTTTCCGCATTCATCAAGCTTCTTTTCGTCGTAAACGGCTTTTAATGCGGGGTCTGTTTCTATTGCAATATCGAAATACTGCTTTAATGTTTGTGCAAGTGATGTCATTTGATTGTCTCCTAAAATGGAATGTCTTCTGGAAAATCATCGTTATTAAAAAGCGATGGTTCCGGGGCCGGTGGTAGCGGCGCGGTCTGTGGTGGTAAAGCCTGATTTTGTGGCATGGCACTGAATTGCGCTCCGTTTCCCCCGTTTGAGCTGTTCGGATTTTCCGAACTGTTCCCGCCCAGAAGCTGCAATTCTTCTACTTCAATCTTAATTCTTGAAAACTTCTGCCCGTCTTTTTCCCAGCGGTCCTGTTTCAGGTGCCCCGCAATGGCAATAGTTTTTCCTTTTGTTAAATAAGGTTTAAGATTTTCCGCAGATTTGCCGTAAATAGAAGCGTCAAAATATGAAACTTCTGTTTCCCAGTTGTCTTGTTTTTTGACACTGCGGTTGCTTGCAAGTGAGATTCCAGCAATCGCAGTTCCTGTTGTTGTGTATTTTAAGTCAGCGTCACGGGTAAGCCGCCCGATAAGCTCGACTTTGTTTAAATCATTAGACATTAAGTAATTCCCCCTTAACATTGTGTGTATTCATGTATTCTTCTTTCTTGTTCTTCCAGTAAAGAACGTCTCCGGCGTGAAGCCTTCTTTCTTCTTCCGTTGTTGCGTAGATTGCCGCAAGGGTCGAAGTGTCGATGTTGTTCTGGATCATTTCATAAGTCATTAGTTTTTCTCCTGTTCTTTTTTGGTTTATAAAGCCATTTCTTTTGCAAGTTCGGCTTTCTGCAATTCATTTGAATAATAAGCACTTCAAAGCCGCTTTCGGTCCAGATGTCGTAAAGCTCGCAAGCTATGTCGTAAGACACGTTTACAACCTGAACAACAAACTTTCCCGCCAGCGTGCCTGTTTTGTACTTAACCGACACGCGATAGCTTTTCTTGTTCATCGTCGCCCCGCAATCTAACCAGCTTTTGAACAAAGCCTTCACGTGCATTCATTAAAAACGTATATTCGTTATCCATCTGTCCGCCACCGTCTATAACTTCCTGTTTGATTCTGTTGAACTGTTCCAGCGTCAATTCGTGGTTTTCTTTGTTCTGGCGAAGATACCATTTCGGAAAAGCGTCAAGCCTTTTGTTTATACGGCGGATGTGCCACAAGTAGTGTTTTTCAAGTCTTTTTTTTACATCTTTCATGCAGTAACCCCCATAGCTTCGCGGTAATCATCATCAAGCTGTTTCGGGTCGTCCTCGAAAGCTGCAAACTCGTTGTTTTCGTCATATCCGAAATAAACGCTTTTACCCTGTGGGATGATTGGGGCAAGGTGAGACTTAACCGAAATAGTAGCAATCCCCAGCTTTCTTTCATTGTCAGGCTTAAAATCAACAGTCAGCACAACTTTTCTTTTCTGTGTTGCGCTGGTGTTTTCGTCTTCGATGTTAGACATTACTTTTTTCAACTCTTCGTTGAACATGTCTAAGGCCATTCCACCGTTAAGGGTGGCAAGTTCAATTTTTGTAGACATTTAATTAAACTCCTTCTAATTTTTTATTGATTTCCGGCAACGCCGGCTTAAAATACCGTTTTAATATCTGTTACTCTTTCTTGAAATTCTTTCTTTGATAAATGGAAGGTCATAAAGCCGTCAAAATCTACGGCATAGAAGCTGCCTTGTGTTTCCCAGATTCCGGCAATCTGGCCGGTGTATTTGATTTCTTTTCCGTTTTCGTCTTTGTAGCTGTCGTGCAAGATTCCCGCAATCACTGTTTGTTTTGTTTCAGGCATTTTGTTTTCTCCTGGTGTGAAGCAAAACAAAAAACCCCGCGGATGTTCGGTTTCCACGGGGTCTTTGATTGCTTCACTTGCTAGTCGCTCGTAAAAACAAAGCGACTAAGCAACCGAACACAACTTAGTAGCTCTGTTGCCTTTAACTTTATAACAAGTTGATTACACTGTCAAGAACTTTTTAAAAAGTAAAGAAAAATAGTTTGTCTGCCGATAGTTAGTGCGGTATGAATGAAGCAATGAGACAGAAGAAAGCTTTATATATTCCTCAATTCGTGGCCGGTAAAATCACAAACAAACAATGTGCCGCACTTATCGGGATTTCTACCGTTTCCGTTTCAAGAATAAAGAAACGCTATCTGCTTAAAGGTGACGGGGCTTTTATCCACGGGCACACGGGCAAGCCGTCACATAACCGCAAGTTTAGCGCAAAAGATAAAAATAATATAGTGGATTTGTACAAAAAATATTTTCCTTATGCACCTTATGAAGTATTCCTGGAAACCTTGCAAACTGATTTCAAAAAGAATATTTCTTATACATCCGTTTACACAATCTTAGACAATGCCGGCATGATGTCGCCGAAAGCTCACAAACCAATAAAAGAAAAGAAAAAGCATTTACCGCGCCCAGAACGCCCGCACGAAGGCGAACTTGTGCAGCTGGACGGGTGCAAGCATGACTGGTTTATGAACGGCCATTATACCTGCATACATGGATGTATCGACGACGCAACGCACAAAGCAACGTCGCTTTATATGATGGAAAACGAATGTTTAATGGGCTATCAACAGAACATCCGGCAAACCTACGAATTAACCGGCGGTTTTCCAGAAGCGGCGTACACCGACAGAAGCGAAATATTTTTTGTTACAAAAGAAAGCCTGAATAAAATAACGATAGAAGAACAGCTGCAAGGATATGAAAAACGCCAGACGCAATGGCAGAAGATGTGCAAGGAATTGAACGTTAAAACTATTGCCGCACTTTCTCCGCAAGCCAAAGGCAGAATAGAACGTTTATGGGAAACGCTGCAAGGCCGGCTTCCTTATCTGTTCAGGTATTATGGAATAGATACGATAGACAAAGCAAACGACTTTTTGCGGGAATACCTGCCACGTTTTAATGCGTTGTTTTCGGTTGAAGCTCGCGAAAGTGCCAAGCGGTGGCACTGTAAACAGATTGATGATGTTGAACTGCTGTTTTCGGTTAAGTCAGAACATACGGCGAAAGCAAACGGAACGTTTGTTTATCATGGCGAAAAGTTCCGCGTTAATCTGCCATTCAAAAAGTTTACGCTTTGCGTTTCACCGACAATCGGCGTAAAGGCTTTTTATAATGGCAGATATTACGATGTAGAACTTGCCGAACCTCTGCAAGATACAATTTCAGATTCTATGCCGATAGTTGAAAAAGAACTGATCCGGCGGTATTTCTACCGCGACGGGCATTCTAATCTTGCAGAAGTCAGATAATTACAAGCTTTCGTATTCTGTGCGAAGCGCTTCTATTGCAGTTTCGATTTCCTGTAATTTGTTCAGGTCTTCTTCTGTTGCAATTCCAAGCGCAACGGCACGACTTGCCCGCAAGCCTTTGTTTTCGATTTCGGCGATTTCACGTCTTATCTGGTCTTTGCGCTGTGCGGCGTGCTCTGCGTCTTTCTGTTCCTGGCTCTTTCCCAGAACGATAGAACCGTTTACAAGCCGTGCTGTACTTTCGTATTCTGTGTACCATTCATCAAGCGTGCAGCTTGTTTTCGGCTTTGTGGTGTAATCGTCTTTTTTTGCTTCTTCAATGTCGGTGTTAAAATAAACGCCGTTTCCGTCTTTTGATTTCCAGAAATAAATCATTCCTTCTTCATTCATAGATTTTTACCCCTCTATAAATAGTTTGTTGTATAATTTATCAGTATTTTTCAGTAGCGTTTTACTGTCGAAATACTGCATAAACCCACGCCATGAGCTGTAAAACTCTGCGATCTGTTTTCGGTCAAGTTCGCCTTCATCAAGCTTCTTTCTGAACTTCTTTAATTTTCGCCGTTCGCGTTTTACGCTTTCACGCCCGCCGGATTTTATTATTTTCCCGGTTCTTCCGAACTTATAACGGCAATGCAGAAAATCAACGCCGTGTTTAATAGGCGTGATTCTTGTTTTCTTTGGATTCAGCCGGATTTTGTATTTTTCACAAAGCTTTGTAATTTCTTTTAAGGCGTTTTGAAGCTCTTCTTTTGAATTACACAAAATATAAGAATCGTCCATATAGCGCCCATAAAAGCGCATTCTTAATTTTTCTTTTATGAAGTGGTCTATTTTGTTAGGAAAGAAAACTGCTAGAATTTGTGAAACCTGGCTACCTAACCCCAGCCCCACTGGTCCGAACTCCTGAACATAATATTTTGTCAGCGCGAAAAGTGTTTTATCTTTTATCTGCTCTGAAAGCATTTGAAATAGTGAATCGTGGTCGATGTTGTCAAAATATTTTGAAAAGTCGATTGTAAGCACGTAGCCGGAATTTCCGTATTTTCTGTAATATTCTGCAAGGTGCCTTTGTATGCGTTTTCTTGCAAACTGTGTGCCCTTGCCCTGCAAACGTGCGCCGTTATCGTAAATAAGCGGGCGTTTGAGAATTGGAACTAAGCATTTGTCGCAAAGTGCTTTTTGCATTACTCGTTCGCAAATATGCGGTGATTTTATATGCCGTGTTTTTCCGCGTTCGTTTATATCAAAACAAACAAAGCCACGTGTTACGGCCATTTTATTATTCACACTGCGCACGGTGTCAAAAATGTTTTTGAGTAAATACATTTCGTAGAATTGCACTGAATGTTTCCACGCAACGCCCTTTCGGGCACTTCTAAAAGCTTCTAAGTATATGTCGGGATTTTTCAAGATGTCGTAATCATCGAAACAAGCGTTTGCAGCTTGCCGGCGTTCGTTGCGTTTCTGGATTCGTCTTTGTTTTCTTGCGTCTCTTCGATTTTGTGAAGTCATAGCCATAAATGGCCGCGTATAACGTTACAGTGTTTTTCTACACTATATGTCTGCCTTACTCTACGTTACTTTGTGCCGGAAGTATGAAACATGCGATTACAGACGGCGCATGCCATGCAAGAAGCGTCCACTTCCTCACATCGCGGCCCGATTCGTGCTCCTGATTATTCAGGAAACACCGGATCACAAACCTCCTTTCCCTGGCTCGTCGTCCGGCATAATGTCAGACTGTTTGCCAGCTAAATCGAAACGAACCCCGTTGTTGCTATTGTCAGCCGAATTGTAGTTGGCATTCCCGTTGTTGTTGCAGTTGCAGAAATTCGCAGATACAGGCTCGGCCCGTTGTAAACTTTTTAATATTTTTGCGTTGGATTTCTTCCAGCGTCTTAAAACCTTTATTAAATGGTCGATTTCATCGGCATAATGCAGAAGGCAACGCAAAGTTTCCGGGAAAACGTCAGCGCAATATTCAAGCTCATTTTGTAACGCTTCCGCGGTTCCTATTGCATAGTCCTGCAATAATCGTCTTTTATCGACTTCCAGAACGCATACTGGATAGATAGAATTTGCAATTGAAATATACTGCATAAGCTTTTGTAAAAGCCCCAGTATATCTTTGCGGATAAAATCCACCATATAGGCGGGATAATGTTCTTTCTGGTCTACAACCGTGTTTTCGTCGGTTGTGAAAGTCTCATTCTTTGTATTGAACTTGTTTAATAAATCACACGAAATTTCCCGCCGTAATTCACGTGCGATCTTATAAAAAAGAAGCGAACTTTCGCTTCTCTGGTCGGCTCTTACGCTCATTTATTTTTAATTCCTTTTTTTTTGTTTGTTTCCTAGTCTTCAATCTTCACAAGGCACCCACAAGGGGTGCGCAGATGTTCAGATTTCAGACTAGGAAAGCGAAACGAACCCCGGTGCCGCTAGAGTCAGCCGAAGCGCAGTCGGCACTCCCGCCGTAGTCGCAGCGGCAGAAATACGCAGAATCGTCGGTTCGTGGTGACGCTTCCCACCACCACCAGCGCGAACCGTTCCAGTTTGCAATTCGCATTTGCGGAAATTCAGAAAACAGCGGCCATTGTACAGAAGAACCGGTTGAATAACCTTTGTTATTGCTCCAAGCCTGATGGCCGAAAACTTCAACTTCTGTCGGAAGAAAAACTGTTTCAGCAAGCCACGCCCAGTCGGTCTTGTTATCAAGCAAGCGTCGAACGGTTTTTGGTGTAATTCCGATAGCGTTAACAAGTCCGGTTTTTACCTGGTCGTTTAAGTAGGCTTTAAGCTCGCTTGCAGCATATCCGCCGGCGTTTGTGGCAGTGCTGTTCATTGCTTTTTGCAAAACGCAGTTTTTCGCAATCATAACGATATGATGAGAAGAAACGGCGGTATCTCCGACGTTTAAGTAAGTGTCGAAACCTGCAATAATGAAACGCAAACGCTGGTTTGAATTGGAAATTGCGCTTCCGTCGATTGTCATAGATGAAACGTCGATATAGTCGCCAAGTCGCAAGCCGTTGAAGTTTCCGGCGTCTGCACGTGTGCGAAGTGCTGCGAAAGCGGCGGCGGCATTTGCTGCGCCTAAAACTGTAACAAGATTGCGCCCTACGTCCGGGCGCTTTGGTGAAAAGTAGCCTTCCAGCCCTTCTGGTGATGTTTTGTACTGGTCGGCAATTAAAATAGAATCGTCTTTTTGTGGCGTTCTGGCCGTTAAGGTTGATACCGGAACAATTCCGGCGATGTCATTACTCATAGATTTGTGCTCCTATGAGTAATAGTCACTTTTATTTTAGTATTTCAGCTTCATAATGCCAAATTTCTTGAATTTTTCATTATTTTTTTCGTAATGACGTTCTGTAACGCCGTTTACAGTGCCATTGTCGGTGCTGTCTATAAAATATATTTCGCCGTTTTCTTCTCTGTCAAAAATGGCAATATGTGTTATTTTGTCCGTTCCTATTTCACCCATAAATATTAAATCGCCTTGCTCTGGCGTTTCGGTGATTTCGGCAGCATTATTGCAGATGTAAGCGGCGGTCATATCCGGTTCTATCAGCATGTATTTTGTATCTACAATAGCGTATTTATAACACATAATAACAAGGCCGGAACAGTCTATTTGAATTGCAGCTCTTACCGGCGATTGTCCGCCCAATACATATTCTGTGTCAGAATCCCTGTAAAGCTCTGCAAACCTGAAAGCACGTGTTTTAATTTCTTTTGAGCAATTAACAACGTTGTATTCTTTATCTTCCGCGCCATCTGTCGGAAGCTTACAGCTGGCAAGAAGTAAAGCCCCGCAAATTAAAATTAAGATTTTACGCATTGTCTAATTCCACCTTTAAATGTAATTCAGAAACGCCGATTCCTGCATAGTTATCATCGTTTATTGTTTCTAACGGCGTAACGTTCAGGTTCCAAAACTTGCAACCTCTTGCAATATTATACATCAAGTCTTCTGGATTGTCAGAATTTAAAACGCCGATTTTAATTTTATCATTGATTTTAAATGCAAAATCTATCATTAGTCTGTCTCCGTAGCAAAAATAAAGAATTGCGCTGCGTTCGGGTCTATCAGCTGATCTGTATTGTTATCAATAAAATACAAAGTCGCATAAGTTACGGTTGCATAATCTCCCGTTACAGTCAATCGCCCGTCTACATAATTACGAAGCCAGTTTATAGACATTATTTCTGGATTCGTAAAACCTGCGTCGAAAGTGTCGTGCGCATTGCCGACAATGTACAAATCAATATATTTATTGCTCTGCCATTCATGCGTCTTTAGCTTAAACGGTGTTGTAAAATAAACGGTATAAACCCCGGCTTGTACACGACTAATAGAAGCGATGTTTTTTTCGTTGTAAAGTGACAACGTGCCGTTTTTATATCCGATGTTACCACAAGCGCAAGGCTTAAACGGTGTATTATTCGCCCATAAGTAACCGCCCAGAACGCAATCTTCAAGATTTGCTTTTTTTGCGTACATGTTCACAACGTCCAGGTTGCCGAAATAGTCCTGCGCCCAGCCCTGCGAACCGTGCCCCGTAATCTTTCCCGTATCAGAATTAAAGGTGCCGTTCCAGTTTGCCGACTTGAAAAGCCCGCCTTGCTGCATAGTGATTTTCTGTGTAAACAGCTTGTTAATAAACGCAACCTTTGCCGCCAGCTCTTCACAAAACACAGTTACGGCAGAAAGCTTGCGCATTGTCTGTTCAAGCTTTGAATCATTGCTTACAATCTCATCATCAAGAACCGACATAACGTTGTTGAAACTTTCGCTTATTTCGCCGTCGTCGGTAGACTGCGCCCACTGGTAGCCGTTCCAGCTGTAAACACGGCCTTTTAAGAAAGTATAAGTAACTCCGCCGTAAGTTACGCTTGCAGTAGCGCCGCCCCATGTGAAGAAGTCGCCCTTATAGCGTGTACCGCTTGCGGATAAGTAACTGTCAATTTCTGTCTTCAAGCCTTTGTTTGTACCGGCTCTTACCGTTGAGAAGTTGAAGTAAACTGTAAAATCTTTGCTTTCGCTGGCGTAATTTAAGTAACCTATCGGTTTATTGCTGTAACCGATTGCGTATGAGCTGTAACCGATTGCGGTTCCAGTTGTGGCACGGTAGCGGATAACTACCGGGATGTTTCCGCCTTCATCAATCTTAACGCCTTTGAGCGATTCAAAATAGATTGTGTTTCCTTTGATTGTGGCGGCAATCTGTGAACCGCCGTTTCCTACTGAAAGAATAACAAACGGAAGTTCTTCTTCTCCATAGGTCAGATGTATTGTTGCAGCGACTTTTTCGCCCCATGCCTTGCCGGTGTTGTCGCAAGTAAAACAGAAGCTTTCAACGTCAAAACGTGCGTTATAAACAGATTCGCCCGGCTCTCCCTGTGGGCCTTGCGCTCCTGTTTCACCCTGTGGGCCTTGTGGCCCCGGAATGCGCACTTCGTCGGCAATGTCGGCCATTTTCTGCATTATGGTTTCTGGCAGAACATAGCCGCTTTCTTTTGGCGTTGTCAGGTTTGTTTGATATTCCGGGATGTCGCCGAACTGAAAGATTGCTGCGTTATAATCTTTAAGCAAAAGTTCCCAGCCGTCGGAATTCTGCTTTCGGTTATAAATCATCATTTCGTTTGTAACGCGGCTAAACTCTCCGCTTTCGTTCAGGTAACCGAAAGAATAGATGTTGCCATATTCAGGCACAACGTGTACGGCAACGGGCGTTCTAAGATTCAATACACGGGTTTTACCTGGTGCATAAAATCCGATTGCATTGTTTCCGTTTCCTATCATTCCCACACCCAGCGCACCGATTGCATATTGTGTCAAAGTTCCGGCGGTAACTTCAATATATAAATGTTCTTTTGCGTTGTCGGTTTGTGACTGAATGATTAAACCATAGCGGGCGTTTGCGTCTGAAAAGTCGCAGAAGTCAGAAGTTATAATTTGTGTCAAAAGTCCATTTTCGACAATTGCCCCGTGAATAATTCCGTTTGAAAGTCCGATTCTAAGCTGCTTCATTTGAAGCATAACTTTTGAATAAAGCGGGTAATAGTCGCCGTCTCTTCCTACCTGAACAGTAACCTCTCGCGGTTGCAACTGCTGCTTTGCAAGAATTCTGTGTGTGTATTTGTAAGCGTGGTCAAAAGTGGTTATATACTTCGGCGCATTTTCGACAATAAGTTTATGTTCGCCGTAAACTACGCTTGAATCTACTTTGCCGTTTACTGTCTGGTAGAAGGTATCAACGGCCCAGCTTTCGCGATTTGTGAAAGTTGTTTTTACTGCATACGGTTTGCGTTCAAAAGTTTTTGTAACTGTAACCGATTTTATACACTGCTCATTCAAAAGCGCAACCGGTGTACTTTGTGCACGTTCTATGGCGAAGGTCCATTTTCCCGTTGCGTCGTCTCTGTACATGGTTGTATTACATTCAGATAGAATGCTGTTGAGAACATCGGCTTTCTTTGAATCGTCGGTTAAAATACCGTCACAATAGAAGCCGTTCTGTTCACAATAGGTATATACCGCGCCCAGTGCTTCAAGGTCTATTTCTTCATCAATGTACTGTGAATGCGGATGTACATCCGTCGTCATTACTTCAAGCACCCACGAAGCCGGGTTTCTTGTCGGGTATTTGTTTACAGTCCATGCGTCATTGTTCCAGATTCTAGCTTTACCGTAAGCGTTAATGTTTATCTGATCCAGATTGTCTTTTGTTGATTCGTTGGAAATAATACGCAATGCAATTCGTGTAGTTCTTCCGCGCCACGGTTGTTCAAGCGGCGAACAAGTAACGATTGCGGATGATGTAGACTTTGCCGCGTCGTACTGCCAGCAATTTATATAACACAAATAGCAAGTTTCCTGTGAATTGCTTTCTTCAAGTGCGGTCAATCGTGTTAATCTGATTTGAATATCTTTGCCGACACACTGCGCAGCTGTAAGGGTAACAGTTTTACTAAAGCGCACCTGTTTTCGTGAGTTTATATCACCTGTGACAATGTTTCCGGCGTCGTTCCATGTGCTGCCGTCGTTGCTCCATTCAACTTTTACAGATACGTTTTTGCTTTTCCATCCGTCGTCGTATCGGCGCAAGCCGTTGAACAAAATACAAACGTCAAACTTATAAGTATTTGTAGCGGCCTGTTTTACAACGGCGTTGTTATAGTCCAATTCATCCGAAAAGCTTGTGCAAGAAACTTTTTCGTTTAAACCGTCTATTACAACTTCATCGGAATATTTAACATCAAGTTTATCAGCTGGATCATAAAACGGGCAGTCGTTTTCAAAATAATAAGGATTTGCCCCGGAATCTTCCAGATAAGAAAACTCTTCAACCTGCCCCGGAATTTCAATTGTTGCATTCGGCTTTTTAATAACCTTTGTACCTATTGAAACATCCTGAATAAGTGCGTTATTGAATCCGGCCACAAGAACAACATTCCAGAACTGGTTCGCGCCGTTTTCGCCTGAAATAGTGTAGTAACCCGCTACAAGCTTATAAGGCACATCGTAAACACTACCCATAATATATGGGATGTTGTAACCAAGTGCGGTTCGGTTGTTTGCGCCTTTAAGAAACGGAAGCTGTGTCACTTTTTCCGCAAGTGCTTTCGCCTGCTTCTGGGCCTTTTCCATTTCTTCTTGTGCTTTCTGCTGTTCGATTGCGGAATAAACAGCGGCACCGACTGCAACGGCGGCACAAACTACGGCAATAACAGCCATTACCACGGCACCCGTTGCGCCTGGTATTACGCGGATAAAAACAATGTCGTTATCTTTCAGCACGTAATCAGGCGCTATTTCTTCGCCGGCGTTCAAGATAATGCACTGTGTAAGGTCTAATTCCGGGTAAAGCTCATGCGCAAGGTCGTTTACACTGGCATTGCCTTTAATTGTTTTATATTCTTCCGAAAGTCCTTTATATATGTTTAATGTTCCCATTAGATAACCTCGTAAACGTTCGCAAGTTTTAAGTATGCTTTACAAGTTGCAAAAGAAGAAATTCTTACTCCCTGGTTTTCGGTTGCGTGAATAAAAGTATTTTTATCAAGCGCAACTGCAACGTGAAGCCGTTTATCCTGCAAGCCGTAAAATTCAAGAATCACACCTTCGCTGATTTCGTCCAGCCGTAATTTTTTTACGTTTAGTGTTGGCGCTGTCTTTTCAACTTTGGCACGGTCGAACTTTTCAAGAACCACATCTTTAAGAGTTTTTTCCAGTCGCTTTTCGACTTCGATTGCAAGGCCGTAACAGTCCAGCCCGTTTTTAATATCGCGCCCGAACTCTACGAACGGCACGCCGATTAAATCTGCAACATCTATCATGTGTTCCCCTTGTTCGTTTCCGCGTCGAACTTATAAGGCGGAAAAGTCATTTCTAAGCGGTCGTCGGTTCCAAGCTCAAAGTTTAATTCCATATTCTCTGAATAAGAAACGGTTCCGTAAAAATGAATGTACTGTTTAAGGCGCTGAACTTCGCCACCTTCTGCGATAAGGCCCACAACGTCAAGGCGGTAGTTTTCATCCGCATTTTCTACAAACTCAATCAGGCCGTTATCTGCTCCGCTTATGCGAAGTGTTGCGCCTTTTCCGTTTGAATCCGGCGGGCAATATTCAAAGCTTGCGTGGTGGTAAAGATTGCCTTCAAAGTTTATGCTTTCGGTGTTATTTACAAAATAAAGCGTCTGGCAGTTTGCACAAGAAAACTTTAAAAGGAAGGGCAGCGCATACGCTCCGCCGTTGAAGTATCTGTTGAAAATCTGGTATTCGTTTAACTGCATTAGTAAACCTCTTCAAGCTCTAAAGATAAAACCCTGTTTTTCTGTCCTTCGCTTTCGTCTGGTATTTCCTTAAAACGAAAATATTCTGTTGAATTACTTGTTCGCTTTAATGCGACACAATGAAAAACGCCGGCACATCCGCCCAGCGTGTCTGTAAACCAAGCCCAGAAGGCGTTGCGCTCTGTGGCGGTAACTCCTAAACTGCATTTGAAGTCGAAAACAAAGCGGGTGTTTCTTAAAATTGAAATTCTGCGTCCGCTTACATATTCTGTGGTCTGTGTGTTTTCTTCCGGCTTGTTGGTTCCTTTGAAAAACTTTGTATTTACTGTATAAGGCCATTCAACGTATGTCATAAGTACCGTGCCCC
>Ga0310696_10003025_pt1 | contig 21409 bp, 16 predicted proteins | sample AusTroGonzalo_MG_4_FD_203885 | JGI IMG/M metagenome (GOLD analysis project Ga0310696, IMG submission 203885) | Bovine rumen microbial communities from tropical cattle in Woodstock, Queensland, Australia - Gonzalo_02 (v2) (version 2) | ecosystem: Host-associated > Mammals > Digestive system >...
AGCCGCCCCGCTTAGGTCGGGAAGGCGCTTGACGGCTAACTCCTCCCTTTTACGGACCCAAGGGCCCGTAACGGTCGTCAAACACACGCCGTCATCCCGTTCTGGGACCGCCGCCTTCCCTCCCGCTCGCTGTCGCTGAAAGCCGAATTCCGCCTTCGCGCCACCCTCCCCTCTGAACACCCCCGTCGAACACAGGATTCCAGTTGCGAACGAAATGCCTGGATTACCGAACACAACGAGAGACTTAAGGTTCGTAGTTACGAACAATAGAGCGCCTAGGCGTGCGCAAGGGGAATCCAAAAACAAAGAGAATGGCTTGCCGGACAAAGGTCTTTGAGGAGCGGGTCCGTTTTATGGGTATATTTTGTAGAATTATAGATGTTTTCGTATTTTAGCAAATATGTTAGAGGGACAAAGTAGAGACATTCCTGAAGCCTTGTATGTTGTCAAAGGAAAGCTGTATTCCAATATCGTGGCAGTCCGAGGAACGACGTATTATGGGAATCCAGTCCTACGTGTAACGTTTAGGAGTCGGTCCGGAAACTATAGCAGGAATTATAATAGTGGAGACGTGAGACAATTGCCGCTCAAGAAATCTATTGGCGGCAACTTCCGTTTCAAGGATCAAGACGGAAAACTTTGTCTGGCAGTTCGCCTCCACCTGTATGAACCGGATGCCGTTTGCGCTGAATCGAAGTCCGGCTTCCTTTCCTTTGGATACTTGAAGGATATGGAGATCGAAGATTCCCTTCTGGACAAAAGGCCAGTGCCGGTTTATGATTATCTTTATTCCCTCTCTGTCCTTAGCACGATGACCGGCGAGGACGGCAAAACGGCATCGCTTAGGGATAGGTACGAAAGCAATCGGTTCGTTTTTCGGAAAGCCTTGTTGTATGATTACTGCATGCCCAACGGTTTCAAGAACTTGTCGACGGAATGCCCGTCACTGGTGTTTCCGTTCGGATTCAATGCGAGTCAGTATGCTGCCGTTCGGAATGCTTTTCAAAACCGCTTGTCAGTCATTGAAGGTCCTCCAGGAACAGGAAAAACACAGACTATACTGAACCTTTTGGTTAACCTCGTCATTCGAGGGAAATCATGCCTCGTTGTTTCGAATAATAACTCCGCTGTTGAGAATGTAGTCGAGAAGCTATCGAAACCGGAATACGGGTTCGGGTTTCTTGTCGCTGTACTAGGTAAGTCTTCGAATCGCCATGATTTTCTGGAAAACCAGACGGGGATCTTACCGGATTTGTCTTCGTGGACGCTGACTGATGTAGAGTTTAATCGGATGAAGGAGAACCTCCACTCCGTTTCCGAAAAACTTCCAGCATACTTCGAATCTCTAGAGAAACTGGCTGTCCTGAAAGAACGAGTGGCCGATCTCGGACGCCAGTTGTCCTTGGCCGGTGAAGACTTGCCCAACAAGCGCCCGAAGTCGCCAGGGCTTGCGAGGCTCTCTTCCAAGAGGATAAACTCCCTTCTCGTTAGGATGGATGCTGAGAAGGAGTGTAATGGGGCCTTGAGCCTGGTTTCCAGGTCTTTGTGCCTTCTTTATGGATTTGGCAAGGACCCGAATAGGGATGTAATGGAGCGTCTTGCCAGAAGACTTGATTATTATGAGGCGGAAAAGGAGCGCCAACGCCTTCAGAGAGATACGGATGCTTTTAAACCATCGTATGATTCGTTTACAAAGGATTCCCTGGCATTTTTCAAAGGCTACCTTCATAAACGGTACAAAGGCGGTAGGCGGCAGGTTTTTTCTTCGGACGAGCTTTCATTCAAAGACGCTCAGAGCTTTCTTAAAGAGTATCCTGTCGTCACCAGTACGACATTTTCCGCCACGGCCTGCATAGATCAGGCAGTTCCATTTGATTATCTGATAATGGATGAAGCATCCCAAGTCGACATCGTCTCAGGCGCCCTTGCGTTGAACACTGCGCTTTCTGCAGTCGTGGTTGGTGATAGAAGGCAGTTGCCGAATGTCGTGACCGGCACGGATGCAGAATTTGCGAGGCTCGCCCATCAACGCAGTGGCCTTCCTGAAGCGTATAGTTATGTTGGGAACAGTTTTCTGGAATCCATCCTCTCCTTGTTCCCATCAACACCAACGGTTTTATTGAAAGAGCACTACCGCTGCGATCCGGACATCATCGGGTTCTGTAATCGTCAGTTTTATGGGGGCGAGCTACTTGTTATGACGGACAGAGTTGGAGCGGTTCCTTCGGTATCGGTGATCAAGTCCGTCGTTGGCAATCATGCTTTCGGTTTAGAGAATCGCAGGCAAGGGGAAGAGGTCGTGGAGGCTGTCCGAGCAATACGCAAAGACTGCCAAGACATTGGCGTCATCACTCCCTATAAGGATCAAGTGGCACTTATCAGTCGCTTGCTGACAGATGCAGGAATCAATGATGTTCCGGTTGCCACGGTCCACAAGTTCCAGGGAAGGGAAAATGATGCCATCATTCTCTCGACGGTTTCGAACTCAGTAAACAATTTCATTGATGATCCACATCTTGTCAACGTCGCCGTTTCCAGGGCAAAGAAGCGCTTTGTGTTGGTCATTACGGGGAACGAGCTCGAAGAGGGTAATCTAAAGAATCTCGTAAACTATATAGCCTACTGCGGTGGCGTTGTGCGAGAGAGCGGGATTCGTTCCATTTTTGACAGGCTCTATTCGCAATATGTTGAAGAAAGGAAGGCGTATACGGCATCTCGTCGGCACCGAACGATTTCGCAATATGCGACCGAGAATTATATGAACGACCTTCTCTCCGAAATGGTTTCGGAAGACCGTTGGAGACGAATAGGTGTTTTGTTCCAATATCCGTTGAGACTGCTCGTTGCTACGAACGTGGTGCTTACCGAGGAGGAAGCTATTTATTCAGGTAACAGTTGGACAAAAGTGGATTTCCTGTTGTATGATAAGGTCACGCGTTTGCCTGTGCTTGTTATAGAGGTTGATGGTATGTCATTTCATCTAGAGGGAAGCGAACAGCATAGAAGGGACCTTTTGAAGAATTCTGTTTTGGAGAAATCCGGGATCAAACTATTGCGCTTATCTACGAAAGGCAGCCGCGAGCGTGAGCAAATTGAGAAGGCGTTGGTTTTGTATGGCTATTAGTTCTTTAATGCCATCATCGCATCTTGTTTGTGTTTGTTGGATTATCACGAAACGTCGAACTAGATCGCGAGCTATAGAACGCCTCTATGTCCCTTCATCCAGCACTCAGCACGGCTGAGGGATCATTTTGAAGGATTATTGTTCCCGGCCGCGTGCTACAGCACGGCCGAAGGAACGAAATGAGGCCCAAACGTTCCCGCAGACGTGCTGTTTAATAGTCCTTATTTCGTCCGGCGGATGAGGAGGCAGAGGCCGAGGAAGGTGAGGGCGGCGTTGAGGAGGAGGAGTTCGTAGCTGAACTTGTAGCCGCCGAACCAGCGTTCGGAGTTGAGCTGGAGGACGAGGCAGATGGCCGGGGCGAGGAGCGCGACGAGGGGCACGTACTTGTCTTTCACCTGCTTTTTCGTGAGGATGCCGAAGGCGAAGAGGCCCAGGATGGGGCCATAGGTGTAGCTCGCGAGCTTGTAGACGGCGTCGATGGCGCTGGTGCTGTTCAGGGCGTTGAAGACGACGATGGTCACGGCCATGAGGACGGCCATGGCAAGATGGACGGTCTTACGGACCTTCACTTCGCTGGCCTTGTTCAAGATGTCCACCGTGAAAGAGGTCGTGAGGGAGGTGAGAGCCGATCCTCCTGCACCGTACGCGCTGATCAAAAGGCCAACGATGAAGAAAACGCCCACGATGGCAGGCAGGAGGCCTCCGGTGGCCACGGCCGGGAAGAGGCTGTCACCGGTCTCGGAGATGCCGTGCGCCGCCGCGAACTGGTACAGGAGCGAGCCCAGGCACAGGAAACCGGCGATGACGACCGTCTGCAGGAGACTGCTGACGACGAGGTTCTTCTGCGAGTCCCGGTAGTCCTTGCAGGCCAGGGTGCGCTGCATCATGTCCTGGTCCAGGCCGGTCATGGCGATGACCGTGAACAGGCCGCCCAGGAGCTGTTTCCAGAAGTATTGCGGGTGGTTCACGTCGTCGAAGAAGAATACCCGTTCGTGGATCCGGAAGCCGCCGAGGTCCCGGCCGATGAAAAAGATCGAGAGGGCGACCGCCACGATCATGCAGGCGGTCCGGACGACGTCCACGCCGATGACGGATTTCACGCCGTGGCGGAAGGTGAGCGCCAGGCAGACGGCCACGTTGCAGACCACATTCAGCCAGAAGGGGAGGCCCAGGGGACCGAACACCAGCAACTGCAGGGTCAGGCATACGAGGAACAGCCGGACCGACGCGCCCAGCATCTTGGAAATGAAGAAAAACCACGCGCCGGTCTTGTAGGAAGCCATTCCGAACCGGTTTTCCAGGTATTGGTAGATGGAGACGACGTTCAGTTTGAAATACAGGGGCGTGAGCACGAAGGCGATGACCAGGTAGCCCAGGAAGAAACCGAGGCACATCTGCAGGTAACCGAAACCGCTCGTGCCGACCATGCCCGGGACGGAGACGAAGGTCACGCCCGACATGCACGAGCCGATCATCGCGAAGGCGACGACCGCCCAGTGTGTCTTGCGACCGCCGTTGTAGAACGACGGATCGGGACTCTCTTTCTGCTTCATTTCAGGTTCTCCTTATGGGCGCGGCCCACCGGCAGGGGCGTGTCCACGCCGACGAGTTTCACGGAGGTGGCCTTCTTGCTTTCGATGCGGTGCACCGGGACGATGTAGGACCGGTGGATGCGGACGAACTTCCCCTCCGGAAGCATCTCCAACAGGGCTTTCATGGTAATTTGGGAGACGACGTCTTCTTGGTGGTCCAGGTGTAGGCAGGCGTAGTTGTTCCGGGCCTCGATGTACTGGATCGCGGCCAGCGGCACCGTAACGTCCTTGTAGTCCGCCTTCACGGTCACGGTCTCGCCGGCGACGGCCTGGGCGGCCAGGGCTTCCACGGCGGACTGCACAGCCTGCGCTGCCGTCCGCTCGTCCTTCGCCTGTTCCAGCCGCCCGGTCTTCCTGGCGAGAAAGCCGGTGGCGAGCCCGACGCCCATCGCGGCGATGTACAGCACCCATACAGCCTGCTGGTACATATACAGCCGCGGCGGCCGGTCTGCGATCATCTCCCGGGGGAAGGACACCTGTTTCAGGCTCATCAGGTAAGTGAGCACCGTGGCGATGAAGACGACCGCCAGCGCGGTCCATCGCTTGTGCGTATCAAACAGCGCCGGGACCAGATGCCGTCCCAGGTACCAGCACAGGTAGGTCCATAACAGATAGACGATGACGTCCGACGCCCGCCACAGGATCCATTCATTGACGGGATATACCGACACCAGACACGGGATGATCGCCAGGCACACCAGCAGGTCCACCCAGGTTTCCGCGCGCGTCTTGATTTTCCGTTTCTTTGCGCTCATGGTTCTGCAAAGATACGGTTTTTTCAGAAATCCCGTCGATGAAACACGAAAAATAGTCGTTAACCCATGAAAACGAGGTGATGGGTCTGATGTCAAAAGACATCGAATCCTTATTTTTCAACTCGTGAGCCTGCTTAATTTTTGAAATTAAAATTATGTTTATATCTTTATAACTGGTAATTGCCCTTTTGTAATAACTTCTAAACCATGAAAAAGAGTATATATCCGTTTGTGTTTTTTGGGATGGTGGCGCTGTGCTTCATCGCTTGTGAAAAAGTCGAAGAAGACGGTTTCCCGGAAGATCAGCTTATTGAGCGTAAAGACTTCGTATTGACACGGTCCGAGTTGGATTTCATCCAGAATAACAACGATTTCGCCATCGAGCTTTTCAAGCGGGTGGCCGAAAATGAGGAAGGAAGGAGCATCGTGATCTCTCCCCTAAGTGTTACAATTGACTTGGGAATGGTGAACAACGGAGCGCTCGGTGAGACACGTGAGGAAATCAACCGTGTTCTGGGTTATCCGGAAGGGTCCGTGGAAGGGCTCAATGGTTTTTGTCAATCGATGCTGGAGCAGTCCGCCGGGGTGGACCCGACGACGACCCTGAATATCGCGAATGCTGCCATCATTAATAAACTTCACGTTCCGCTCAAGGATCATTTCACAAAGGCCATCCAATCTTACTATGACGCAGACGTGTTTTATAAGGAGTTTGGCAAGGATGATGTAAGAGGGCTCGTCAACGAATGGTGTGCAGAAAAAACGAAAGGGATGATTCCTGAATTTTTAAAGGAACAACCTAAGCCGTCTGAGTATGCTCATTTCATAAATGCCGTGTATTTCAAAGGGGGATGGAGTAGTAAGTTCGACAAAAAAGATACAAAAAAAGAGGCCTTTACGCGCGAGGACGGAAGTCGGTCTACCGTGAAGATGATGTGGCAAAAAGGCCAATTCGAGCATGGCGGCATGAGTGGATTATGCCAGGCCCTCTGTCTGCCATATGGAAATCAGGCTTATAGGATGATTGTTTTGCTTCCTTTGGAAGAAAAGACGATCGAAGACGTGAAGGATGCCTTGAATGCCGATACTTGGAATACACTTTTGAAAGGAATGAAAAAGGACATGGAAGTGGAAATCAAGCTGCCTGTCTTTGAAACGAAAACACCGCTCCTACCCTTGGGTAAAACACTGTATGCTCTTGGAATGCAGAGGGCCTTTAGCTTTCAGGCTGATTTTAGTGCGATGACCGATTATCCCATCCACATCGACGATATCGGCCAAATGGCGAGGATCAAGGTGGATGAAACGGGTTCGGAAGCAGCAGCTGTTACGGATATAATCATGTCTGGAGCAGGCCCCAATCTTGGAGAGCCTCCGGTAATTCGTTTTTACTGTGACCGCCCCTTCCTCTATGTAATCACCGAAGTCAGTTCGGGTGCGATATTCTTCATGGGCCAATTTACAGGGGAATAGCCGTAGCTAAGAATTTCAAGTGATTCATAATCATTGCTTTATGATTTGGTCTTTGTCCCGAAAAGGACAGAGACCTTTTCGTAGGGTGTTGATTATTTGACGCTTAACTCTTATCTTTGTACAAATTGCAAGCGCATATGGTTTCAGAGTGGATCATTACGGAAATCGACGGCAAGATCGCGTCCATCTCCGCCGATTACCGGCACTTCGCCGAAGTCGCGGCGAAAGTGGCCCAGCTGCCCCCGAAAGAAATCAGTTCCATCTCCACCCGCAAGGTGTCCACGGACGAACTGATTGCGATGGCGGAAACCGTTTCGTGGAAGGATTTCCGCCTGTTCGGGACCCCGTTCCAGCTCGGCGTCTGGGAGACGCTCTACGGCCTGGAACCGCGCCTGTACAGCTATTCGGAACTGGCCGCGCTCTGCGGCAATCCGCTGGGCGTCCGTTCCGTTGCCCACGCGGTCGCCATCAACCCCGTCGCCTATCTCATCCCCTGCCACCTGATCGTCCCGAAGGAGTCTATGGACAAGGCCCGCTACATCCGCGCGACGGCCGAAACTACCCTCTTCAAGGGTTCCGACCTGTACCTCCTGGACAGCATTGACGTGGGCGAATACGCCTATGGTCCCGAGATGAAGCGCGAGTTCATCAAGCGCCACCTGAAGCGGTAAGGGATGGCCCTGCTGGAAGTCTGCTGCGGCAATCTGGAAAGTGTTGATGCCGCCGTCGCCGGAGGCGCCCGGCGCATCGAACTGTGCGCGGACCTCGAACTCGACGGCCTCACCCCGCCCATGGCCTGGCTCCGGGCCGTCAGGGAGCGCTATCCGGAGTTGACCATCCACGTCCTCATCCGCCAGCGGGAGGGCGATTTCGTCTATTCCCCCGAGGAAGCCGACCTGATGGCGCTGCAGATCGAATCGGCCCTGACCTTCGGCGCGGACGGTATCGTCATCGGCTGCCTGACCGCCGACGGGGACATCGACATCCCCCTGATGGAATACCTTGTCTCCGTTGTTTCCCACCGCGCAAGCATCACTTTCCACCGCGCTTTCGACCGCTGCCGGCACCCTTTCAAGGCGCTGGAGCAAATCATCGGCCTGGGCTGCGACCGCATCCTCACCTCCGGCCAGGCGCCGACGGCCGAGGAGGGCGCGGACAAGCTTCGCAAGCTGCACCGTCGCGCCAAGGGCCGCATCATCATCCTCCCCGGCGGCGGTGTGACGCCGGAGAACGCCGCAAGCATTCTCGAGCGCACCGGCTGTACCGAAATCCACGCATCGGCCTCGGAAACCGTCGACGGGAAAAAGAAAACCTCGACCGCGAGGGTCGAGGCCATCCTTCAAGCGCTATAAGAGTCAGTTACTTCCGCTTCCGGATAAGCTGGCCGAGGCCCCAGATGACGGCGGCGACGACCATGCCGTTGATGGAGGCGAAGCCCCAGTGCACGAGGTTCGCGACCACGGCACCGGCGATGACACCGACCACCGCGCTCCAGTCCACCACCGGCTCCTTGACCTCCTTCCCGCGGTTGCAGAAGTAGTGGAGGATGAGGATGATGCCCACCGGCGGCAGGGTGCAGTTCAGCACGTTCAGCCAGTCGCAGAAGTTCCAGTAGAGCCACACGGCCGCGACGGTGCCGATGAGACCGGAGATGATGACCCAGGTCTTCTTGGACAGGCCGAAGATGTTGGACAGGCCGAGGCCCGCGGTGTACAGGGCGTTGTCGTTGGTGGTCCAGATGTTCAGGCCCAGGACGAAGACGGCGAGGTAGAACAGGTTGAGGTTCAGCATGACCTCGAAGATGTCGTTACCGCCCACATAGATGCTGGACACGGCGCCGAACAGGAACATCAGCGAGTTGCCGATGAAGAAGGCCACGACCGTGATCCAGAGTCCCACCTTTCCGCTCTTGGCAAAGCGGGTGAAGTTCGGGGTGGCCGTGCCGCCTGAAACGAAACTTCCGACGACGAGGCCCGCGCCCGCGATGACCCCAAGGTCCTTCGAACCCTTCGCAAACTGCTCGACCAGGCCGGCGTCTCCGTTGCGGACGGCCATGATCATCGCCACGGTGCCCAGGATGGCGACCGCCGGGACGGCGATGTAGCTGATGATCGTGAGGCTCTTGATGCCGAAATAGGCGCTGGCGGTCATCAGGATACCGGCGATAGCGACCAGGAGATAACCCTGCCAGGGCATTGAATCCGGCGTCACTTCCAGGCCCATGAGCTCCTTCGCCACGGGGATGGCGAACATCGCGAGGCCCACGCCGAACCAGCCGGTCTGCGTGAAGCTGATCATCGCGCTGGGGAGCCAGCTGCCCTTGGTGCCGAAGCTCCGGCGGGCGAGCATGTCCAGCGACAGGCCGCTTTCCGCGCCGATCCAGCCCAGGGTGCCGGTGTATGCCGCGAGGATGATACCGCCCAGGATCAGGGCCCAGACGAAGCCCCACCAGTCCAGGCCGGCGGCCAGCTGCTGGCCCACCCACATGCTGGCGGAGAAGAAGGTGAATCCGAGCATCACCATGAACATGCTCAGGTTGCTCTTGCGTCCGGCCGCATCGACCGGCGATGTCGTGTAGTCGACATCGGTGATCTTCTTGTTACTCATATTGCTTCAGGATTGCATTGATTGCGTTGATGCGCTGGAGGGCGATGGCTTCCAGCGAGAGGGCGGCGGCGTTCTCCAGGAGCGCCGTCTCCTCGTTCCAGAGGTCCAGGAGGCCGGTTTCCGGCAGGTCCTGGAAATGATTGACTTCCAGCCACTCCTCGTAGGAGAGCGGGTGGTCGTAGCCCAGTTTCTCGGCGACAAGGGCCACCGGGTCGATCTGCGCGGCCCGGCCCCAGATGCCTTCCCAGTACTCCAGCGCCTCGTGGAAATGGACCGGGATCTCGTACCGGCGCGCGCCGCCGTCATAGATGATGCACTTCTCCAGCAGGGAATAGGGGTGTCCCAGCACGAAGTGGCGGAATTCCGGCGTAATGCATCCGCCCTTCCAGCCGAAGTCGATGTCCGGTACGTTGATGCCCGTGGCGCCCGGGTTCTCATAGACCGTGAAGATGCCTTCGTAGAAGAAGCATTCGAAGCCCTCGAACTCGGGGAAGACGGCGCGGATGTCGTCGGCCATCTTTTCCATCAGGCCGATGGCGCGGGTGCCGCCGATGGTGAAGAAGATGATCTTGCGGATGCTGCCCCCGCGGCGGCGGAAGCGGTCCACCACCTGCGACAGGCACAACCGCAGGGTATCGCCCGTAGCAATGATGTCGCCGATGACGAGGACACGGTCCTTGGAGACGCGGATCTTCTCGTACTTGATGTCCAGTCCGGTGATGATGTGATTCTCGATGATGCGCTCGCAGGAGACGAAATGGATGTCCCGCACGCGGATGCCGTTGCGGGCGCATGCCTCCTCCACCGGGTAGTTCAGGCCGCCGCGGAGGATGGTCAGGATGTCCACGTCGCCGCCCGCGCCGGGGAACAGGAGGCGGAGCGCGGCGACGGTGGCGGGCAGCATGGCCTGGTAGGAGTCGAAGCCGACGACTTCCGGGAAGGCCATCAGCTGCCGGGTCCCCGCCCCGCTCAGGATGTAGTACCGGTTCGTGAACTGCGGGCCGTGCAGCTCGTACAGGCTCGTTTCATAGTGCAGGCCGACGAATTGGAGCCTGGCACCCTGCAGATAATCGATCGCCATTACCGGACGTAGGGTTTCAGTTCATTCCAGGGGACGGTGATGGAGATGACGCCCAGGTAGTAAGGGGCGATGTCATAGGGCTGGTAGTACCAGGTGACCCCGTCCTTCGTGACCTCGTACAGCCCGTTCGGGCCCAGGAGGCCGGGCTCGAAGACGGCCGCGAGGGCGTCTTTGTCGTTCTCCAGGGCCTCCGGGAGGTGCGCCTGGAGCAGGGCGGCGACCGGTTCGCGGTAGCCGTCGGCGAAGAAAGCTTCCTCCGGCACGACGTCGCCGGTGTTCTTGTCGAAGACCACGGGCGTCATCGTGTTGATGCCGTGGACGCCGCCGCGGAAGCTGTAGATTTCCACCATGTAGGACAGGAACTGCTTGTAGCGACCGGAGAAGTAGCCGTTGACGTGGTCCTCCCAGGTACGGGTGCCGGAGCCTCCCTCCTGGCCTTCATACTCGTTGAAGTACTCGTCCTTGAGGTTGTCCTCGTAACGGAGGGCGGTCTCCTCCACGGAACCGGGGAGTTCCTCCATGTCGAAGACGGTGTTCAGGATGCCGTCCTCGATCTTCGCGAGGACCTCCGCCTTGGCTCCCTTTACGGGATACTCGATGGACACGGACTGCAGCAGGGAGTCCGTCTGTCCTTCGCCGAGGGGCGTCGCCTGCTCGTCGGAGTAGGTGGTGGTCCGCAGGTTGCAGCCGGTCACCAGAAGAAGGGCGGCCGCACAGGGTAAGAAGCGTTTCATATCGTCAGTCGTTGTTCATTTCGCCGATGTCGACGGGCCTCGGGGTCTTGTCCCCCATGAGCCAGCGGGAATAGTGGTCCGCCATCTTCCAGAAGAACCACTCGTTCATGTCGCCGAAGCCGTGGCGCTGGCCCGGCATGATCACATATTCGAACCGCTTGTTCGCCCGGATGAGGGCGTTCGCCACGCGGATGGAGTTCGCCGGGTTCACGTTGTTGTCCGTGTCGCCGTGGACCAGCATCAGGTGACCCTTCAGGCGGGCGGCGATCTGCGGGTTCGTCTCGATCTTGTACACGAAGGTGGTGTCGCCCTTCTCGATCTTCTCGGCGACGCCGTGATGCTGCTCGCTCCACCAGCGGTTGTAGATGCGGTTGTCATGGTTGCCGGCGCAGGAGACGGCCGCCTTGAAGAAGTCGTTGTACTGGAGGATCGCCGCCGTGGACATGAAGCCGCCGCCGGAATGGCCGTGGATGCCCACCCGGTCCAGGTCGATGTACTTGTGCCGCATCCCCAGCTGCTGGATGGCGTATTTCTGGTCCTCCAGGCCATAGTCGCGGAGGTTGCCGTAGCCGTAGTTGTGATACCACTTGGAACGGTTCGGGTGGCCACCGCGGTTGCCCACGGTGATGACGATCATGCCGATCTGGGCGAGCCGGTCGATGCGGGTCATGCCGCTGGACCAGGAGACGTTGTTGGCCTCCACCTGCGGGCCGGGATACACGTAGTCCGCGAGGGCGTAGACCTTCGTGGAGTCGAAGTCGAAGGGCTTGTAGATGGCGCCGTGGAGGTCCGTGATGCCGTCGGCCGCCTTCACCACGAAGCGCTCGGGGAACTTGTAGCCGGCCGCGAAGAGCTGGCTGAAGTCGGCCTCTTCCAGGTCGGTGCGCTTCCCGGCGGCGGAGATCAGGGCCGCCGCTGGCTTGCAGTCCACGCGGGAGTAATTGGCGACGAAGTATTTGCCGTCATCCGGCGCCACCGCCTTCACGTCCATGTCGTCCATGTCCAGCTGCTGCATCGGGCCTCCCGCGAGCGGAACGCGGAAGGTATGCATCTGGTAAGGGTTCTCCTCCTTGTTCACGCCGCAAGCGGCCACGAGGAGATACCCGTCGCCTACCGCCAGGACGTCGTCCACATGGAACGCGCCCTCGGTGAGGTTGCGCTTGAGCGTGCCGTCAGGTCCGTAGAGGTAGAGGTTCGCCCAGCCGTTGCGCTCGGACCACCAGACGAAGCTGCCGTCGGGGAGGAAACGCGGGCTGCGGGATTCCACATAGGTGTTCATCCGCTCGGAGACGACGGTCTTCGTGCTGTCGGATCCCACGTCCACGCGGCACAGGTCCAGCCGCTTGAGGTCACGGCTCACGCGGGAAACCCAGAAATGCTTGTTGTCGCCCATCCATCGGCCGCCACGGAACTCCTTGTAGCTGTCCTTCTGCGTACGCGGGGCGGACAGGATGTCGAAGTCCTGGTCCTTGAAGGCGATGATCCGCACCGCTTGCTTGTTGCCCTCGGTGTCCATCACGTACAGGTACGGGGTGGGGCCGGGCTCGCCGGGCATCTGGTACTTGTAGGTCTCCAGGGTCGGGCGCGGCTCGGTGACGGAGTTGATCACCCAGAGCGGCTTGATCTTGGACATGTCCCAGCGGACGATGGCGAAATGCTTCCCGTCCGGCGACCAGGAGATGGAGGCGGGGGAGCGTTTCGTGGTGTCCGTCTGGGAGTCGCCGGAATAGCTGTTCGCGTTCCAGGAGAACTCGGCCGTGCCGTCGGTGGTGAGCCGTTTCTCCACGATCGTGCTGTCCTTCTCGTCCTTCGCCGCCTTGCGGAGCGAGGTGGAGTCCATCAGGTACAGGTTGTAGTTCTTCACGTACACGCCCTTGGTGCCGTCAGGGGAGACGTTCGCCCAGGCGGGATACTTCCGCGTGTGCTCGTCGGTGTCCCAGGTGAGCTTCTTCGTGGCGATGTCATAGTAGAACCGGTACTTGACGTACTCGGTCCGGCCCTTCTTCTTCGCCGAAGTGTCTTTCTTCTCGGTCTTGGACGTGATGTCGAACTGGAAGTACTTGTCGTCCTTCAGCTGGAGCTGCAGCGGGAGGTGCTGGGCGTCGTACGGGTCCCGGGTGATCTCGGTGATCTGCATGGCCAGCTTGTCCATGTCGAAGATCTCGGACTTCTTGCCGGTGGCCGGGTCCACGAGGTAGTACTTGGTGCCCTGGGCGGTCTTCCAGCTGTACCAGAACCGGTCGCTGTTCGCGAACCAATTCGGGGTGATCCGGGTGGAGTACACCAGCTGGCCCACCCGTTTCTGGGAGAAGCGGGAGGCGAGCTCATAATTGGCTTTCGTGACCTTCTGGGGCTCGGCTTTCCGGGGCTGCTGGGCGGCGGCGGAAAGGGTCAGCGCGAGCGCAAGGATGGGGAGTATCTTTTTCATGGCAGGATGATTTTCGAGTCGTTGAGGCCCTTGGCGGACACGGAGACCGTGATCTCACCGGGGCCGGTCCGTCGCACAATGGCGGAGCAGAGGCCGTGGAAGGCCTGGATTTCCGGGCTGTGGAAGGGGGTGTGGCAGGTCGGGTCGCCGGCGTCGGTTGCAACGAGGACGCCGGGGCCTTTCACCTTGAAGGAGAGGAGGTTGTCGGCATCGGGCGCCACCACCCCGTCCTTGTCCAGGACGCTGGCGGTGACGAAGGTCAGGTCGTCGCCGGCGAAATCGACCGACAGGGCGGTCTGGTCGGCCTTCCCGGCTGTCTTGACCTCGGCTTCCGCCCAGGGCGCGCCGTTCTTGTAGGCGACCACCTTCAGGGCGCCGGGCTCATAGACGACCTCGTCCCAGACGATGCGGTAGCCGTCCTTGGCCTTGCGGCCCATGGACCTCCCGTTGACGAAGAGTTCCGCCTCGTCACCGGAGGTATAGACATGGACCGGGGTCACCTCGCCTTCGCGGCCGGGCCAGGTCCAGTGCGGAAGGATGTGGACCATCGGCAGTTCCGGGCGCCAGCGGGCCTGGTAGATCCAGTAGCGGTCCTTCGGGAAGCCGGCCAGGTCGATGATGCCGAAGTACGAGCTCCGGGAGGGGAGAGGGACCTCGGCGATGGTCTGGCCCCAGCCCGCGACCATCTTCTTGAACGCCTCGCGCTCTTCCTCGGTGTGGAAGTTGGTCAGCACGGACGGGTCCAGGTTGAAGGGCGTGGGCTCGCCCAGGTAGTCGTAACCGGTCCAGACGAACTCGCCGGCGCATTCCGGCACGATGTCCTCGTACTGCCACTCATAGTCGGGCTTGGAGGCCCATCCGGGGGCGTAGAGGTCGTAGGAGCTCACCTGGAAGGGGGCGTCCAGCGTCCAGCCCTTGCCTTTCTCCTGCTCCACCGGGAACAGGTAATACCCGCGCGTGGAGATGCAGGAGGCCGTTTCCGAGCCGAACACCGGCTGGCCGGGATGGTCCTTCACGAACTGGGCGTATTGATGCGGCTTGTAGTTGAAGCCGTAGGCGTCGATGGTTTTCGCATAGCCCTGGCTGGCGGCCCAGGGGTTGTCGTTGCCGGCGGAAGAGGGCCGCGTCGGGTCCTCGCGGTGGCAGATGTCCGTGAGCATCCGCGGGATCCACCACTTGGTGCTGTCGCCCTGCTCGCCGCACTCGTTGCCGATGGACCACAGGATGACGGACGGGTGGTTGCGGTCGCGGTGGATCAGGGCCACGAGGTCCTTCTCGGCCCATTCGTCAAAGAGCTCCGCATAGCCGTGCTCTTTCTTGGGCACCGTCCAGGTGTCCGTGAGCTCGTCCATCACCAGGAATCCCATCCGGTCGCACAGGTCCAGGAATTCCGGCGCCGGGGGATTGTGCGAGGTGCGGATGGCGTTGCAGCCCATATCCTTGAGCATCTGGAGGCGGCGCACCCAGGCGTCGTCGTTCCAGACGGCGCCGAGCGCGCCCGCGTCGTGATGCAGGCACATGCCCTTGAGGAATGTCCGGTCGCCGTTGAGGTAGAAGCCGTCCGCCTTCCATTCCGCCTGGCGGACGCCGAACGGCGTCTCGTAGGTGTCGAGCACCTCGTCGGGCGTTTCCACGGTGGTGCGGGCGATGTAGATCGTGGGACTGTCCGGGTTCCACAGGCGGGCGCCCGGGAGGTCGAAGGTCTGCCAGACGGTCTTCCCGTCCTCGACGTACTCGATGCTGCGGGTTTCGGCCAGGATGCGGTCCATGACCATCTCCTCCCCGTCGCGCTTGAGGCGGTCCTGGCGGATGATCTGCGTGCGGACCATCCCCACCGTCTTCTCGCCGGCGTGCTTGAGGGTGACGCGGAGGGTCACCAGGGCATCGGCCTGGTTCAGGATCCGGTTGACGGGACCGATTTCCGTCGTGACGTACGTGCCCCAGTGGGCGACGGAGGTCTTGTTCGTCTTCGTGAGCCAGACGTTGCGGTAGATGCCGCCGCCGGGATACCAGCGGGAGGATTCCTCGGGATTGTCGATATGGACGGTGATCTCGTTCCTGCCGGGCTTCAGCGCCGGATTCAGGCGGACGGCGAAGGACGCGTAGCCGTACGGCCAGCCACCGAGGTCGATGCCGTTGACCGACACGGTCGCATGCGACATGGCGCCGTCGATCTCGAGGTCAATGTCCTTTTCCAGGTCTTCCGAAGTGATTTCCAAAGTTTTTCGATAGTCGGCCTTGCCCCACCAGGCGAGTTTCCCGCTTTCGCCGGGATACTCCTGCCGGAACGGCCCGTCCACACCCCAGTCGTGCGGCAGGTCCACCGGCCGGCTTTCCCCGTCCTTGACGAAGGTCCAGCCTTCGTTGAAGGACGTCCGGCCCGCGGGCTGCGCCGCGGCCGCGACGGCCGCCAGCGACACGACGAGGCAAACGATCGGTCTTCTCATACGCGCGATTAAGTCTATTATGCGAATATAGCAATTCTTTGAGACTTCGGCAACCGCCCGGACGGGAAAAATATGTATCTTTGTGGCATTAAATGATTGACAAAATGAGAATTGCAAAGTTTTTCATCCTGGCGTCCCTGCTGGTAGCGGCCGCGGCCTGCGCGCCGAAGCCGCAGGAGGCCTCCTGTCCCTCCGCGCTCGACGTCATTTTCGCCCGCAAGAGCGTCCGTTCCTATACCGACCAGCCCGTTTCCGACGAGCAGGTGGAGACGATGCTCCGCGCCGCCATGGCCGCCCCTACGGGCATGAACGTCCAGCCCTGGCGCTTCGTCGTCATCCGCGACCAGGCCGTGAAGGAGAAGCTCGCCGGCCCCCGCGGCGGCATGATCGCCCAGGCCCCCGTCGTCTTCGTCATCTGCGGGGAAACCACCCTGATGCGCAAGCCGTTCGGCCAGCCCGACGCGGAGGCCGTGGAGGTGGAGAACGGCAACTGGACGCAGGACTGCTCCGCCGCGACGGAGAACCTGCTCCTCGCGGCCGAAGCCCTCGGCCTCGGCGCCGTCTGGACCGCCGCCCATCCGTATGCGGACCGGGTGAACCCCATCCGCGAAGCCCTGGGCCTGCCCGAGAACGTGACGCCGCTCTGCGTCGTCCCCTGCGGCTACCCGGCCGGTGACGACCAGCCCAAGGACAAGTGGAAGCCCGAGAACATCCACTACGACAAGTGGTAATCCGCCCCGCCACGCCGGCTGACATCCCCGCCCTGCGGCCCGTCTTCGAGGCCGCCAAGGGCATTATGCGCGCCGATGGCAACCTCGAACAGTGGTCCGCCCCCGGCTTCCCCGACGACTCCCTCCTCCTCCGCGACATCGCCCGCGGAGGAGGCTTTGTCATTGAAAACAGATGGCCGGTCGGGGCCGGCCATGACGAAAGAAAGACCGTCATGCCCGGCTTGACCGGGCATCTCGCCGCCCCGCGCATCGTCGCGTACTTCGCCCTCCTCCCGTCCCCCGAACCCACCTACGATGTTATCGACGGCGCCTGGCTCACCAACGAGCCGTACGGCGTCATCCACCGGATGGCAAGTTATCCGGAAGTTCACGGAATCTTTTCAACGATAATCAATTACGCCGCATCGCGCTTCGCGCACCTGCGCATCGACACGCACCGCGACAACCGCATCATGCAGCACCTCATTGAAAAGCACGGCTTCACCTACTGCGGCATCATCTGGCTCGAAGACGGCACCGAGCGCCTCGCCTACGAGCGCTGACCCCCCCCGGCACCTATCGTCCTGATAATCAAACGTTTGACGACTTTGCTGTGCATCCCGGGATGCACAGCAAAGCCTTTAAAGCGCTGTGTGACAGGGTGTTGGGTGCCAGGCGGGGCTAGAGAGCCCGGGAGAGCCTCACGTGCAGGACGACTTTCTGGTGCGGCTGGAGCGTGAAAGTATAGCCCACGAGCGAGGTGCCGGGATTGGGCGCGTCGGTTGGATGCAGGTACTGCATGCCGTCGACATCGGGAGCGGCTGGGTCGTAGGTCGTGGGCCAGATGTGCGGGGTCAGTTCGGGGTCGTCTTCGTTATAGAGCCCGGGCCACACGATGGCCGGAAAACGATAATCCCGGAAGCCCAGCACTTCTTCCTCCTCGCTCTCGTCCAAGCGGAGGAAAGAGGCCGACAATTCCCGTCGGTGCCAGCCGCTTTGGAGCCACAGAAATGTTTCCCCGTACCCATAGAAGGAGAAGACTTCGCTCCATTCCTGGAGAGACGCCTGCGCCTCGGTGCACATGGACCAGCGGACCGTACAGGTGGAGTCCCCCGCCTGCAGCAGGTCCAGGATGTGCAGGTCCGTGCCCAGCAGGTACACCGCCCGTTTGCAGGAGTCCAGGTCCTCGGTATAGAGGTCGGTCAGGTCGATGACGGCGCCGAGCCGCTTCTCCCACGAGGGGTGCTCCGGCGTCCAGGTTTCCGAGATCGCGACGGGGTGATTGACCTTGGGTGTATGTCCATTGACCGTCACGATGTTATGCGAGAACGGGCCGATGCGGAACACCTCCCATCGCTCGCTGTCCTGCGTCATGTCCCAAAGGTCGACGCCGGCCGATTCCAGCGAGTTGTAGTCCTGCATCCCGAGGTCAGTCGCCCAAGTGACGCCGTCGGACTCGAAGTAGAAGGAGCCCTGGTCGCAATGCGAATGGCTGGACATCGTAAGCCCGCCTTTGACGCCCAGATAATCGTCCTCCTCGGCGGCCCAGCCGCTTCGGTATACGAAGATGGGCGTGGTGCCCCCGCACTGGAAGTAGTGGTCGTCGGGCATGCCCGCGGGCGTGTTCGGCCCGCAGTGGAAAAGCGAAATCAGATACATCGGGAACAACCGTTCTTCGCAAAGGCGTTTGTATCCGGTCATTTCCAAGATGCGCATCTCGGGATACATGATGCGGCGGTCGCCGACGTAATTGATCATCCAAGTCTGCATGTATTGCCCCGAGGCTTTCCGGTAAGCGTCCGAGAAACTGTAACAGTTCCCCGCCGGGGTGGAGGTGAAGCGGATGAATGCGGAGGAAGCGTAAAAGTCATTGGTGATTCCGGTCGAGAACGGTAAGGGAGCAAACAGGTCTTCTGTAGGGAGTGGGGGGAATGCGCTGTCAAGCGCTGCTTCCAGCATGATCTGGAACGAGGATCCATACCCCCAGTAATTGTACCCCTCCGGGTAACCGCCGCCTTCGTAGGCCTTGAAGGCCAATTTGTTGGATTCCAGGGACTTCTCTAGCATCGACCTGCAGAATTCGGGGTCCTCTTCCCAGACGGCGAGGGCGCCGTACACCATGCCGGCGTTGCACACGGAGTTCCAGTTGATTTCGCTGTTGTAGAACCAGGCATCGGCCTCGTTCAAAGCGGGCTTGAGGCCTTTGTCGATGATGGCCCGCGCGACCTTCTTCCGTTCGCGGGGCGTCATCTGGTCGTACAGCCAGTCATAGCCGATCGCGGCGGCCATTGTCATTTCCGCGACATCCAGGAAATGCGCGGGATTCCAGTCCTTGAACGCGCTGACGGCCAGCATCTCGTCGATGGCCCGCCGCGCGTACGCCTCCCCGCCATGGAGCCGGTAGGTAAACGAAAGCCAGAAGATCCGCTTCAGCGCCTCCCGGGAGGTCCCGAGCAGCCGCCGGCCGATGAAATCGCGCGTCACCGGCGGCTCGGCCAGCACCGCGTCGCTGAACGCGACGATCACGCTGTCCGCCCGCGCGAACATGCTCTCCGGCGGTACCTGATAATCCTCGTGATAATCCTCGCCCGCATACATCAGCAGCCTCGGATGCGGATAGGGCTCCTGCGCCCGGGCGAAAAACATCATCCCGAGCAACACCCAAGGAAGCAACAAGAACCGTCTCATGGGTCTATTCGGTTTTTTCGATCCATCGATAGTTCCGCAGCGCCTCGAGGAAGTAGTAGTCGGCATAGGTGAGGGGGACGTCGACCTCTGAGCGGCCGGGGAGGTTGCCGACGGAGTGCTTCAGCAAGAAGCCGCCGTTGGTGCGGGGCTCGGCCAGGTATTCGGGGGAGGCGAGGGTGCGGAGGATGCGTTCTGCCGCCGCGACCAGTTTCTTTTCCGGATCCCGGTCCGGATCGTTTCGCCAGAGGTCGAGCAGGCCGGCGGCGATGATCGCCCCAGCGGAAGCGTCCCGGTAGTCACTTTGGGAGAAATCCCAGTACGGGACACCGTCTTCCGGGAGGCGGGGGAGGATCCATTCCGCCAATTTGAACGCGATGTCGTTGAAGGTCCGGGCCAGGTCGGGATGGCCGATCTCCGGATCCTGTTCCTCCCGCGCCATCATTGCATACCCGTACAGGGCCCATGCCTGGCCGCGGGCCCAGGCGGAATCGTCGGCATAGCCCTGGACCGTCTGTCGTCCGAGGACGGTGCCGTCGTCGGCATAATCGACCAGGTGGAAGGTGGTCCCGTCCTCCCGGAAATGGTTCCTGGCGGTCGTGAGGGCGTGTTTTTCAGCGATTTCCCGGTCTCCGTATTCCATCAGCAGCTCCAGGTTCATCATGTTGTCGATGATGACGGGAATGTTCCACGCGCCCCAGTTCCAGCTGCGGATGATGCCGGCTTCCGGCACAAAGCGGGCGGCAAGTTTTTCCGCACCCTTCGTGAGGATGTCGTCGATCTGCTCCGCTGAAAGAACGTTCATCTCGTGTTTATGGGTATAGTCGTAGTGCCCCCACAGCGCGAAACTGCACATCAGCTGGAAGCCGATGTCGTGGTCCGTCTCCCGGTCCAGCAAACCGGCGAGAGGGAGGGTGTGTTTCACGGCAAGATCGTGGAATCTCTCTTTGCCGGTCAGGCTGTACATCTGCCACAGCACCCCCGGATAGAACCCACTGGTCCACCAGCCGATGTCGCTGGTTACGAGCGTATCTCCCTGGAAGGTCCGGGGGCACCGGCCTTCCGGCAGGAGGCTGTCCATATACACGGTCTGCTCTTCCGCGAGGGCGAAGACCCGGTTGCTCAGATGGACCATCGTTTCTTCCTTGGGGGTGCGCGCTCCGCAGGATACGGCCGCGAGCGCGGCCAGCAAAAGCAATCTTCTCATACCCCAAAGATACGAAATAAACGGAAAAATCCGCACATTACATCTCAGGTCAGCCTGTTGAAAACTTTGTTAATTAAATTTTTTTACGTATCTTTGCACCCCCAAAATAGCGGGAAGGAGACTCCCGAAGCATTGGGACAAAACCTAATTTATTTATTTACAAACATTTATGCCTACTATTCAACAGTTGGTCCGCAAAGGACGCGAGCAGCTCGAAGTGAAGAGCAAGTCTCGTGCGCTGGATGCTTGCCCTCAGAAGCGTGGCGTGTGCCTTCGTGTTTACACGACGACTCCTAAAAAGCCGAACTCCGCGATGCGTAAAGTCGCGCGTGTCCGTCTTTCCAACGCGAAAGAGGTCAACGCCTACATCCCGGGCGAAGGCCACAACCTCCAGGAACACAGCATCGTGCTGGTTCGCGGCGGTCGTGTGAAAGACCTTCCGGGTGTCCGCTACCACATCCTTAGAGGAGCTTTGGATACGGCTGGCGTGGATGGACGGACCCAGTCCCGTTCCCTCTACGGTGCCAAGCGCCCGAAGAAATCTAAGAAGTAGTCACCTAATCACC
>Ga0310696_10003026_pt1 | contig 21406 bp, 14 predicted proteins | sample AusTroGonzalo_MG_4_FD_203885 | JGI IMG/M metagenome (GOLD analysis project Ga0310696, IMG submission 203885) | Bovine rumen microbial communities from tropical cattle in Woodstock, Queensland, Australia - Gonzalo_02 (v2) (version 2) | ecosystem: Host-associated > Mammals > Digestive system >...
GCCCATGCTACCATAGACGTACAGGTTGCCCTCATCGTCAAAGGCGGTGTTTGCAATATAATTGAAGTAGTTGCTGTAAGAGCCGTCTTGTCCAGTCCAGTAGTGCGCCCATTTCCATTCGCCTTGGGCGGTGGCGGTTACATACAACAATGCCAATGCAAGAAAGGGGGTAATGCTTCTTTTCATAATGTTGATTTGTTTAATTGTTTAATTGTTGAAGTGTTGAAGATATTTGGGATTTTTCAAACATTTCAGGCGGCAAAAATAACAAATAAATTGAAAATTGAAAAGTGAAAACGGAAAGGGTTTTGGAGTTATGGAGTTATAGAGTTATGGAATTATAGAATTATGGGGTTATGGGGATGCGAGGATGGGAAGATGGGAGGATGGGAGGTCGCTGCGTTCTCGCAGCGAAAAAATCATACAACTACCCCGGCCTTCGGCCACCCCTTCTTCAACAAGAAGGGGAATTACTTGTAGGTGGCTGCGTCCTCGCAGCGAGTATTTTTACTGAATAATACAATAATTTCGCTGAAACATCGTTACAATACAGAAATCGATAAAATTTTCTAACCCTTTAAATTTTAGAATTATGCCAAACAAAAAATCATTCAAGTCAGATTTGGAGAGAAGAAGGTTCATATTCTTCTCCATCGGGTGCATAGCGGCACTTGCTTTGTCGTGGGTCACGTTGGATTTGCTGGCCACGCCGGAGAAAACGAAAGCGGTTGTCCGTGACGAGCCGGAGGCTGCGGTGGTCAACGAATTCATACCGCCCGAAACCGACATCAAACCGATAGAAGAGAACAAGGAAGAAATCGTGAAGGACAACACCGAGATCCTTTTCAAGATTGTGGACAACGCCCAAAATCAAACCTTTGACTGGGTTATCTCGAATGAATTTGACCCGGATATGGCCGTAACAGAATGGGAAGGTCCCGAGGTGGTGGAGGTTGAGCCTGAGACGGAGGCACCCTTCGTTTTTGTGGAGAAGATGCCTGAATTTCCCGGAGGTGCTGCAGCCTTGAACAAATTCCTCAGTGAGAATTTAGTCTATCCAGCAGCTGCCAAGGAAGCTGGCGCACAAGGCACTGTTCTGGTGGAGTTTGTAGTAGAAAAGGACGGCAGTGTGAGCAACGCCACTGTGAAGGTGGGTCAATTCCCTGCCCTTGATGAAGAGGCCCTCCGCGTGGTTCGCTCCCTCCCGAAATGGAAACCCGGAGAGACCAACGGCCGCAAGGCGCGCGTCTATTACAACGTTCCCATCCGCTTCAGTCTGCAATAAGGATTGTGCCAGATATTTTGTAGAGACGATGTGCACATCGTCTCTACAATGATTTATGTCATATCATATTGAAAACAAACAAATTAACATTCAAACAATAATATTTTCCTTCCCTGCGTACCGTATTAAAAAAATTAGTACTTTTGCGCCCTGTTTTTTGGATATTAAAATAATTGTATTATGGCAAATAAGAAATCATTCAAGGCCGACCTCGAGAAGAGAAAAATCATTTTCTTCGCTATAGGTTGCATCGTAGCTATGTCATTGTCTTGGGTATGTCTTGATCTGCTGGCCACCACCGAAAAGGAGGCCACTGTCATTCAGGACGAACCGGAAGCTGCCACTGTTGACGAATACACTCCGCCGGAAACTGACGAGAAACCGCAGGAACAGAAGCAGGAGGAGGTTCAGCAGCAGAACCAGGAAATCATCCTGAACATCGTTGAAAACACCGCCAAGGCCGACTTCAACTTCAACTTCACGCAGGATGTTGACGCGGATATGGCCATCGACGAATGGGAAGCCCCCACAGTGGTGGAAGATGTCGTAGAAGATGAACCTCCGGTACGTTTTGTGGAGAAGATGCCTGAATTCCCTGGTGGTATGCCCGCACTGAACCAGTATCTCCGCGAACACCTCCAATATCCGGCCGCAGCTCGTGACGCTGGTGCTATGGGTACCGTTCTGGTGGAGTTCGTTGTTGAAAAGGACGGCAGCGTGAGCAACGCCAAAGTTGTAGTGGGTCAGTTCCCCGCACTTGATGAAGAAGCCCTCCGCGTGGTCCGCTCCCTTCCGAAATGGAAACCCGGCGAAAGCAACGGCCGCAAGGTACGCGTCTATTACAACGTCCCGATCCGTTTCGACCTTCAGTAGTTGATTTCTCACAATCATAAAAAAAAGCGGAAGAATAAAACTTCCGCTTTTTTTATGCCTATGTATACACCGAGACAAACGCTCCACCATAGGTTAGTCGCAGATAGCTCCAAAAAATTGGCCACATCAACACAAACACCCGCATAAAACAATAAGGTGAGAGTTGGCCTGAAAGTGGCAAAAAAAGAGAGAAAAGCATTGCCTTCCTCTCTTTCATAATTTTGATTGGAACCTATTATGCTTCCAAAATTTCCAGAATCTTGATGGCACATTCGCTGATGATGCTGCCAGGGCCGAAGATAGCGGCGGCACCAGCCTTGTAGAGGAAGTCGTAGTCCTGCGGGGGAATCACACCACCGACAATGACGATAATGTCCTCACGGCCCAGCTTCTTGAGTTCCTCAATCACCTGCGGGACCAACGTCTTGTGGCCGGCAGCGAGGGAGGAAACGCCCAATACGTGGACGTCGTTCTCCACAGCCTGTTTCGCGGCTTCGGCCGGAGTTTGGAACAACGGGCCCATATCCACATCGAAACCGATGTCGGCATAACCGGTGGCGACCACCTTGGCACCGCGGTCGTGGCCGTCCTGGCCCATCTTGGCCACCATGATACGGGGGCGGCGTCCCTCTTTCTTTGCGAAAGCGTCGGCCATGGCGCACGCCTTCTTGTAGGAATCGTTGTCTTGCTGTTGTGAACTGTACACGCCTGTTATCAGATTAATTTTTGCTTTGTAACGACCAAATACTTTTTCCATAGCATAGGAAATCTCACCGAGGGTGGCGCGCTTCTTGGCGGCCTCGATGGAAAGTGCCAGCAGGTTGCCCTTGCCGGTGCTTGCGCACTCGGTGATGGCTTCCAGAATGGACTGCACCTCCTCGTTGTTGCGGTTGGCGCGGAGCTCCTGCAGACGCTTGATCTGCGCCTCGCGCACCACGGTGTTGTCAACCTCCAGCGTTTCAATCGGGTCCTCTTTCTCCAGACGGTACTTGTTGACACCGATGATGCTTTCCGTGCCGGAGTCAATGCGGGCCTGCTTGCGGGCTGCGGCCTCCTCGATACGCATCTTCGGAATGCCTGTCTCAATAGCCTTGGCCATACCGCCGAGAGATTCCACCTCTTGGATGTGCTTCCAAGCGCGATGTGCCAGCTCGTTGGTCAGCGTCTCCACGTAATAGGAACCAGCCCACGGATCCACCACGCGGCAGACGTTGGTCTCTTCCTGGATGTAAATCTGTGTGTTACGGGCGATACGCGCACTGAAGTCGGTCGGCAGGGCGATGGCTTCGTCCAACGCGTTGGTGTGCAGTGACTGCGTATGGCCGAGGGCGGCGCCCATAGCCTCGATGCAGGTGCGGGCCACGTTGTTGAACGGGTCCTGCTCCGTCAGCGACCAACCAGAAGTCTGCGTATGGGTACGCAGTGCCAGCGACTTGCTGTTCTTCGGATTGAAGGTGCTCACAATCTTGGCCCACAGCATACGGGCAGCACGCATCTTGGCAATCTCCATAAAGTGGTTCATACCCGAGCACCAGAAGAAGGAGAGACGCGGTGCGAAAGCGTCAATGTCGAGGCCGGCCTTGACGCCCGTGCGGAGGTAGTCCCAACCGTCGGCCAACGTGTAGGCCATTTCGATATCGGAGGTGGCACCGGCTTCCTGCATGTGGTAGCCGGAGATGGAGATACTGTTGAATTTCGGCATGTTCTGCGAGGTGAACTCGAAGATGTCGGCGATGATGCGCATGGAATGTTCCGGCGGGTAGATGTAGGTGTTACGCACCATAAACTCTTTCAGAATATCGTTCTGGATGGTGCCCTGCAGCTCCTCGAACTTGGCGCCCTGTTCCAGAGCGGCCACGATATAGAAAGCCAGAATCGGCATCACGGCGCCGTTCATCGTCATGGAGACGGACATCTTGTTCAGCGGAATCTGGTTGAAGAGCACTTTCATATCCTCGACGGAGCAGATGCTCACGCCGGCCTTACCCACGTCACCGAGGACGCGTTCGTGGTCGGCGTCGTAACCGCGGTGGGTGGCCAAGTCGAAGGCCACGGAAAGACCCTTCTGGCCGGCGGCAATGTTGCGGCGGTAGAAGGCGTTGGACTCCTCAGCGGTCGAAAAACCGGCGTACTGGCGGATGGTCCACGGGCGCATCACGTACATGGTGGAGTAGGGGCCGCGGAGGAAGGGCGCAATGCCGGCGGCATAGTTGAGGTGCTCCATCCCTTCAAGGTCTTCCTTGCCATAGACGGGCTTGCACGGAATCTGTTCCGCCGTCATACGGTTAAAATCAATGTGGTTTTCTTTGCACCACGCCAAAAAATCCTCATGATTCTTCGGGGCGGTTTTGTGACTTACATTACTGAAATCTGGACGCATAAAGCTCTATTTGTTTGTTTGTTTGTTCCAAAAAAATAAGGTTGCAAAGATACAACTTTTCGTTCATAAAGTTTGACAAGTTTGTAAAGTTTATCAAGTTTATCAAGTAGGATGTCACTACTCCCCATAAACCAACCGATAAAGGTTGTAAAGCAGCATATAGTCCAGCATGTTGGCATCACCGGTCTTGTCAATGTGCCACGGGCAGAAAAGTGACAGCGAGTGCCATGGCGCCGCCGTACGCACCACCTCCCCGTTCACCTCGCTCGTGATGCACCCGCTCGCAGGTGCGGCATTGAGGTAAGCTTCGTACAACTCTTTCGGGAGCAGCTCCCGACCTTCAGTGCCATGCAGCACGAGGTTAATGAGCGGCAGGTGCGGGAATATCAGCGACTGCTGCAGGTCGGGACGGCGGCGCACCACCTTGTCGCACGTCTGCACCAGCCACGGATAACAATCCTGCTGGCCCGCCCCGTCGTTCAAGACCGCTGCCAATGCCAGCACCCCGTACCATGTGAAGTGCCCGTCACGGTCAATCAATACGTTTTGTTCCAATAGATTCCACGTGTTCCGCCACTGGGGTTTGTCGGAACGGCCGGCATGCAGGTATTTCCCCGACAGCCGCGTCCCGATTTCGCCGTGGGCGTACTGTAGCCACTGGATGTCACCCTCCTTTTGCACCACCGCGCCCGTCACGGGATTCATAATCTGCCAATGCACCCGTCCGTTGGCATCGGTCCACTGCATCCCGCGCACCATCCGTTCGGTGAGGTCGGCCACCTCACGGTGGAGCAGCGTGTCGTCCACCAACTTCTGTATCAGGGCAAAGCCGAGGTAGCTGGCCCACGCCTGATCCTGCGAGGGGGCGTTGCGGCGGGCATCCGTCTGTCCGCAGTAGTAGGTATAGTCGCTATACACGCGCTGTAATTTCAAGGAAGGGGCTTCTGTAAGGCTGACATCATCGCGGATATAGAAGCCGTTGGGCGTTTGTTGCGACGTGTCACCGAAGCAGCGTTCGGCGCTGAGGTCAAGGCGGCGATAGACATCAAGAGCAAGACGCAGCTCCTTGAAGGTGGCGGCAGTGCTTTCGCCGTCGCGCCGTTGCAGAGCGTACTCGGTGGCGAGCACGGCCAAGTAGTGCCCTTGCCACCATACGGCATCGGCCCACTGTCCCACACGCTCGCCTTTGTACAGGTAACGGCGTTCCATCGGCAGGTGAGAACCTTTCACCATAGCATCACCGGTGCTATACATCATCTCTTGCACCAGCCGTTGGCGGAATTTCTTGTATTTGCTCGCGTTTTCGGCAGGAGTTTGCGAGAACAGGGGCAAGAAAGCAGCCAGTAGAATGGCTATTAGCACTGTTTTTTTCATCGTTTTATAAAAAAAGAAAATCCCCTTCCTGTTTGAAAAGGGGATTTTTTTCTGTTCAGAAAGTCCTATGTACAATTCACTGACATTTTTAATTAGCAATCCACTCAGAAGAGGGAACGCTGAGGTGGAACTTTAATGTTTTTCCGTTTATCAGCACTCCTGATCCTTTGAGGACGAAAGCAGTTTCGGTTCTTGTGACCGTCATTGTTCCACTTGTGAAGATGGGGCTTTCATAATATTCATCATTAATCGTGCCGTAAGGTCCTTCTCCTCCTTCGTGCAAGTCCTGCATGAGATTTTCGGTGTAATCTGGATTAGCCAGTGCAATATGATAATCGCCATCAGGATAATTTAATGTAAGGTCGTAGGTGCGATTGAGAGTAGAATCATTCCAATCACTTGTCAGGAAATAAAAAGGATTGTTGAATTCGTCGGTCTCAATGGTTACACCAGAAGCATAACTGCGCCCGTAGTCAACGTCAATCTCATAGTAGCTTTCCAAATGATACAAAATGTCATTATACACCAGAGTGTTTGCAGCAATCTCGGTATCGGTTGGAGTGTCTGGCATGGGTGTGGGTTCTGGTTGGGGTTCATCTTTTTCGCAAGCTACCATTGCAATGGCAACCAATGCACACATCATTATTCTGAGAAATTTTTTCATAGAGATAAGATATTTTTAAGATTGGAATAGCACAGAAAACGCCAGAATATTTATCGGCGGATGACCTTTTGTGTGGTGAGGACGTTGTTGTCGCTAATCACGCGCAGGAAGTAGATGCCGGAGGCTTTGTCGGAAAAGTCAAGTTCCGTGGTGGCTTCCGTCACGGGCTGCTCCATCAGCAGTTTTCCGTAAACGTCCAACACTTGCAGGCGTGCGTTGTCGAAGTTCTCATTGAGGGTGCAACGTACAAGGCCGGTGGTGGGATTGGGAGCGATAGTGAGGCAGGAGATGCCGTTTTCACCGATGCCATTACCGTTGGAGGTGGTGAAGTTGGTTTGTGCCCAGTCGCTGGTGACGTCGCCGCCGCAGTTGGCACGGACATACACGTCGTAAGTGGTGTTGGGCGTGAGGCCGGTGAACGTATAGACGGGATTCTGGGCGGTGACGGTAGTGCCACTACCGTGAGCAAAACCGACCGGACCGTATTCCACCGTGTAGCTGTTGGCGGTGCCGCTCCAGTTGGCGGTCGCACCGTTAGCATTGATATAGCTGATGGTCAAATTGGTCGGAGTGGGACAAGGAGAACCCGAACCGGAACCGACATAAACATCATCAAGGTAAATGTTGCTGGAAAAATCCATATTATCACCGCCCATCATAAGGGACATGATGTCAATGTTGTCACCTGCCGTTTCAGCATCAAAGTAGCCCATAAAGGCAATCTGATAAGTGGCAGAGGGCGTGGGCAGTGTCAGGGTCTCTTCCGTCCAGTCGGTGGTGTTTGTGTACTGCTGCAACATGGCCCATTGTGCCGAAGCAGAATTACGATAGAAAACATACAGAGTCTGCGGAATCATCGAAGTGCTCTGCTTGCGGTAGAACCGGAGTGTCGGAGCCCCAGTGATACCCGTAATATCCATAACAGGGGAGATAATCCGAGCGGAACCGTTGCCGATGTTCTGCATGTCAGTCAACACTTCAAATAGTTCTAAAATATCCAGATTCTCAAAATCCATATTCATAAAATCTCCAAATAAACTGCTGGAGTAATTCACGCATTTGCTGCCTGAATGATGTTCGGTATAAATGTCTTGCCAAAGGTCCGAACCAGTGACAGCTTCGGTAGTCCAGTTGCTGAGTCCCAGACCTTCAAAACTCTCATTGTACGGAGAATCATTGGTGACAACAATTTGTGCAAAAGCATTACTTGTAAAGAACAGCACAAGAGCTATGGCACACAAACTCTGAAAAAAATGGTAAAACTTTTTCATAAATAAAGGGGTTAAGTTACTAATTCAAAAATCGGTGCAAACATACAATAATTTTTTTATAAAACCATCACAAATTTAAAAAAGTGTGAAAAAAAATTGATGCGGCGTTTTGAGGTGAAATGACTATTTTTGCACCCCAATTTTTGCAAAGATGAGACACAAACAATATCCGATAGAGAATTTGGAAATTATTGATGCCGGCGCGGAAGGGAAAGCCGTGGCAAAGCACGATGGAATGACCGTTTTCGTCTCCGGCGCCGTGCCGGGCGACATTGTGGATGTGATGGTTTTCAAGAAGAAAAAAACGTACGCGGAGGCGCGTTGCACCCGCCTCGTACAGCCGTCGCCCTACCGTGTGGAGCCGCGTTGCGCCCATTTCGGACTCTGCGGCGGCTGCAAATGGCAGATGCTTGATTACGAAAAACAGCTTTTTTACAAACAAAAACAGGTGACCGACAATTTCAGCCACCTCGGCCATTTCGACTATCCAGAGCTTCAACCGATTCTTGCTTCGGAAAAGCAGTATTTCTATCGTAACAAATTGGAATACACCTTCACCCACCAGCGTTGGCTTTCCGATGAGGATATGAAGATGCGCGATGAGGGTGGCATGGTGGAAGTGCGCGGCCTCGGCTTCCATATCCCACTGAAGTTCGACAAGGTGCTCGACATCCGCGAGTGCTGGCTTCAGGACGAGCTGAGCAACCAGATCCGCGACGCCGTGCGGCAGTTCGCTTTGGAGCACAACCTCACCTTCCACAACCTCCGCACGCACGAAGGCGTCCTCCGCAATATGGTGATCCGCACCACCTCCACCAACGAGCGCATGGTCATCCTCGTGGTGACAGAATACAACCCGCAGGTGGTCAGCCTCCTCGAATTCCTGAGCGAGACGTTCCCACAGATTACCACCCTCCATTACGTGGTGAACACCAAGCTGAACGACAGCTATACCGACCTGCCCGTCGTCACCTACAAGGGTACAGGCTACCTGATGGAACAGATGGAGGACCTGCGGTTCAAGGTCGGGCCGCTCTCGTTCTACCAGACCAACATCCAGCAGGCCCACCGGCTCTACAGCGTGGCGCGAGAGTTCGCCGCCATTGGCAGCGAGGACACCGTTTATGACCTCTATACCGGCACGGGCACCATCGCCAACTTCGTGGCCCGCAGCGCCCGCAAGGTGGTCGGCATCGAGTACGTGGAGGCCGCCATCGAAGATGCCAAAGTCAACTCCGAAATCAACGGCATCACCAACACTGAATTCTACGCCGGCGATATGGCGAAGGTGCTGACACCCGAATTTGTGGCGGCGCACGGCACGCCCGACATCGTCATCACCGACCCACCCCGCAACGGCATGCACCCCGACGTGGTGGAGCATCTGCTCGCCATGGCTCCCAAACGCATCGTCTATGTGAGCTGCAACCCCGCCACGCAGGCCCGTGACCTCACCCTCCTTGCCGAAAAATACACCGTCGCCCGCGTCCAGCCCGTAGATATGTTCCCGCATACCCAGCACGTGGAGAACGTGGCACTACTGGAAATCAGAAAGTAAAGTTAAGAGGGTTATTTCACCAGTTTCACCAGATATTCGCCGTAGCCGCTTTTGCGCAACGGTTCGGCAATGCGGAGAAGCTGTTCGGCATCAATAAAACCTTGCCGGTAAGCGATTTCTTCGATACATCCGACCATCAGTCCCTGACGTTCCTCCACCACTTGGACGAACTGGGTGGCTTCGATGAGGGAACGGAACGTGCCAGTGTCAAGCCACGCCGTACCTCTGTCTATCTTACAAACTTTCAGTTTTTTATGTTCCAAATAGTACTTGTTGACATCGGTGATTTCGTACTCACCGCGGGCACTCGGTTGGATGTTGCGGGCCACTTCCACCACGGAGTTGTCGTAGAAGTAGAGTCCCGGAACGGCATAGTTCGATTTGGGCTGTTTCGGCTTCTCCTCGATGGAGACGGCTTTCATGTTTTCATCGAACTCCACCACGCCATACCGCTCGGGGTCCGAAACGTGATAGGCGAACACGATACCGCCGTCGGGATCGTTATTGAGGTGCAGATTGTGCTCGAACGTGCTGCCATAGAAGATGTTATCGCCCAAGACCAAAGCAGCTTTGTCTTTTCCGATAAAGTCGGCACCGAGGACAAATGCCTGCGCCAATCCGTTCGGCACATGCTGGACCACATACTCGAAATGACAACCGATGCGGCTTCCGTCACCGAGAAGCCGCTCGAAATGAGGCAGATCGGTGGGGGTGGAAATGATGAGAATATCGCGGATTCCCGCCGAAAGCAGCGTGGAAAGCGGATAGTAAATCATCGGTTTGTTGTAAATCGGCATCAGCTGTTTGCTCATAGCCAAAGTCAAAGGGTGAAGACGCGTGCCGGAACCGCCGGCCAAAATGATTCCTTTCATATATATGTTTTTAAATCCTTCACTTTAAATAAAGTGCACAAAAATACGTTTATTTTTACTATTTTTGCCGCCCATTGTTACACAAATCCATCAAATTGTGATGAAAAAATTTTTTGCCTCTATTTTTCTTTGTATCAGTTTTCTGATTTCCTTTGCCCAGCTGGAATCGCCAGTGAAATGGAGATATGACCTCAACCGTATTTCGGATACCGAGGCGGAACTCCTTCTAAAAGCCACCATACAGAAAGACTGGCATTTGTACGCCATCCAGCACGACGGAATGGAGCTGCCGTTGGAGATCAAGTTCACCCCGTCGGCAAATTATGAGACTGTCGGCAAAACCATCGAGCCGAAACCCAAGGTTGCGTACGATTCGATGTTCCAGATGTACTCCAAGTATTTCACCACACAAGTCACTTTCAAGCAAAAGATTAAGATTAAGACTCCCGATAAGACTTTCAAAATCAAAGGTAACCTGTCGGGACAGGCTTGTATAGACGGGCGTTGTACGCAGGTGCAGGAAAACTTCGAATTTTCCGTCCCTGCCGCTGACGGCTCCGGCGCAACGGCGGAGGCCTCCGCCGATGACGAATCTGCCGGCGAAGAGGGCGAACCAGCGGAAGTGGCGGAAGAACCCGCTCCCACCGCTGCCGTCATCCAGCAACAGCCGGAAACCGCAGAACCCGAACAGAAAGAGGAGTCGCTGTTGATCTTCTTCCTCACCTCCATTGGCGGCGGCCTCATCGGCCTGCTGATGCCCTGCGTCTTCCCGATGATCCCGATGACCGTCTCCTTCTTCCTCAAGAAAGGTAAAAAAGGTAAAATGGAAGCCCTTTTCTATGGCCTTTCCATCGTGGTCATTTTCGTCCTATTCGGCATAATTTTGGCAGCATTGCTCGGCCCCGATTTTGCCAATATTCTTAGTACACACTGGATTCCGAATGTCTTGTTTGCCATTATCTTCATCATCTTTGCCATATCGTTGTTCGGCTATTTTGAAATCACCCTGCCGAGCAGCTGGGTGAACAAATCTGCCAAAAATGAGCAGAGAGGCGGCTTGGTCGGCACCTTCTTTATGGCACTGACATTGGTGCTGGTCTCTTTCTCCTGCACCCTGCCGATTGCGGGTGCGGTGGCGTTGAACGCGGCGGGCGGCTCCTTCCTGAAACCGATTATCGGTATGTTGGGTTTCTCCCTCGGCATTGCCGTTCCCTTCACCCTTTTCGCCCTGTTCCCGAGCCTGTTGGGCAAGATGCCTAAATCGGGCGGCTGGATGAATACCCTCAAGGTCATCCTCGCTTTCATCGAGCTGGCCTTCGCTTTGAAGTTCCTCAACGTTCCCGACCAGACCTACCACTGGGGACTTCTCGACCGTGAGGTCTATCTCGCCTTCTGGATCGTCATCTTCTCGTTGCTTGGGCTTTACCTTATTGGCAAAATTCGCTTCCCCGCTGACGACGAATTTCCGGTGCAAAAAAGTCCCGTCCGGTTCATTGCCGCCATCTTCACCTTCACCTTCGTTATCTATATGATTCCCGGAATGTGGGGTGCCCCGCTCAATGCCATCTCCGGCTGGCTGCCACCGGTTGAGACGCAAGATTTTGTAATCCAAGATATTGTCCGTGAAGAATTGGAGAGTGTTGCCATCACAGGTACGGCAAAAGGTGGCGATCTCGAAACTCCGCACTATGCCGATAAATTGCAGCTTCCCTTCGGAATCAAAGGTTATTTCGACTACGACCAAGCCCTGCAAGTTGCTCAGAAACAGAACAAACCCGTATTTATCGACTTCACGGGGCACGGTTGCACCAACTGCCGCAAGGTGGAAAACAAGGTTTGGAACGACCCGCGGGTACGCAAGAAATTTGCCGAAGATTTCGTCGTGGTGGCACTCTACGTGGATGACAAGAACATCGAGCTTCAGGAAAGCGACTACCTCACGGACGAGAACGGCAATGTTCTCAAGATGTTAGGCGAAAAGAACACCTACATCGGACTTCACAAATACCAGTCCAATTCTCAGCCCTGCTATTTTATCGTGGATACCGACGGTTCCGTCCTGGCGGGTCCGCAGTATTACGAACTCGACATTGACAAATACCTGCAATTTTTGGAAAGCGGCGTTACTGCCTTCAAACAGAAACACTAACAAATTATGAGACAGTTGATTCCTCCTTTTCGCAAATTGTGCCTCGGCCTTATGTTCTTCCTGCTGGCCGCAGGAAGTCCGTCCGTTGTTTCAGCGCAGAATATCACTTACGACATTGAGCCGTCGGTGCAGGCGGCCTCGAATCTTCATTCACAAGCGTGGGACAAGGTGGAACGGGTGAACATTTTTTGTATCCAGATCGGTTCCTACTCTGGGGAAAATTCGGGTACAAAGGCACAGAGTGTGGTCAATGAGTTGAACGCTTACTTCCAAAGTCACGATATTAACGCGCAGGCTTACAGTGTTTTTGATGCACCCAATCACAAGGTACGGGTGGGCAACTTCAATACCAAGCAGGAGGCCTACGGAACCTTTCACGAGCTACAGGCACAATATCCCAGCGCTTTCATCACCCGCGACAAGCGGAAGGTGAAGGAGATACTGAAGTAGGCTTTGGGTGACAATATTGGCAAGGGATGATTAGACACAACCATTTGAAATTGTAAACATCCCCTTTGTTAGTTACAAGGTTGCAAAAAAGTTGTCAAAGTCAGGAACTACAATAATTCTACAATTGTTTGGCAATCGCCATCGCTGTCCGGAGGCCGTCGATGGCGGCGGAGGTGATGCCACCCGCGTAGCCCGCCCCCTCCCCTACCGGATAAATGCCAGCAATGTTGCTCTCCCGCAGTTCGTTACGCAGAATCCGAACTGGTGACGACGACCGCGTTTCCACACCCGTCAGCACAGCATCGGCATCATTGAACCCTTTCAATCGTCTGTCAATCAACGGAATGGCACCTCGCAGAGATCGTACTACATAGTCGGGAAGGCAGCGGCTGAGGTCGCAGAAGGTGATGCCGTGCGGGTACGACGGCTCCACACTGCGCACCGCCGTTGCGACCGTGCCTTGCAGAAACTCTTTCATCAGGTTGGCCGGAGCTCGGTAATCGCGGGAGACCTCGAAAGCCTTCCGCTCGAACTGTTCCTGGAAAGAGAGTCCGTCTAACGGACTATCTTTGTAAAAATCAGCAGGTTCTACACCGACCAAAAGGGCGCTGTTGGCATTTTTTCCCGAGCGGCTCTTTTCGCTCATCCCATTTGCGACGATAGTTTCTTTTTCGCTGGCAGAGGCCATCACCGTGCCGCCCGGACACATACAGAAAGTATAAACGCCCCGCCCGTCCGGCAGATGGACGGCCGCTTTGTACGACGCAGCCGGAAGATACTGGGCAAAACGTCCATACTGCATCGCGTTGATTTTCCGCTGCAGATGTTCCACCCGCACCCCAATCGAAAATGCTTTGGCTTCCATCGCCATACCCTTTTCGTACAAATGACGAATCGTGTCACGAGCTGAATGCCCGATACAGAGTAAAAGATGTTTCGTATTGAAAACCAAATTATTAGAACATTCCACTTTCAAACTATTCTGCCGATTTTTTTCATAGTTCAGGAAACAGGTGTTGAAATGGAATGTCCCGCCGAGGCTAATGATTTCCTCACGGATATTACGGACCACCTTCTCCAAATAGTCGGTGCCGACGTGCGGATTGGCTGCGTAAGTGACGTCTTCGGTAGCGCCGTGCTTGTAGAACTCTTCCAAAACGAAGCCGATCCATTCGTTATGGAGGTTCGTGGTCAGTTTGCCATCGGAGAAGGTGCCGGCGCCGCCCTCTCCGAACTGGATGTTGGAGTCAGGATTTAAAATTCTCGTTTTCAAAAAGTTATCAACATCGCGCCGACGGTCTTCCACCTTGCTGCCTCGTTCGATCACGATGGGTTTGGCACCGCAACGGGCGAGGTAGAGGGCGGCGAACATGCCGGCAGGTCCAAAGCCGACAATGACGGGCGGTTCGGGAAACCGCCATTCCCCGTAAGTCATCGGGGCGGGCGGCGTGTAGGGCGTGATGTCGGGATGCCCGCAGAGGTCGGGGCGGGCGGCCTTCAGCACCACCCTAACACGGTAGTCATAGACCACGTCACTCTTCTTCCGCGCATCCACTGACGAACGAAGAATCCGAAACAGTTCGACTTCCTCTTCCTTGATACGTAACTTCTTCAATACCAGCTGTTTCAATGATTCCACTGGCATAGTAACGGATACACGGATATTTGCTATCTGAAAGTCCTTCATCTGCCCCAATATTAACTGTTTTCCAAAATTGCCTTGGTCGCACGATAGGCGCTGGCAAAAGCAAAAAAGAGATTATATCCGCCACAAACACCGTCTATATCAAGCATTTCCCCTAATGCATAAAGGTTCGGATAGCGGCGCAAAGCAAATTTTTCGTCCACCTCATCCAAGGAAATTCCGCCATGACAGACTTGAGCAAACTCCATATCATATAATCCGGCAATTTCCATCTGAAAATTTCTTAAATCAAAAGGATTCTTCTGGTAAAGACGGTTCAATTTCGGATGGAGAAGTCCCGACAAATCACTAAATTTTTTCAGATAACCCTTAACATCAAACGTCACATCGTCGTAAAGAAAATTCAAGGATAACGAACATTTCTCCTTGTTTTTGAGACGGTTGTAATGCGCTGATACATTCAGCACGACGATACCGGAGATGCCGTCGTCTTTGAACATCACCTCGCCGACTTCCGTAAAGACGGCGTTCCCATCCTGTAGTAACGTGACGGCGGCGCGGGCACGACATCCCGACAGCTCTTTCGGGTATTTTTTCAACTTAAACCCAACCAAAGAGGGCACTTGTTCTTTTTCAACTAATTTTAAATCTGATAGATAATGATTATAACTCTGCCGATTTTTGGCAATTATCCCTGCCGGAGACCCCGAAGCCAACAGAATAGCATCGTACAGCACCTTTTCCTCATTAACCCGCCACTTACCGTTGGATTTCTGCAAATTTTTCACCTCATAATCGGTGATGATCTGCACATTTTCACCCAAATTGTGCAAAAGGACGTCAATGACGGTCTGTGAAAAAAGAGTGCTGGGATATACCCGGCCTTCCTCATCGGCAGTAAGGCGCAGTCCCATCTTTTCAAACTCCTTTTTAATTACCTTGTAATCAACGGATTTCAAAAGATTATTGGTGAAATCCTGATGGTTATAACAAGAACCGTCTATTTGGGTGTTCATCAGGTTGGCGCGACCGCCGCCCGAAGCACGGAGCTTGGTGCCCACCTTTTGTGTTTTTTCAAAAACGGTAATAGTCAGATGTTTATCCTCTGAAAGCATTTTTGCGGCAAACAGTCCGGCAGCACCTGCCCCGATGATAGCTATATTTCTCATTTTATGATAAATAAGCTACGAATTTTTCTTCTCCATTATTTTAGCGTCCGTTGACAGTTCTGCACGGAGATGTTGCGGTGCCACCACCTCAACGCCGGTGCCAAAAGAGAGAAGTTCGCGACGGAAATCGGAATTGGGTTTCAGACAATAGTAGAAAACGGCATAGCCGCGTTTGCGCTCGATTTCCCGTTGTGAGGTATGCAAGGGAAAATTACGCAAGTAGGCCGCGATCTGCGCCCCAACTTTAATCATAATCTCCTCTGTTTCAATATCTTCAACTACACTTCCGTAATTATCATTCAAGAGCTGCAAAATCTCCGCATTGGCAGGCATCACGAAGGTATCATTCAGCATACTGACGGAGGTAACTTTTTTCAAATCAACCAGTTCAATCGTACTGGCACCACGTTGTCCGAGCAAGTACCAGCTACCCTTGAACTCCTTGATGGCGTAAGGAGCAAAGAACGGATATTTCAGCATTTTTTCCGACCAATAGGGCTTGTATTCCAGTTTCAGCAGGCGCTTTTGGGAAATCGCTTGCATCAGTTTGGCAAGGTAACATTCGCCACCCGGACGCACCTCCGTCCTCAAGTGTACCGCCAGCTCGGGACTTCCATCCAACAGCTGGTTCACCGCCACCAACTCCAACAATTTCTGCATATTGCTGTTCGCCACACCTGTGTCCGCGATGTAGTAACTGTTGTTACTCTTCTTGCACTTAATGTCAATATTGAATACACTTTTTATTTCCTTCCGATGGTTATGGAAGGTTCTTATAGGATAAGGCTTTCCTCCAGAAAGATTGCTCTCAGTCCACTTTTGGACAATATTTTCGTAGGTAATACCTTCTTTTTCAGCTTTATAAATTGTATCTATTAGCCAAATATACCGATTAAATGCCGCTTGATTCATGATGAATACTTTTTATTGTTCTGCCAAAAATTGCACTATTTCATCAAATACTGATCGTGGAACTGCTCAATCTTATGCCACATTTGCACACGGTCAAGCCCCCGTACGTTATGTTCATGTGTAGTGTACGGGAAATACTCGATCTGCACATCATCCAGCACCGACTGGTGAAGGAGTTCCAAACTGTGCTGCTGCACGACGGTATTGTCCTGCTGTCCGTGCATAATCAGCAACGGGCACTTCAAATTCTTGATTTTCGGAATGATACAGGCTCTTGCGTACCCTTCGGGGTTTTCCTGCGGAGTATCCATATACCTTTCCCCGTACATGATTTCGTACCATTCCCAGTTCACGACGGGACCGCCGCACGAAGCCGAGCGGAACACTTCCGGATGCTCTGTCACCATCGTCAGTGTCATGAAGCCGCCGAAGCTCCAGCCATCAATGCCCATCCGGTCCTTGTCGATGAACGGCAACGAATGGAGATAGCGGATGCCGACCATCTGGTCCTCACTTTCGCAAACGCCTAACCGGCGGTGGATGCACTTTTCAAACTCTGCCCCACGGTTGTTTGTACCACGGTTGTCCATCACGAAAATCACATAACCCTTTTGTGCCATATAATTCAAAAAGACACCGCCCGTCATAAATGTATTTGTAACCAACTGTGAATGAGGGCCTCCATACACATACACCAAACAGGGATACTTCTTGTTCTTATCAAAATCGGGAGGGAGAATCATCTCGCAATAGAGATTGTCCCCGCGCGAATTTTTTAATGAAAAGATGGTGTCCGTACCCAATTTGAGGTCTCCATACGGATTTTTCGATTCAAAAATCTTCTTGTATTTTTTCCCGTCTGTGCTTCCTGCATAGATTTGGTACGGCACGTGGAGGCTTGAAAAGTAGTCAAGAAAGTACTTTTTATCAGAAGAAAGCACGATGGTATGTGTTCCTGATTGTTTTGTAAGTTGCTTTAATTCACCCTTTTGTATATTCACAGAATAAAGATAACGATCCACCGGATTATCTTTGTTCGTAATAAAATAGATGTTCTGTTCGATTTCGTCCAAACCTAAAAATTCAAGAACGGGCCAAGCGCCTTTTGTGATTTGCCGCACATACTTCCCATTGAACTCATAGAGATAGAAGTGCCGCCAGCCGTCACGGTCGCTCAGCCAGAGGAAACGACCATCCTTCAGGAAGATCATGCGGTTTTGCGGTTCAACGTAGCAGACGTCACGCTCCTCAAGCACTATGCCAACTTTTTTCCCTGTAGCCACATCATAACGGATGAGTTTGGAATGGTTCTGTGCCCGATTCAAATGCGTGATATACAAGTATTTTTCATCTGGAGAAAAGGTGACATTCGTCAAGAATTCACCATCTTCCAAGTCGGTTTGGACATAGTAATAAACCGTTTTTTTCTGTTGGAACGACTGGGTGACATCGAAAATACCGACTTTCACCTGATGATTGGTACGTCCGGCCATCGGGTATTTGATATTCTTCACGTATGCGATACTGGCAGCACCTTCGCCATCGCTGGTCTGGAGCAGCGGATAGTCCTCCACCATCGACTCGTCCATACGGTAGAAGGCGATGTATCCGTTTTTTGGAGAGAAATACCAGCCCTCGTTGATATTCCACTCGCTGCGGTGGACAGGTTCACCGAAGACAATATGTTCACCCGTGTCGGGACAGAGGAGGTAATGCTCATTCCCATCTGTCACAAAAAAGCCTTGTTCTCCGTCAAATTTGGAGATGCGAATGTTGCCATCTGCCGACTCATCCACCGAATTTTCCTTTGGCCCATACATAGTTGACGTAACGAAACTTTTGTTTGCACAGTCGTATTTTGCTGTGCATTTGGCTCCATCTGAAGGATTTGTATATGTGAAAACCAGCGTGTTTTCGTTTTCCCACGAGAAAGAAGAAGACACCCGTCCGCCTTGGTCCTTGAAGCCTGCGGCATCCAACTTTTTCTGACCGTTAGCCTTGGCATAATAGTCATAAAACTGCTGGAATTTGAAAATCACCGTTTCCTTCTCCTTGGAAAAATCCACACCAATAACCGCATCCGTCTCCTTATCATAATAGGTATATTGGTCAGAGGTTGGCCTCCACTGCAAAGAAGGAAGCCGGTCGTAACGGTATTTTCCTTTGAAAACACCCTGTAAATCAATTAATTCTGTTTGCCCAAAAAGGAAAATGACAGAAAAAATTAAAACAAAAGAAAGTAGAAATTTCTTCATACTATAAAAGTTGTAAAATGTTGGGTGCAAAAATACAACGAAAAGGCAAAACTCCAATAGATTCTGCCAAAAAATTTCATTTTGCTTAGTTGAATTCGTCCAGCACCACGGGGTAGTTCCCTTTGTAGATGATGCCGTTGCGACCGTCGATGGCGACGGGGTCGAAGACCTTGAACGGCACGTCGTTGATGGTGCAGCTCTTCTCCTTCTCGTGGACGTGTAGGGCCTCGCAGTTCACGACGCAGGTTTTTCCTAACGCCGCCGCCGTCACGGCAGCATGGGAGGTCGCTCCGCCACGGGCCGTCAGCAGACCGTCGCACTCGATGATCAGCTCGATGTCGTCCGGCACGGTATCAGGACGCACGAGCACAATCTGCTGGTTCGGGTCGTCGCCGGTACGCACCTTGCGGATGTCGTCCATATCGAACACGATGATGCCGTTCAGCACGCCGTTGCCGATACCGATACCCGTACCCACCTTGTCCATATTCTCCGGTTTTTCGCCGAACGTCTCGACCGATGTCTGGTTGGAAACCACCATGTTACGAGTCTGCAGGATGTACAGATCCTCGCCCTTCGCCGTCTCAAAGGTGAACTCAATCTCCTGATGGCTGAAGCCGTCCTTCTCAATCATGTTCTTCGCCACCTCCAGCAGCTTGTTGTAAATTTCCGGATATTGCGACTGCAACGAGAACGGGCAGTTTTGGTAACCTGTTTCCCGTTGCGCCTCACTGATAGGCAGTGTGTTGACCAAGCCACCCACGATGTCCTCGCCCTGGCTGAGGAACGAGAAGTCGCCGGTGAGACGGATGTTGGCGCGGTTTTGCTTGACATCGCGGGTGAAGACCACGCCGGAACCGGATTCGCGGTGGATGTTGCCGAGCACCATCTTCTGGATGGTGGCCGCCGTACCCCACTCTTCGGCGATGTGCATCTGGCTCCGATAAACCTTGGCGCGCGGCGAGTTCCACGACTCAAACACGCACAGGATAGCCTTTTTCAGCTGCTTGAACGGATCGCTCTCAAACTCTATACCATTGTCAGTAAGGAACTTCTTGTAAGCAAAAGCGATTTCGCGCATATTCTCCGGCGTGAATCCGATTTTTTGCGACACATTGTATTTTTTCTTGTAATTCAAGATAATCTGGTCGAAGTCATTACGGTCGAGACCGTGCGCCATGCCCCACGTTTGTAACAGACGGCGGTAGCAATCCCATGACGTCCATCCGTAGTTATCCTGCTTGCTGAGTTGCTCGGTGATTTCGTCGTTCATACCGACATTGAGGAACGTGTTCATAGCACCCGGCATAGAAATGGCAGAGCCGGAACGGACACTCAACAGCAACGGGTTCTTCGGATTACCAAATTCGTAACCCGTAATCTTCTCGATAGCAGCTAATTGTCGTTTAATCATCCGATCCAGTTCACGGTTGATGGGAGCCACCTTCTGGATGGCGTTCATACGACGGAATACCTCGGTAGTGACGACGAATCCCGGCGGAACGGGATAACCCTTGAGCAACAGCCGTTTCAGATAGTAGGCCTTGGCACCGAGGAACACTTTGTTGTCCACGGCCGGCGTCTCCTGATACAACGGACTGATAGCCAGCTCCTGATCGTAGGTCATCAGGTTTTGCGCCTCCTCTGGCGACAACAAGTTGGCTTGCGTGCGGAGGTTGTTCAGGATTTCCCCAATGAAATTGTCCACCTGCTGGATCAAGAACGAAGACGAAAGCAGCTCGCGGTAGAAAATCTCGGACTTCTGCGCCAGCAGCTTCTTCAGTTCCACCTTGTCCGTCACCGGTGCATCCATCAATTGCGGGATGATGATCTTCAGCAACGGCTCGTACGGACGGATGAAATAATTACTAATAATCTCGTTCAAACTGCTTCCCATAAACTGGAACAGATTGATATACTGTTCGATAGTGAAACAGCCGGAGTTCAAACTGTATTGGAGCATCTTCAGGTTCGACTCGAAACCTTGGTCGCTGACGCCGTCAAGCTTCAGCCCTTCGTACAGCAGCTGGATGGTGCTGCTGATTTCCTTGATAGCTTTGAGGGTAAAAATGCTAGTGTTGATATTCTCAATGAGGTCGTGAACGAGCACAGTGACAATACGTTCCAGTCGGAAAATCAGGCCGAGGGCATCGAACTTGTTCTCTCGGTAGTAACCGTACATCGACGGGATACCGAAGGCAATGTGCCGTTTATAGACCACATTTTCCCACCCGACACTGGGCTTCGGGTCGAAAATGATTTCGTTCAACTTCCTCATTATGGAGAAGATATGCTCCAACGTGGCGACCGTATCCTTGCCTTTCAGCAGTTCCTCCAACGTGTTGACATCCTCGGTTTCTACGAAGCTGTTGCGTCGCATGATGTTAATGATGTTGGTGGAATCGAAGATGTACTTCTCTTTCAAAAGCTGGTACAGCTCGATGATGAGGCAGACGCGCTGGACGTCAATTTCGTCGGTATGGTTGATTTTCCGTCCAATCTGTTCCACCTTATCTTTCTTCATTTCAATGAGTTCGTCCAACGGGACG
>Ga0310696_10003027_pt1 | contig 21404 bp, 16 predicted proteins | sample AusTroGonzalo_MG_4_FD_203885 | JGI IMG/M metagenome (GOLD analysis project Ga0310696, IMG submission 203885) | Bovine rumen microbial communities from tropical cattle in Woodstock, Queensland, Australia - Gonzalo_02 (v2) (version 2) | ecosystem: Host-associated > Mammals > Digestive system >...
CTTGTGAAGAAACTTCTGATCGTTGAATCTCTGCGGCAGCACTTTCTTTTTCGTCGTCGAGCGAATGAGCGCGCTCTGATCGGCGAACACGAGCTTTTTCGTCTTGATGAGTTCGCGCGCCCTCTCGAAAATGCCCGTTTCCCTCATCTTTTTCATGTTGAACAGAAGCACGCCCGCGTTTATGTAGTTGGGGTTTATGAGGTACTTGCCGTAGTGGTCGCGCGCCGCGGCGTATTCGTATTCCCCGATGTCGATGTCGTAAATGTTATGTATGTCCCTGTTGAACATTATGTCGACGTCGAGGTAAAGTATCTTGTCCGGTATCTCGGGTATCTCGTCGGCAAAAAGGCGGATCAGCGTGTACGGCGAGCAGTATGCGCTCTCGTTCGGGCAGCCCGAAAAATCCTTCATGTAAAGGTCGGTCACGTCGAGTTTCACGACGCGGTTTTCTTTTCCGAAGCTTTTTATGACGCTGTCGAAAAACGCGATCTTTTTGTCGCTGATCGGAACGTACGACTCTTTGAGGTGCGAAACGTCCATCGTCAAAACGTAAAAAGTCACGCCTTCGTTCAGCTTTGAGCGCATGAATATCGAAAGGGCGCATGTGAGCATCCCGTCGAAGACGCCGTCGTTGCCGGCGAAGAGAATGTTAATCATCGGTGCTTACTTCCTTAATATATTTTATGACCTCGACGTTCGATTTCTTCGCGAGCTCGCACATCGAAAAATACACGTCGTCGCGCAGTTTTTTGACTTGCTCGCGGCCCGAGAGCGTCACGTCGGGGTAAAACGGCCCGTCGATATATGTGACGATCTTCGGGCTTTTCCCGTGCTTTCTTTTTTGATAAGTGTTTACAAAACAGTAAGACGGAACGCCGTATCTTACGGGGTATCTCATCGAAAAGTCGGAAAACGGTCTGATTTTCGTATAGTACGGCCAGATGTGCGCTTCCGGATATATAACGATCGGGCGTCCCTCAAAGAGACGAGTTTTTATCGCGTCGAAGAATTTTCCCGTCGCCGTCTTTGTGTCGGGCAGCGGGAGCGCGCCGAGAGACGGGTTTATACTGCCGAGAAATTTCATCGAGACGTTGTTCGGGTGAACGACGGCGTACGCGTCGCGCGGGAACGTCAGCATCGACGGGATCAGCGCGTCGCCGATATCCTGCGTGTGATTGCCGAAGAGGAAATATCCGCCCGCGCCGTGTGTTTTCAGTTTTTCACGCCCGACGGCCGTGTGGTGAAATTTAAGCTTGAGATAGATGAACGCGAGCGGCGTCGCGACGATCCTGTACCAGAAAAAATGCGTGAATTTTTTGAATGGGGAAGTGTGGACGTAGACGTAATCGTCGCCGATCTTTTTCGGCGTAATGACAGCCGTCGAGAACTCGTCGCCGAGCTCGTCTTTGTAGTAAATGACGGTCCGCTTTTCCATCGCCGCGCCCTCCTTTCCCGAATGTACGACGCTATTTTACCATATCTTTTTCGTCTTGTCAATAGTTTGGGACGATTTTCCTCGTTTTCAAAACGAGATTATGTTTTTTCGGTTACCGCAACACAAAGATCCGAAAATTCGGACGTTTTTTTATACAAAAATCGCGGTTTTCGATGGTTGTTTTATACGCTCGTATATCATAAAAAAACGCTCTCTTGTGAGCTGCGTTCTTCCGCGGCGCCTTTTTTCATGGCAGAACAGTGTGAAAAAACACAAAAAATTTAGCGTTTATGCGATTTTATATTGCAAAAAGGCAAAAGAAAAAATTTCTTTTGCGAAAAATGTTCACTTTTTTGTGTTTGCACTTGACAAATGTGCCGATGTGTGTATACTATTATAATGTATAGATACCCGAAAAAGCATTCTTTTTTCCGTTTAGCGACGGAAAAGGACAAAAAGCGACATTGTTTTTTGTGATTTGTATCCGTCCCCGTTCATATATTTGAAGGGAGATACCGTTCGGGTAAAGGAGCAAAAAAACAAAGTAAGATCGAGGTATCCGTCGGTGAGAGAAAACGAAAACGAAACCACCATTGATTTAATGCAAATACTTCGCGCCATACTCAAAAAATGGTGGATAGTTCTGATTTGTGCGCTTGTCGGCGCAGGCGTGCTTTTCGGCTACACGCAGTTCTTCAAAAAGCAGACGTACAGCGCGACGCTCAAAATGTACGTAAACAACAAGGCGTCGATCTCCGAAAGCCTGTCCGTTTCGCTTACGTCGAGCGACATTTCCGCGTCGACGTCCATCGTCAAAACATACGGCGTCATCCTCCAGTCCCAGCTCGTTCTCGACGACGTGCTCGAAAAATCGGGACTTGAGACAAAATATACATACGAAAAGACTCTGAATATGCTTTCCGTCGGCTCGATCGATTCGACGCCTGTCTTCGGCGTGACCGTCACGAGCGAAAGCCCGGAGGACGCGATCCTTATCGCCAACACGATAGCGCAGATCTTCCCGTCTCAGGTCGCCGACATCATCGACGGCTCGTCGGCGAAGATAGTCGACTATGCGACAAAGGCGACGCCGATCTCAAAGAAAGTGCCGACGATGACGCTCATCGGATTCCTCGCGGGAGCGGTTCTCGCGGCCGTGCTGATCGTTGTCCTCGACGTGTTAGTCAACGACACGCTCGAAGAGGCCGACTGGCTCGAAACGCAGTTCGGCAGCAAGTATCCGACACTGGCTGTCATCCCCGATACGACGGCAAAGAAATCGGGCAAATACGGATATAACAAATATAACAACAGGTACGGCTATCGCTATTATTCCGGAAGCGACAAGTCCGACGGCAAAACGAACGGACGTTGACGGGGAAGGGAGAAAAAACGATGTCAAAAAACGATAAAGACGTAAAGAAAATCGAGATCGCGAAGATTGGCTCAGAGCTCGACTTCGCATCGTCCGAGGCGTACAACCGCCTCAGAATGAACCTTTCATTCGCCATTCCCGACAAGCCGGCGGGCAAGATCGTCGGAGTCACAAGCTCCGTTCCGGCGGAAGGAAAAAGCTATACGGCGATAAACCTCGCGTATTCGCTCGCGAAAAACGGACTCCGAGTGCTCCTTATCGACGGCGACATGCGCCGCCCGACGATATCGAACAAGCTCGGCCTCCCGTCGAAACCGGGACTTTCGAATATGCTGATCCGTCAGGTCGAAAACGCGGTCGTCACATCCCCGCTCCACGGCAACATGAACGTGCTCGTTTCGGGAACGACGCCCCCGAATCCTTCGGAGCTCATCGGCATCTCCGAGATGCAGAGACTTCTCGAAACGTTCTCCCGCCAATACGATTACGTGATCCTTGACCTGCCGCCCGTCAATTCGGTGTCGGACCCGGTCGTCGTTTCGAGATTCGTCGACGGAATGATAATCGTCGCGCGTCACGGCCACGCACAGAAGCGCGACATTATCGACACGGTGCATCAGCTCGAATTCTGTAACGTGAAGATCCTCGGATTCGTTTACAACGGCTACTCGAACAAGACGAGCTATTACAGAAGCGGGAAATACGGCAAGTACGGTAAGTACGGCAAGTACTACAACAATTACGGTTACGGCGCGCAGGCGCAGAAACCGACCGCCGAAAAAGGCGAGAATGATTTAAGATAAAAAATAAAAAAATAAATTTAGCAAAGATTCAAGAGAGGTTAAGACAATGAAAAAGTTAACAAGCATTTTTGCACTCGTTCTTTGTGTCATGATGCTCGCCGGCATCGTCTGCGCGGCTGCCGACACAACGACGCCGAGTGTACAGGCCAAGGAAGCTCCCGAAGTTGAGAAGGTCGTTATCGTTGACAAGAGCGGCAATGAAACAGAGATCCACGACTACAGTATTGACGTAACTTCTTACGCAGCTGCGAAAACAGACGCAACTGTTCCCGCGGAAGTAAAGACACAGGTTGAGGACGCTTACAAAGAGATCACGAGCACAACAAACCTCGGAACTCTCAACAAAGACCTCGACAAAGCTGCCAAGGAAATCAACAGCGGCTACACGGCTAACGTATTCGTAGTTTCCGATCTGTTCGACGTGACCGTCGGCGAGGACATCAAGACAGCCCTCAAGAACGGCGGATCCGTTGAGATCACGTTCGACACGAACTACACAGAGAAGCCCGTAGTTCTCCACCGTATGGAAAACGGCAAGTGGGAAGTTATCGACTCGAGCAAAGTCGTTCTCAAAGACGGCAAAGTAACGGTTACGTTCACATCGCTCTCTCCGATCGCATTCCTTTCCGTTTCCGAAGATAAGGCTGCTGAGACACCCGCAACGAAGAGCACTACATGGATCTGGATCGTTGTTATCATCGTAGTCGTTCTCGTTATCGTTCTTATCGTTCTTCTCAAGGGTAAGAAGAAAGACGACGGCGAAGCTGAAGAAGCTCCTGCAGAAGAAGCAGCAGAAGAAGCTCCCGCAGAGGAAGCTCCGGCTGAGGAAACAACAGAGGAAGCTCCCGCAGAGGAAGCAACGGAAGAAGCTCCCGCAGAGGAGACAAAGACAGAAGAATAATTCTGTCGTCGAGTCAGAGATTCTGACTGAATAAACAAAACGCCCTCCGTGGCGTGCCGCCCTCGCGGCGCGCCACGGAGAAGGTTTTTCATGGGCATATTTTGTCTCGGCTTGACAAAATAAGAACATTTTTCAGCGCCCAAGGGCGCCACACGAGGTAATCAAATGAACAGAGACCGTCTCAAATTACCGATAATAATAGTTTCCGTTCTGCTCGTTATCGCGATCGCGTTCGGCGTGTTCTTCACGCTCGACAGCTGCACGAAAGGCGGCGTTTTCGACTCGGGCACAAAGGCGAACGAGCTGAAATCCGTCTATTTTGACGGAGTTCCCTACATGCGGAAAAACATCGTGACGTATCTTCTTATCGGCATCGACGAATTCGGCGAGGCACATGAAAGCGGCTCGTACAACAATACGCAGCAAGCGGATTTTCTCGCGCTCCTCGTCGTGAATAAGACGGACAAAACGTATTCTGTCGTACATATCAACCGCGACACGATGGCGAACATCGACAGACTCGGCATCGGCGGAATGAAGGCGGGGCTCGTTTACGAGCAGATCGCCCTTTCGCACACGTACGGCGACGGGCTCGAAATGAGCTGCCAGAACACGGTCCGCGCCGTTTCGAGACTGCTCGGCAGAGGCAAGAACAGCTACGGGATCGCCGTCGATTTCGGCATCGACTACTACATTTCGATGACGATGGACGCGGTCGCCGTTGTCAACGATTATCTCGGCGGCGTGACGGTCACGCTCGGTGACGACGAAGATCTCTCCGAGATCAACGAAAAATGGATCCCCGGAGCGACGGTAACGCTCACGGGCGACGACGCACTCCTGTTCGTCAGAGCGAGAATGGAAGTTCAGGACGGGACGAACATCAGCCGTATGAATAGACAGCGCCATTACATCGAAGAGCTCATAAAGCAGCAGCAGGGCAAGGTATACAGCTATTCCTACGCCTCCGACCTTTATTCCGAGATCAAGGAATACACGGTCACCAACTGCACGCTCTCGAACTTTGACGATATTTTAAGCTACATCAGCGCATACGAATATACCGAGACGCTCACCCCCGCGGGCGAAGCGAAAGTCGGTGAAAAATTCATGGAATTTTACGTCGACGAAAAGAAACTCGACGAAATGGTGCGCGATAACTTTTATGAAAAACGCGATTAAAGAATATCAGAAAACGAGCGTCGTCGACGTTCATTCGCACATGCTCCCGATGATGGACGACGGTAGCCGCAGCGTCGAAGAATCGCTCGAGCTCCTCGGCGAGACGTGTCGGCAAGGTGTCGACACCGTCGTTCTGACGCCGCACTTTTACGGCGACAGAGAAGCGCCGGAGTCGTTCCTTAAGCGCCGCGAAGCGTCGCTTCAGGCGCTCAAAGCGGGAATGGCAAACTGCCCGGATCCGCTTCCTAATATATATATAGGCGCCGAGATCGCGTACTATTTCGGCATGGGGAGCTCCGAGGCGCTGCCCGAGCTCTGCATCGGCGGGACGAAGTGCGCGCTGATCGAAATGCCGTTCTGCGCGTGGACGCGCGCGGACGTCGAGGAGATCTACTCCGCGATGAAAAACTACGGCATCACGCCGATCCTCGCTCACATCGAGCGCTTCATCGGATACGGGAAGAACTTAAAATACTTAAAAGAGCTCGCGTCGCGCGACATTCTGCTCCAATCGAACGCCGAGTTCTTCACCGACAAAAAAATACGAAAAAAAGCTTTGAAGCTCTTAAAGGGCGGATTTATCAAGCTCATCGGCTCCGACTGTCACAACAAGGACAAGCGTCCGCAGATGATCGGAGACGCGATAAACATCATCCGCGAGGAGCTTTCGGAAGATTACATAAAGACAATAGAAAGCTTTTCGGACAGCGTGCTGTTTACAGCGGCACCCGTCTGATATCATCACAAGAAAGAAGAAATATAAAAATGAAAACACGAACCGTAAAACAAAAACCGACGCTTATCACGAGGAGAAAGTTCGTGCTTTTTCTTTTCGACTTTTTCTGCTTTTTCGGCGTAGACGCTGCGTATTATCTGCTTTCTTACAGAGCGTCGTACAGTACGCCGGTACATGATTTCAACCTTTACCTATACAATTCGCTCATTCTCGGCGCGCTCATTTTTGCGGCGAGATTCATTCTTAACGTTTACGCGAACGTCTGGCGCTACACGAGAACGCTTGCGTATATCGAGCTTGTCGCCGCGGACTGCATCGGCGGCGTGCTGACGATCGTCATCGCTCGCGTATCGGGGCTTTATATCGGCATCTGGCACGCCGTGACAGTTGCCGCACTGACGGCGCTTGTCACGCTTTCGTCGAGATTCTGCTACCGCATCGTGTATAAAAACATGAACAAAGAAGGGAGCGAAGACTCGAAGATCCAGGTCGCGATCGTCGGTGCGGGTCAGCTCGGTGCGTACCTTGCGAGCGAGCTGAACGACAACCCGAACTCCCAATATAGGCCGCTGTTCTTCGTCGACAAGGACAAGAACAAAATAGGGCAGAGAGTCGCGGGGCTCCCCGTTTTCAGCGAAGACGACGCTGTCGCCCTCGCCGACAAATACTCCGTCAGCGAGTTCATCATCGCCATCACGGGCATGTCGAACGACACGGCGAACGACGTCTACGAACGGTACGTCGCGACGGGCAGAAAGATAAAAATTTACGACTCGCCGATCCACGAGGGCAAAGACGATCCGAGATCGAAGAGCAAGCGAATCGTGCGTGACTTCGGCATCGAAGACTTGCTGTTCCGCAAGGAGCACGACATCGAAAATCGCGCGACAGTCGACTATTACTCAGGCAAAACGGTGCTCGTGACGGGCGGCGGCGGTTCTATCGGCAGCGAGATCTGCCGCCAGATCGCGAAGTGCTCGCCGAAAAAACTCGTCATCCTCGACATTTACGAAAACAACGCGTACGATATCCAGCAGGATCTCGTCAGAAAATACGGCGACGAACTCGATCTCTCCGTCGAAATAGCGTCGGTGCGCGACAGAAAGCGCCTCGACATGATATTTGACGCATACCGCCCCGACGTCGTATTCCACGCGGCGGCGCACAAGCACGTTCCGCTCATGGAGCACAGCGCGTGCGAGGCGATCAAGAACAACGTCCTCGGCACGTACAACACGGCCGACATGGCTGAAAAATACGGCGCGGCGAAATTCATTCTCATCTCGACCGACAAGGCGGTCAACCCGACGAACGTCATGGGCGCGTCGAAGCGCGTGTGCGAAATGGTCGTCCAGTGCCGCAAGAACAGCACGACGTCGTTTGCCGCCGTCAGATTCGGCAACGTCCTCGGCTCGAACGGCTCGGTCATCCCGCTGTTCAAAAAACAGATCGCGGCGGGCGGCCCCGTCACGATAACGGACAAGCGCATAATCAGATATTTCATGACTATCCCCGAGGCGAGCCAACTCGTCATGGAGGCGGGCGCGATGGCGAAGAGCGGCGAGCTCTTCGTGCTCGACATGGGCAAGCCGGTGAAGATATACGACCTCGCCGTCAACATGATAAAGCTGTCGGGCTTTAAGCCCGGCGTCGACATCAAGATCGAGGAGATCGGCCTCCGCCCCGGCGAAAAGCTCTACGAAGAGCTGCTTATGAAGACCGAATCGCTTGACAAAACGGAAAGCGACATGATATTTATCGAAAGAGACGCTCCGCTGACACGCCGCGAAGTCGACGAAAAGATCGACGTGCTCGTCAAGGCCGTCGAAAAGGCGGACGGCGGCGACATGGGCGCCGTCAGACGCGCGATCATCGAAGTCGTGCCGACGTTCAAAGACGCCGCGGCAGTCAACAAAGACGCCGCAAAGTCCGAGGAAATGAAACAGTCGGAAGAAGCGGCATACGCAACTACATAAAAATATAATCAAACCGCCGCGGCAACAGCCGCGGCGGTTTTTGTTTATTAGGCTTCCCCGTCAAGGGAAGGCATTATTCCGTCATTTTTATGAACACGTCCATTTTCGTCTCGCGCCAGACGGTGTAGCGCGGCAGGTGGAATTTGTCTTCTCCCCCGACGGGATCTTTTATCGTGTACGCACATTTGATGCCGCACTTTTTCGCGGCGGTAATAACGATCTCGTCGCTCGCGCCGTATGGGTAGGATAGCGCCGTCACGCGCTCGCCCGTGATCTTTTCGATCTTCGATACGGACGTGTCGATCTCCGCTTTGATCTCGCTCGCCGTCAGCTTTGTCAGGTCGCGGTGCGTGTCGGTGTGCGTGCCGAACATGATAAGGCCCGACTCCGCCATCTCGCGTATCTCCTCGTCGGAAAGATGCCCCTCGGCGGGCGACGTGATGAGAAAGACGGTCGCCTTGAAATTGTATTTTTTGAGTATCGGGAACGCGTCGGTGTAGACGTTTTCGTACCCGTCGTCAAACGTGATCGCCGCGGTCTTATATGAGTACGTCCCGTACTTGTCGGCGAAAACGGAGGTAAACCCGGCGTCACACAGCCACGCGATCTGCTTTTCGAACTCGCGCGGCGAAACGAAAAGCGATTCGTTTTCGCCCGTCACATCCGACACGGCGTGATACATGAACGCCTTTGTGACGTACCTGTGATATTTTCCCGCGCCCGCGCCCGATATTATGAGCAGTACGATCGCCGCGACGACGATGACCGCGATCGCGATCGCGATAATTCTCATCGAAGACTTCATTTTCTCACCCCCATACTATTTTACCATCAAATCGCCCCGCGGTCAAGAAAAAAAGCACCCGCGGAGAAAAAACGCGAAAGTCGGCGCCGACATCCGAATATAATTAAACTACATCGCCTTTTCGGAGGGCAAATATGTTTGGTTTTCTTTCATTCATCGCGTCGAATTTTCTCTATCTCTTTCTCAAAGTCTCGTATACGCAGAACTTCCCGCCGCCGCTGAAACCGAAAGACGAGGCGGAGTGCTTCGTCAAATTCAAGGAGGAGGGCGACATGGCGGCGCGCTCGCGCCTCATCGAGCACAACCTGCGCCTCGTCGCGCATATCGTGAAAAAATACTACACGCAAAATCAAAGTCAGGACGATCTGATCTCCGTCGGCACGATCGGGCTCATCAAGGCGATCGACACGTTCGACCCGTCGAACGGCGCGCGCTTTGCAACTTACGCGGGCAAGTGCATGCAAAACGAGATTTTGATGTATTTCCGCGCGCAGAAAAAGACGGCGGGCGAGGTCTCGATGAACGAGCCGATCGACACCGACAAGGACGGAAATCCCTTGACTTACCTCGACATCATCAGCGTCGACGACACGATCGCCGACGACATCGACTCGAAGACGAAAGCGGAGCGCGCGATGAAGATCATCGCTCACGATCTGCCCGAGCGCGAGAGGAACATTCTGATCCTCCGCTACGGTCTCGACGGGCGCGCGCCGCTTGCGCAACGCGAGGTTGCGGAGATGCTCGGGATTTCGCGCTCGTACGTTTCGCGCATTGAAAAAGCGGCGCTCGAAAAGATCGGAAAGATGATATGAGTCTTGCAAAAAATATGCTTTTGTGGTAAAATATCATCGTAAAAAAAAGGAGAGCGAAAAAATGAGCGAAAAAAACGAGGCGATGTCTCAGCACGAGATCATCGGATATACAAACGGCGGCTCGCCGTTTGAAAGGACGGCGCATCCGGACGCGCAGTGGTTTTTCGAGCCCACGCGGCTCGGGCTGTTCATCCACTTCGGGATATCGACCGTCCACGGCGACTGCGACATTTCGTGGGGAATGATGGACAATCCCGAACGCAAAGCAAAGGGCAACGGGTGGCTCACGCCGCACGACTATTGGGCGCAGGCGGAGGTTTTCGATCCGAAAAAGTTTGAGCCGGAGCGTTGGCTCTCGGCGGCAAAGGAAGCGGGATTTTCGTACGCCGTGTTCACGACGCGCCACCACGACGGCTACGCGATGTGGCCGAGCGACGCGGGCGATTTTTCGACAAAGCAGTACATGCACGGGCGCGATCTCGTCGGCGAATACGTCGGGGCGTGCCGCGCCGTCGGGCTGAAAGTCGGGCTTTACTACTCGCCGCCCGACTGGCGATTCAATCAGAAATACATGTCGTTCATGATCGGCTCGAAGAGCGAAAAATACCCCGACAGGCCGAACAAGGGGATATATCACGAGGTGATCGGCGACATCCCCGAAATGCCGCGCGAGCATTACGAGCGGTACTGCGAGTACGTCAACGCGCAGGTGCGCGAGCTGCTGACGCGGTACGGCAAGGTCGACGTTCTGTGGTTTGACGGCTCGACGAAAGACACGTCGAAGATCATCACGATCGAAAAGATCCGCTCGCTTCAGCAGTCGATCGTCGTCAACGACCGCCTGTGGGGCGTCGGCGACTACAACACCAAATACGAGTGCCGCATGCCGACTGAGCGCCCCGAGGCGAAGTATTGGGAGGCGTGCGAGTGCTGGCACGTCGGCGGCGGATGGTCGTACGTCAGGAACGCCGACAAATTCCGCCCGATCGAGTATATGACGGAGCACTACGGGATCGTCAGAAAATTCGGCGGGAATTACATGCCGAACATCGCGCCCGACCGCGACGGCGTCGTGCCCGAGGGATTTTACCCCGCCTGCCGCGAATTCGGAGAAAAGATCAAAGAGATTTACGGATAAAAAAAGCGCGCCGCGGCGCGCTTTTTTGTGCGGCGAGATGAAAGAAAAAATCCGCCTGAAATCAGGCGGATCGATTTATTTACGCATCTTTTTCGATCTCTTCCGAGATGTAATTCTCCACGTTGTCGAACGGGATCCCGAGCACGATCGACAGCTCGCAGTAAAGCGCGCGCTTTGCGAACGACTCGTACTCCGAGTCCGCCTCGGTGATGTGGCGGCGGGCGGAGGCAAGCGTCTGCCGCCTGTCGTATACTGTCTTGATCACGCTGACGAACCCCTCGGGGTACAGCTGTGAGACCGCGCCCTTGTAGACCTCGCGGCGCATTTTTTCGTTGTCGACCGTCAGCGCTTCGATCGAGGGTATTTTCTTGATGAGCGCGTGCGCGTCGTCCTTTTCCATCAGCGGACGGAACGCGACTTTGTCGTTGTCGACGGGGGTGTAGATTATCGCGGGCGCGCCGAACACGGGGCGCAAAACGTAATACGTCCGCTCGTCTTTTTCGTCAAAAGGGGAACGGCATATATCGGTGACTTTGCACACACCGCTTTTGCCGTACATCATATATTCGCCGACAGAAAACATAGGCCGCTCCTTCGAAAAAAATTTCTTTCTGATTTTAATATACCATAAAAATTCGGAAATTTCAAGATTTTTTTCGATGTTTTCGTAATTTTTTCGGCTTTCAGCTTACTTATGGCGGCCTTTTTTCCTCACGGAAAAGCCGAAATCGCCGATCTTTTCGCCGAGCGCGAAGTATTCGCCGTGCGAATACGCGGCGAGCGGGACGCGGTAAAGGCACAGCCGCCCGTTTTTGTTTATCAGCGACTCGTCGGCGTAGACCGACACGATGTCGGCGATGAACATGTCGTGCGAGCCGAGCGGCACGACTTCCGAAACCTTACAGCAAAGCGAGAGCGGCGACTCCGATATCAGCGGCACGGGGAAGTCGTCGGGCTCGAATTTATTAAGGCCGCACGCGGCGAATTTGTCGACCTTTCTGCCCGTCTTCATCCCGCAGAGATCGGCCGCGCGCACGAGCGACGCGGGCGTGAGATTGATCGCGAAAACGCCCGTCTCTTTGATTATTTCGTACGAATACCTCTCCGGGCGCACCGATATGTACGTTTTCGGCGGGTGGGTGCACAGTATCCCCGTCCAAGCGACGGTGATGATGTTGTCCTTGCCGCTCCCGTCCCTGCACGTTATCATTGCGGGAGGCGCGGGGGAGAGAAGCGCGCCGCCGCCGAGTTTTACTTTCGACATATTATTTCCTTTATCTCATTTTTTCCGCATTTCTTGACACGAGGCGCAAGATGTGGTATTATTTTATTATATTCTATCATATATTTCTTAAACGGTAAACATTTATTTGAAAAAAGGAATGAAAATATGAAAAACTCCTCAAGGAAAACAATAACCGTCAAGGTGATCGCGATCGTTCTCGCCTCGCTTTTCCTCATCAGCGCCGCGGGAATAATCATCTCGACGATCCACGCCGCGGAAGCGGAGGAATTCGTGCTCGACCACCTCGACAAGGACGAGTTCCGCTTAAAGCCGATCCCGCTGCTTTGCATCAGGATTTCATTTGACGCGAACGGCAACGGCGTCGACGACTGGGATCCGTACAACTCGACGAAGCTCTACGCCGACACGACGTCGGAGTATTACGGCGAGCAATGGATCCATTCTTCCAAAGGATATTGGTCGAACATGCTTTTTTCCGAAAGCGGCAAGTCGCTTTACGCCTACTATAAAGAAATGTCGTGCGGCAGCTTTTACTTCTATGCGGGAGAAGAGACGGAAGGCACGGCAAACGACGGCATCGTCGACGTTGTGCTGAACATGTCGCACCCGCGCGCGAGAATAACGTCGAACTTCACGTCCGACGGCGGCGAACGCCGCGCGGCGCTCGAAGCGGCGAACGAATACGTCGATTTCAAGAGCTACGACAAAAACGGCAACGGCTACGTCGACTACACCGAGCTCGCGATCGTTTTCATCATCGCGGGATACGAGCACGCATACAACACGGGCGGGCGCCTTTCTTCGATGGAAGCGTTCGGCACGCACGCGCACTACACCTCGGGCGCCGGCATCAGACTTGACGACGTGTACGTCACGTCGAGCGGCAAGTCAGGCTTTGTAAAATGCGGCGAATACCAGACGACGAGCGACGCGATCACCGTCGGCACGGTGGCGCACGAGCTCGGCCACTTCCTCGGCTCCGCCGACCTTTACGACGGCGGCGACGGATCGTGGTCGGGATACGTCGGCACGATGTCGCTCATGGCGTCGGGCTCGCACAACAGCGGCGGCAATTCGCGCCGCGGCTCGATACCGTCGGCGATCGACCCGTTCCACGCGATCTACATAGGGATGACGGGGTATGAAACGGTGCGCGACGGCGAGTACACGCTCTACTCGCGCGAGAGCAAGGAAGGCGAGTACAACATCATCCGCGTCAACACGCAGAACCCGAACGAATACTACCTTATCGAAAACAGATATTCCTCGCAGGAGTCGAAATTCGACAACACGCAGTCGGGATGTCAGGGCATCGTCATCTGGCACATAGACGAAGATATATTCAACATGGGCAAGGTCAACAACGCAAATTCCGGCCACGACCCCGGCGTCGTCATCATGGGCAAGACGGGCATAAACTCCGGAAGCTGTGCGTTCGAGCAAAAGCAGACGTCGACCTCCGTCGCCTACACGTTCAAGGCGATGAACAAGAATTACCGCTTCCCGAAATCGGGGACGTGGAACACGTCTCTCGACGAGGGGACGGAGCTCGGTCTCGAGATACTCGTTCTCGATCCGGGCGGCCCGGAAATGAAGATCAGCATCACCGGCACGGTCGACTGCCCGCCGACCGTATCTTTCGCGGGCTCGGAAGCGACCGACTCGACGCTCGAATTCAGGGGCAAGATCACCGATCTTTCGGGCGGCAACGTAACGTCGTGCGGATTCATCCTTTCGACGAATTCGAAACCGACTGCCGAGAACGGCATCGTGAAATACGTCGTTCCGAACGCGGACGGCACGTTCTCCGCAAAATTCGAGGACTTGACGCAGGGCACGAAATACTACTGCACGGTCTTTGCGACGGGCAATCAGGGCACGGGCTCGAAGACGACGCCGACGTACACGAAAGCGCACGTCGTCTACGTCGAGCACGACTACTACAACGTTTTCATGTACTCCAACTACAACAACCTCGCGAGAAAATACACAAAATACGTCTACCCCGGTCAGCTTCTCGACTGTTCGATGACGATCAACTGGGCGGGCTATTCGTTCTGCGGCTGGTATTGGGACGCGGCGCTGACCGAGAGATACGATCCGCTTTATAAGCAGGACACCAAAGACGATTACTCGCTTTACGGCAAGTGGGTCGAGGAAACGCGCGCCGTGAAACTGAAGATCTCGGGCGCCGACGTACTGTACAATTTCTATGCCGAGATCGGCGACACGTACGGCGTTCCGATCCCGAAAGACAAAGAGGGATACACGTTCGACGGCTGGTACGCCGACGCGGGACTGACGGAGCCGTTCGACTTCGAAACGCCCGTGAGAGAGGACGACGACATCACTATCTACGCAAAGTGGACGTCAATTTCGGGCGACGATCCCGAGCCGACGACGGCGACGACCGTCGCAACGACAGCCGCGACGACCGCGACGGAAGAAACGACTATCGGAATGACGGCAGGAGAGACGACGGAAGCGACGACAAAACCGACGACGGAGAACGGCGGATGCGGCTCCGCGCTGTCGGCGGGCGCGATCATGATCTGCGCGACAATGGCGCTCGGCACAGTCTTCGTATCATCAAAAAAGAAAAAGAGAGAATAAAATGGACGCAAAAAAAATAAAGCTCGTCGCGTTCGACCTCGACGGCACGCTGACGCAGCACAAAGTCAAACTCGACGACAAAAACCGCGCCGTGCTCGACGCGCTCGGAAAAAAATACAAGCTCATCATGGTCGGCGCGGGCGAGTGCGAGCGGATATTTCTGCAGATGAACAAATACCCGATCGACATCATCGGCAGCTACGGCATGCAGTACGCCGAGTACGACAGGGAGAGCGGGGAGCTCAGAATGATCTACAAAAAGAGTTTTCCGTGCGACAGGGAGAGCGTCGAGCGGCGCGCGTCGATCTTCCGCGAGAAGTACGGCTTTACAAGTTTCAAGGGCGACAGCGTGCAGTATTTCCCGACGGGCGGGATCACGCTCGCGCTCCTCGGCACGAAGGCGGAACTGCCGGAAAAGCTCGCGTTCGATCCGACGCGCGCAAAGCGCCGCGCTGTTTTCCCGGCGGTGAAAGAGATGTTCCCCGATTTCACGGTGTTCGTCGGCGGCACGTCGTCGTTTGACATGGCGCCGTACCCGTACGACAAGTATTACGCGCTCGATCTCTACTGCAAGGAGCACGGATACGCGCACGACGAGGTCGTTTTCGTCGGCGACGACTACGGCGAGGGCGGCAACGACAGCCCCGTCTATAATTCGGATTTTCCGTTCATCAAAGTCGACGATTACACGAAATTTGCAGATGCGGTGAAAGAGTTGATGTAAAAATATATAAATCATTAAAATACAAACCATAAATCATCACGGAGAACGAACATGGACGAGAAGATTTTTAGTTTAAGTTCCGGCTGGAAAGTCTACTACGCGAAAAACGCCGACTGCAAAAATTGGGCGGACGGGATAACGTCGTCAAGCGAGCTGTTATCGCGCGGGCTCGATTCAGTTCCCGCCGAGGTGCCGGGCGCATTCGTGCTCGATATGTATAAGGCAGGGAAGATACCCGATCCCTTTTTCGGCGACAATCTTATAAAGCTCCAGTATCTCGAAACGATGCACCTGTGGTACGTTACAAAATTTACGCACGATTTCTCGGACGACGGCGCGATCGTCTTTGAAGGCATCGACACCATCGCCGACGTGTATCTCGACGGAAAACACATCCTCCGCGCCGAAAACATGTTCATCCCGCACCGCGCGAAGGCGACGGGGAATGGCGAACACGAGCTCGTCGTCCACATCACGCCCGCCGTCATCGAGGCGCGCAAATACAAAGCGCCCGCCTCGTCGAACGCACTGTGGTACAACTATCAGGGACTCTATATCCGCAAGGCGGCGTACTCGTTCGGCTGGGACATTCTGCCCCGCGTCGCGTCCGGCGGGATATGGAAACCCGTCAACATCGTGCGCGAAAAAGCCGACTCGATAAACGACGTTTTCGTCTACACGCTCTTCACAAAGCCCGAAGAAAAAGTCGCGAAGATACGCATTTATTTTGACATCACCGTCTCCGACGACATGGTGCAGAACTACGTCATCCGCTTTTCCGGCAAGTGCGGCGACAGCGCGTTCTCGGAGGAGATCACCCCGTGGGGCAATCAGTACAGCCGCATGGCGTTCGTGATCCCGAACGCAAAGCTCTGGTGGCCGCGCAGCTACGGCGAGCCGAACCTCTACGACTGCAAGGCGGAACTTCTCCTCGGCGACAAAGTTGTCGACACGTACGAGCTGAAAGTCGGCGTGCGCACCGTCGAACTCGAACGCACCGAAAGCATAAAAGACGGCGAGGGGCAGTTCCTCTTTAAGATCAACGGCGTGCCGACGTTCTGGCGCGGCGTCAACTGGTCGCCTCTCTCCCCGTTCCCGTCCGAAAACGAAAAACGCCTCCCCGACGGGCTGAAAGCTCTCTGGGAGTGCGGCGCCAACTGCGTCAGGATGTGGGGCGGCGGCGTTTACGAGGACGATTCGTTCTTCGACTTCTGCGACGGGCACGGCATCATGGTCTGGCAGGATTTCATGATGGCTTGCGCCGTCTACCCGCAGGACAAGACGTTTGCCGATAAACTCGAAACCGAGGCGACGTATCAGATATGCCGCCTCAGAAAACACCCGTCGCTCGCGCTTTGGTCGGGCGACAACGAGTGCGACTGCACGTACAACACGTGGGGCGGCGTCGTGCGCGACCCGAACGAAAACGTCGTAACGCGCGACCTGCTCCCGAGACTCTGCCGCATGCACGACTTCTCGCGCCCGTACCTGCCCTCCTCCCCGTATATTTCCGAAGAGTGCTTCAGACTCGGGCTCCACTCGCCCGAAGAGCACCTCTGGGGCGACAGACCGCACTATCAGAGCGACTACTACAAAAAATCGGAGTGCCGCTTCGTCAGCGAGATAGGGTATCACGGCGCGGTGTCGCCGAAAAGCGCCGAGAAGTTCATCGGGAAAGATCAGCTCTATCCGATCATCGGCGAGAACGGCGAGGCGAAAGATCACTGGATGGCGCACGCGACCGAAACGCAGCTGACGCACCGCGAGTCGCCGTACAAATACCGTATGAAAATGCTCGAAAGGAAAGTCACCGATTATGTCGGCGAGCTGCCCGAAACGTACGCGGAATTTGCGAAAGTGAGCCAGATCGTCCACGCGGAAGCCGTCAAGTTCTTCATCGAGCTGTTCCGCGGCGAAAAGTGGCGCCGCACTGGGATAATTTATTGGAATCTCGCGGACGGATGGCCGCTTTCGTGCGAGGCGGTTGTCGACTGCTACGGCACGAGAAAGCTCGCGTTCGGCTTCATGCAGCGCGCCTACGCGCCGATCTATCTCATGCTGAGGGGCGACGGCACCGACATGGCGCTTGTCGCCGCGAACGACACGCCGCACGACGCCGAGATCGAGTTCAAGGTGACCGACGCCGAGACGGGCGCGATCATCGCCGAGGGGCGCGGATTATCGCTCAGAAACGACGCGACGGTGCTCACACCCGTGACGCTGCCGTCAAAGAGCACGTTCGCCATGATCGAATGGACGATCGGCAAAAAAACGACCGTTTCGCACTACTACGGCGACATCTATAACATCGACGTCGAAAAGTACCTCGCGTGCCTTGAAAAATGCGGCGAGTGCGAATTCGAAGGATTTTGAAAAAAGCGCCCTGCGGGGCGCTTTTTAGTGAAAAATCAGCCTTCCCCTTGAGGGGAAGGTGTCGGCGTAGCCGACGGATGAGGTGTATAATGCGCGCAGGGCGGAGCTCTTTCTGTCTCGCTGTGCGAGACATCTCTCCCGTAAACCGGGAGAGAACGGGCGATTCGTGAATCGCCCCTACAAATAGCACTATCATCAATTCGCGGGAACGAGCAAAATGCCATAGATGTGATAAAAGACGCGACAGGGGCAGTCCCGCCTTGCTGTAACAAAGCAGCGTTCTTTTTCGTACGGCAGGGGTTCCCCGACGCGAATTTTTGAGCGTTGGGGGTTCTCGTGTTCTTTCGCGCTGAAAGAAAAAGTACAAACAGTATTGACAAAAGCGTTTTTGTATGCTATTCTTATCTTACCGAGGGGACGGCACCCATTATAAAAAACGGACGGTAGTAAAAGCCACGAGGGGCAGGCACCCATTACAAAAAACAGCATACGGGGGCTTTATTTTTATTTTCAAAAGACGAAAGGGGATGACACCCATCGAAAAAAACGTAAAAGTCGTCGATGAAAAAGGCAATATTCTCGAAGCGACCTACCCGAAAAGGGCAAAAGGTCTTGTTAAATCAGGCAGGGCACGCTTTGTGGATGAAAACACCATTTGCCTTGCGTGTCCGCCGAATAATAATTTGGAGGACAATAAAATGGATAACATAAACATCGACAAAACCACAGGCGAAGTTACGGAAACACCCGCATCGAAGTACAATCTCGAATATGCGCTTGAACAGATCGAGCGCATCGCAAACGACAAGGCGTATCTTACAGAAGCGTTTGACGCGCTCTATGCCTCCGCTTCAAACAACGAGCCGACTATAGAACAAGGCGGCGCAAATGACAAAGTTGCGGAAGCGGTCGCCGAAACGGTGAAATGCCGCGAAACGACAAATCAAAAACTCATCGATTTCTACTCAAAAATGGTCGACGATCTGAAGCCCACGGCAGTTCACGAGAAGAAAGTCGATCAGAGCATGATCGATTTCATCAGAGCGTCGTACGGCAAGGTGATCGATGCGATCGCCGAGTCCGAATACGAAGACGACGACGCGAGAAACGCCGCGTTTGACAGTGTTGCGATGAAATTGGAACTCACGATCAACGATGTTTTGAAAAACAACTGACAATCAAAAAAATCCCTGCTCATTCGAGCAGGGATTTTTCCTTTTTTACTTATACGGCAGCTCGAGCTTTTCGCCCGTCTCGGCGTCGAAAACGGCGGTCTCCGATTTTTTAAGCGAATATTCGACTGTCTTTCCGCTTTTGAGCCGGAGCGTGCCCGCCTCCGCCTCGTCGGTGCATAGCTCGATGATCCCGCCGCCGCAGAGCGTCGCGCCGCCGGGCTTTCTGTAAATGTGGCAGCCGCACTCGGAGAACAGATGCGCGATCTGCTCCGGCGCGACGATCGGCACCGCAAAGTACCACGCGCTGTGATCCCCCGTCCTTTTCACCGCCGCGGCGACGGCTCCGTCGGGGTATTTTGCGAGCGGCTCCACGCCCCTGTCGATGACTTCGAACATCGGCGCCACGCCAAATTTATAATTCTTTTTCTGCAAATAGAGATCGTTCACCGAATAGCTTTTCCCGAGGTCGAATCCTCCGACAAAATCAAGCTCCGGCAGAAGCTGAACAGCCTTTTCGCGCATTTCGATACCCGTGATCTTCGCTGCTCTCTCCGGTGTGAATTTCGCGCCGTCGATATACGCGGGATACGCGAAGAAAACGACGCTCGGGCACGATTTTTTGACGACGTTTTCTATGTAGTCCATCGTCTTTTCGTCGATTACAAAGCAGTTTGCGAAAACGACCGCCTTGTAGCGCGAGAGGTCGGCTTTTTCAAGGTCGGAGAGGTAAATGAGATCGACAGCCGCGCCCGATCTGTACGCATTCAGTGCGAAGAGATTTATCATCGTGTCGGTGAACGGATCGTCGTCCGGGCGCGGCGAGGTGTGCATGAACACCTTTGTGTCAAAGACGATCAGCGCGTCGGCAGGGCCGTCATATTCCCGTTCGAACATTTCGTCGGTGAGCTTTTTCATCGCTCGGTTTTCGGCGATGTAGTCGGGATCGTCCCACCACCCCGTGCAGAAAAACCTGCCGAAATCGTAAAACCACATTCCCGCGCCGCGAATGAACGACTGGAGCACGAGCGCGCGATTTATGTAGACGCTCTCGGATTTAGGATACACCGTCATGCTCGCGTCGACGTGACCGAAGTGCGTCGGGTGGTCGCGCTCGTCGAGCCAAAGCTTGCCGTTCAGTCGCGCCGATTCGATCAGCCCGCGCGAGAGCCCGGGGCCGCCGGGCGCGCGGTTGATCTTGCTGTACGCCTGCGGCGCGCAGAGATAGTCGATATCCTTTGCGCCGAGCACCTTTTCTTCGGCGAGATGCCCGCCGGGCGCCGCCTGACCGAACATCGAAAGGTAATACCCGTAGAACGCGCCCACGAGGAGTTTTCCGCCCGACGCTTTTTTGATCGCTTTCGCGTGCGCGATGATATCGTCGGCGACGAGCTCGTGCTGGCACTCGAAATAGTCGCTGATCGCGCGATTTTTTGCGGGATCGCGGAAGATGCCGCGGTCGAGACCGTATCTTTCAAGCCCCGCGGGGTGAATATCGTCAAACGTGATTTTTTCGTCGTTGTACGCCTTTTGCAGCGCCTTTTCGTCGCCGTATTTTGCTTTCATCCACTCCTTAAAATGCTTTGCCATGACGTCGCTGACGTCGGGGCAGTAGCGCATGAATCCCCAGTAGTGATGCTCGCCGAAAATGCCGTTTGCCGTCTGGATGCCGATCAGCGAATCGGCAACGTCGCTCTCTCTCATCAGCTCGACGAAGCGTCGCGTCACGGAAAGCGACTCGGAAAGCCACGTCTTCGACGCGAACGATATCCGCTGCAAATTCGAGAGATCGTCCTCGATGAGCCCTTTGAAAAGCGGAGTCGGCCCGTTCGGCACGACGGGCGCGTCGGCGTACGCGACACACTCTTCGGGGTGCTTGTTTATCCACCACACCGGCGCGTTGACGTGGAGGCGGAAAACGACGCGGCAGCCGGGGCACAGTTTCCGCAGTCCCTCGAGCTGACGCACCGCGAACGAAACGTCAACGCCGCGCTCCGTATAGATGTACTCGAACGGCACGTCGACCTGATACAGCTTCACGCCGATCTCTGAAAACTGCTTTATCGAATGCGCGGGCACTTCCTCCCACGTCTTGTTTCCGGTCGGGCGG